>OGFR01000006.1_pt1 | contig 322290 bp, 293 predicted proteins | sample 1571001 | NCBI WGS metagenome assembly OGFR01 (sample SAMEA2582064, study PRJEB24529) | metagenome | biome: Human gut stool | place: China | collected 2011 | reverse complement strand
CTTGCATGTGTTAAGCACGCCGCCAGCGTTCATCCTGAGCCAGGATCAAACTCTCATAAAAAGTTTGCCTCGTCAGTATTAAACTAACTAGCTTAAATAGTTTTACCAAAACTTACTGTTTAGGTTCGTGTATCTTTCGATACTCGCAAGATTCATTAATGAATCATTTTAAAATTCTCAAAGAATTTCAAGGTTGTCTTTCTATTCAGTTATCAAAGAACTTCATTAAGTGTTATCAGCATTTCCCGCCGACAGCTTAATTAGGATATCATTGCCATTCTTGTTTGTCAAGAACTTTTTTACTTTTTTGTCATATTTTTTCAAAGTGACAACATCTTGTATATCAAGTCCTTTCACCAGCACTACTTGCATCAGCTTCTTGTGCATTATGCTCATAAGCACCTCTGGCAAATAAAAAGCCATTCATATTTAATGAACGGCTTTAGCGGAGAGGATGGGATTCGAACCCATGCGCCCGTGAAGACAAACGGTTTTCAAGACCGCCCCGTTATGACCACTTCGGTACCTCTCCATAGCTATTTTATTGTGTCGCACCAGCGACTTGATTATATTATCATCACGGTGTGACTTTGTCAACAGCTTTTTAAAAGTTTTTTTATTTTTTTTCATCAAGTATATTATCAGGATGTTTCTTACCCTCTTCTGTACCAGACGTTTTCATATGTATATGTTCTGAAAACTGTCTTGCATAGCTTGCTTTTGCAGTTCCCACTATTCCTTCAAGAGGATTAATTTTAGCACCAGACTTATCTCCCATTACATATGGTTTAAAAACAAATTCGTTAATCCAATACGAACCTGCCATTATTAATATCATCAATATTTCAAGCACAAATCCATATGCTACGGATGTCTTTACAAACATACTGGTTTTCATTCCAGAGCCACTATACTGAACAGCATATGTAATTATTGATTTGATATCTTTTATTTCAGAATTGCCAACTATAAGCGCAAGCATAAGACTTATAAAATCCGCTACCGAAACTATTATCGCAGCCGCTCTTACAAGCTGCGAACTATTCCATATGTATAATCCAAATGCAACTATAGACAACATAAGGCACAATAAACCAAAAAAATTATATGACACCAGATTTTTAGTTAAAGCATATGATTCAGCCTGCTTCCCTGCCTGCTGTATAAGTACTTCCATCGGTTCTATTCTATAAAACGGAAAAAATGCAAATATAAACGCCCATAATGATGCAAATGCACCAACAACATTAACTCTTTTAACTGAAAAACCACTCATACCTGTCTCCTTATACTGCATCTAATATAATTATTTATTAAAATATATTCTCTATAAGCATTTCTGCTGTGTTCATATCTTCTGGTGTTGTGATCTTAATATTTCTATAATCACTGTACACCAGTTTTATATGATGCTCTCCAAATCTTTCAAGTACCATCGCATCATCTGTTACCCCATTAAATCTGCCACTTCTATACAGACTACTATATGCAGATTTTATTATATCATACTCAAATACTTGTGGTGTCTGAATCTGCCACAATGTATTCCTGTCCGGTGTTTTTGCTGCATAGCCTTCTGAATCTGCTATCTTAATAGTATCTTTAACAGGTACTGCCGCTATACACGCCCCATCTTCAACAACAGCTTCATAGCAATCGTTAATAAGCTTCTGGCTTATACACGGTCTTGCACCATCATGTATGAATACATATCCGGATTCCTTGATACATTTCAGTCCTTCCCATACTGAATCATATCGTTCCACGCCGCCCTGTATAACTTTTGAAACCTTATCAAGTGTATCATCTAAAATATTTTTTTTTACATATTCTATGTAATGATCAGATGTTACCAGTATTATATCATCTATATGCAGGTTATCCTGAAATGCTTTCAGTGAATAGTATATTACTGGTTTTCCTTTAAGCATCATATATTGCTTTGGAATATCACTATTCATTCTCCTGCCACTTCCACCCGCAAGAACTATAGCCGTATTCATTATATGCGTTCTCCTAATTTAAGGTTCGGGATAGCGTTTAAATCATAGCCATGACGAACTCCTTTAATATATTCATAATATGCCGCCGCTCCTATCATAGCTGCGTTATCTGTACATAATATAGGTGATGGCGAATAGAATCTGATGTTATTCTTTGTACACTCTTCCTGTATTGCTGCCCGAAGCGCTGAATTAGACGCAACTCCTCCAGCTATTGCAAGCTTATCCATTCCACATTCTTTTGCCAGCCTTACTGCCCGTGAAACAAGAGCATCTACTACCGCATTCTGGAATGACGCTGCTACATCAGCCCTGTTTATCTCTTTTCCCTGCATATTGGCAGAATTAATATAATTAAGTACTGCTGATTTTATTCCACTAAACGAAAAATCATAAGGAGCATCATCAACATGTGCTCTTGGAAATTCTATTGCATCCGAATTACCTTCCTTTGCAAGCTTATCTATCTTAGGTCCTCCCGGATATCCCAATCCTATTGCCCTTGCAACCTTGTCAAATGCTTCTCCTGCCGCATCATCTCTTGTTCTTCCAACTATTTCATACTCGCCATAGTCGTTGACCTTAACAAGGTGTGTATGTCCTCCCGAAACAACAAGCGCAACAAAAGGAGGTTCGAGTTCTTTATTCTCAACATAGTTGGCACTAATATGACCTTCTATGTGATGTACCCCTACTAATGGTTTATTCTTTGCAAATGCTATTGCTTTAGCCTCCGCAACTCCGACAAGAAGTGCTCCCACAAGCCCAGGACCATATGTAACACCTATTGCATCTATATCATCAAGTGTTACTCCTGCATCTTCAAGTGCTTTCCTTATTACAGGGTTAATATTTTCTATGTGTTTTCTTGACGCAATTTCAGGAACTACGCCACCATACTCTGTATGTATGGCTATCTGGGTATTAATCACATTTGACAATACCTCTCTTCCATTCTTTACTACTGCTGCTGCTGTCTCGTCACATGAACTTTCTATTGCAAGAATAAGAACATCATCTTTTTCGCTCATTTTATATCTCCTATTATTCTGTATCGCTGTCTATTTTAGTTAGCTCCCAGAAAAGAATCTTCCAGTGTCCATCATCATCTTTTCTTAAGGTGAATTTTGTTGGTGAATCTATAAGCTTGTCACCCTGTCTCAGATAATACACTAATGCGATTGATGCATACTGCCTGTCTTTAAATGTTGAATATTTAGTCTTGGTAGCACTCTGTATAACATATGAACTTATACGTGTTTTGGTTGAATTATAATTGCCTATATCTTCCTTAAGTTTCTCATAGAAATCCGCATCTGTCTGCGTATTCTTTAATTCATCATCAAACATCAGACGTGCCTGCTTTCCTAATGCTTCAATCTGTTCATCAGTAAGTGATGTATCATAATATGCCTTCGTTATTCTTGCATACAGATTGACTACATCCTTAGGTGATTCCGGATAATTAGCCATAATATCTTTTGAAATAAGCACAGAAACCTCACTGGTATCTGCCGCAATATCAGTAGCATCTTTCCCTGTATCCTTATTAGCAAGGTAATAGTAATACCCCAGTCCCAACGCAACCAATACTGCTATTACAATTATCGTCCTTCCGTATTTTTTCATAATCTAACCCTCATCGTCAAACTTCAACTCAACTGTTCTTCCATCATTAGCTGCTATTGTAGCAGGGAATATCTTTCTTGCCTTATCAACATAATCCTGAGGTCTTACAAGTGAAGGACTATAATGTGTCAGCCACATTTCCCTGACATCCGCATTCTTTGCAAGCTGTGCCGCTTCTGTAAAGGTCATATGCTTATATTCCTTTGCCTTAGCTTCCTTACCATCCTCTCCATACATACCCTCACATATGAAAAGATCTGATTCCTTAGCATTATCTGATATAATCTGAACAGGCCTGCTATCTGTACAATATGTTACTTTAAGCCCTTTTCTTGCCGCCCCCATAACCATATCCGGCGTATATTCTTTATCATCTATTGTAACCGCTGTTCCATGCTGCAGTTTATTCCACATGCTACACGGAATACCAAGTTCTTTCGCCTTCTCTACATCAAACTTGCCTATTCTTGGAATACTAATCGAATACCCATAACATATAACAGCATGATTAACCCTGAATGCATCTATCTCATATCCGCATATTGACAAATGCTCCTGCTGATTCGTAAGTTCTATCAGCTTAAGTTCAAATGGCAGCTCTGGTGCGATTACCCTGAGCGAAGAAACTACCCTGCCAAGCCCCTTGGGTCCTACAAGAGTTAAGGGCTTCTTTCTGTCAGAATTACCTATTGTGAGCAAAAGCCCCGGCAAACCACTTATATGATCAGCATGATAATGTGTGAAACAGATAACATCTATAGGATTAAAACTCCATCCTTTCTGCTTAACAGCTATCTGTGTTCCCTCTCCGCAATCTATCATCAGGCTGCTTCCGTTGTAACGTGTCATAAGCGATGTCAGCCATCTTCCCGGCAGGGGAAGCATGCCACTGGTTCCCAGTAAACATACATCAAGCATTAATCGCACCTCCTTCTGTTATTATACATCAATATATATTATGCAGTCTATTATTTCACCCAATATTTTTAGACATTATTACTGCGTCCTCAACTGGTTTTTCATAAAATCTTTTTCTTATTTCTATATTCTTATACCCCATTTTTTCATAAAGGGCTATTGCTGGCAGATTGCTCTGTCTGACTTCAAGGAAATATGATGTAACATTCTTGTCATTACCATACTTTTCCATTGATTGCATAAGCATCTGTGCTATGCCGCACCGCCTGTAATCCGGTGATACTGCCATGTTGGTTATATTGCCTTCTCCAAGCACAGTCCACATACCACAATATCCTGCTATTACTCCGTCTGCCTCGCATACCAGATACACATTGTCCTGATTCCTGCACGCATCTGCAAATGATTTCTGCGACCATGGAAGCGAGAATATTCCCTGTTCTATCAGTTCCACTGCAAATGTATCATCTTCCGTCATCGGTCTTATCACATATTTAAGACTCATGCTGTGCTTTCTCTCTTTCTGCCTGTGAAGGGCGCAGATAATCAGGCTTTAACTCATCAGCATCTGTATATTCACCATTATCTGCCATCTGCTTTGCTAAAAGTGCTACTGAACCAGCTCTCTGTGTCTTGATATGAGCCGGTGCAAGAACACATTTGTCACCAAGCTGCTCTTTAAGGACGTCACCTGCGACATCCACACCATCACCTACTAATACAACCTGTCCATCAAGTCCTGCAAGTTCTTCTGCAAGCTCATCATATGACTCAAGATTAACATCTCTTACTGTAATAAGCCTGTCACCGTCAAATGTATATATTCCACTGTACAGATGCTTTCTTCTTGCATCCATTACAGGGCATATATATCTGCTGTCTCCATATAAATTATATGCCATAGCCGCAAGTGTCGGTACTGCCACCATCTTTTTGTCAAGCGCAAGTGCAATTCCCTTGCCTGTAGCCGCACCAATTCTTAGGCCCGTGAATGAACCCGGTCCCTTTGATACTGCTATAACATCAACATCATCAGGCTTTAACTGAACCATTGAAAATATCTCATCTATCATTGGAAGAAGTGTCTGTGAATGTGTCATCTTATGATTAATTGTGTATTCAGCAACAAGTGTATCATCTTCAAGAATCGCAACTGAAGCTGTAACTGCTGAACTTTCTATCGCTAATATTCTCATACTGCCTCCTGCCCGATAGTTATTTTTCTGTAATCAAAGCCTTTTTCAAGGTCTTTTTCTATAACTATCTCTATCGCATTATCTGGAATTATCTCCTGTATAAGAGTGCTCCATTCAATAAGGCACACCCCGTCTGAATAAAAATATTCCTCATATCCAAGCTCATCCATCTCTTCAACATCGCCAATTCTGTATACATCAAAATGATACAATGGCAGTCTGCCTTCATGGTATTCCTGAATAATTGTAAATGTAGGGCTGTTGACAGGCTCTTCTATTCCAAGACCTTTCGCAAAGCCCTGCGTAAATACTGTTTTTCCGACACCTAAATCTCCATTTAGACAGTATATCTGCCCCGGAAGAGCCTTCTTACCCATCTCATATCCTGCTTCAAATGTTTCTTTAGCGTTAAATGTTTCTTTAACCATATTATTCCTATCTGCTTACTTAAGCCACAGCCTTAGCAAGCTTATCCATATTAACCTTAACCTGAAAAGGCTTTAATTTCTTCTGACACATTTTAACAAAAGGAACTGCTGCCTCACCCATACTGTTAACTGTAAGCACATTGGCTCTGACAGATGAAAGATACAGAATAAGATTGCTTCCTGTGAATCTTATCTTGTATATCTGCTCCCATGCAAGTTCTTCTGACATATCACCCTGGCTTACAATTATCTTGTCTTCCCCGGCACTATAATGCATAGGCTCTTTAAATGCTGCAACTGTTTTCATCTGCTTTTTAGTTCCAAGCCTCATATTAACAATTGGATAAAAGAAGAAAAATACTCCAAAAAGCCCCATCATGACTATATATTTAGGAGACATTTTGAATATTACCCCAAGCACGCACATAACTATTGCAAATGCTGCAAATACATATCCGAACACTCCCCCAACATTGTGAAAAACATGATACATCTTGAAATCATTAAGTGCTTTCTCTGTGATTACGCTGTCAAATTCAATTCTATCTTCCATACAGTACTCCTATTAATGCATGAACTTGGCAAGTCCCGAAAGGTTCAAGCCTTCCTTCTTAGGCTTTCTGTCCTGTCTGTTTCCTTTGCCATTGTTTCTGTTATTCTTATTCTTAGAATTATCCTTAGTGTACTTTCTGTTAGCTGCTTCTTTCTCATCAAGTATCATTGAAAGTGAAATTCTTGCCTTCGGGATATCAACATCTATAACCCTTACATCTACGACATCTCCTACACTTACAACATCAAGAGGGTGCTCAACTCTCTTTGTGCTGCTCATCTGGGAAATGTGTACTAGTCCGTCCTGATGTACTCCGATATCAACAAATGCTCCGAAGTCGATAACATTTCTGACTGTTCCCTTAAGTATCATGCCCGGTGTTAAATCCTTCATATCAAGGACATCTTTTCTTAATATCGGCTTAGGCATCTCATCTCTTGGGTCTCTTCCCGGCTTCTCAAGTTCTTTAATGATATCTTCAAGTGTCATTGTTCCTATTCCAAGTTCATCTGCCATCTTGGCAAAATCTTCAACTTTGCCTTTAAGTCCTATAAGTTCTCCTGATGTTATTGAATTAATATCATAACCTAAAAGTGTAAGAAGCTTAGTTGCTGCCTCATAGCTTTCCGGATGTACGCTTGTTGCGTCTAGCGGATTATCTCCGCCTGAGATTCTCATGAATCCGGCGCACTGTTCAAATGCCTTAGGTCCAAGCTTTGCAACTTTTAAAAGCTGTTTTCTGTTAGTGAATCTTCCGTTAGTCTCTCTGTATTCAACTATATTCTTAGCTACTGCCTTGGATATACCTGAAATATACTCAAGAAGTGAAGCCGATGCAGTATTTAAGTCTACTCCGACCTTATTAACGCTGTCCTCAACAACTCCTGTAAGCGTGTTCTCTAACTTCTTCTGGTTCATATCATGCTGATACTGACCTACTCCAATTGATTTCGGATCAATCTTTACAAGCTCCGCCAATGGATCCTGAACTCGTCTCGCTATTGAAACTGCACTTCTCTGTGCAACATCAAAATCAGGAAATTCCTCAGTTGCAAGCTTACTTGCTGAATATACAGAAGCACCCGCTTCGTTAGTAATTACATAATCAACAGGAAGATTCATCTCATGTATCATATCTGAAATAATCTTCTCTGATTCTCTTGAAGCTGTTCCGTTACCACACGAAATAAGATTAACGTGGTACTTATCTATAAGCTTCTTAACCTCTGCCTTAGATTCTGCCACCTTATTGTGTGGTTCTGTAGGGTATATAACTTTAGTTGCAAGCACCTTACCTGTAGGGTCTACAACTGCAAGCTTGCAGCCTGTTCTGAAAGCCGGATCCCAGCCAAGAACAACCTTGCCAGCAATAGGTGGCTGAAGAAGAAGCTGCTCAAGATTCTTTCCAAAAACTTTGATTGCCCCATCCTCTGCTGTCTCTGTAAGGCTGCTTCTTATCTCTCTTTCAATAGCTGGTGCAATAAGTCTTCCATATGCATCTGCTATACAGTTCTTAAGGTATTCTGCTGTAAATGCATTGTCTTTAAGAATATTCTTCTCGAGATATCTTAATATTCTCTCTTCCGGTGCTTCTACCTTAACAGTAAGAAACTTCTCATCCTCTCCTCTGTTAATTGCAAGAATTCTGTGTCCCGGAATTGTTGAAAGTGCCTCGCTATAATCATAATAATTCTCGTATACAGACTCAGCCTTTTCATCTTTGGCTGTTACAACAAGCTTTCCTTCTTTCATTGTGATGTCTCTGATATATGTTCTGTAATCTGCAACATCTGATATCTGCTCTGCAATTATATCTAATGCACCTGCTATTGCATCCTGTGCTGTAGCAACTTCCTTACCCTCTTCACCACTGATAAATTCTGCTGCCTTGACTTCTACATCTTCTGTAGCTTCCTGTGCATATATGAACTGTGCAAGTGGTTCAAGACCTTTCTCTTTCGCAATTGTTGCTCTTGTTCTTCTCTTCTGCTTATATGGTCTGTAAAGATCTTCTACAAGAACCATTGTTTCTGCTGCTGTAATAGCAGCCTTAAGTTCTTCTGTAAGCTTCCCCTGTTCTTCAATGCTTGCGAGGACCTGAGTCTTTCTGTCTTCAAGATTTCTTAAATACTTTAATCTCTCATCAAGATTACGGAGCTGTTCATCATTTAACGCTCCTGTAACTTCCTTTCTGTATCTTGCAATAAAAGGGATTGTACACCCCTCATCTATAAGTTTAACAGCAGCTTCTACCTGTGTTACTTTAATTTCCAGCTCTTCCGCTATCTTCTTTGCGATATCCATTAATCTTCCTCCGTTTTCATACGCATATTACATTTAATTATATCAATTTCATCAAAGTTTATCAACAGTTGCATAAACGCAAGAATCCCCGCACTCCATGTGCGGGGAATGAAATTTACTTCATATTCTTTTTCATCTTATCAAGTTCATCATCTACACTTGATGTATAACTGCCGCCTGTCTGCTCTGACTTATCTTTCTTGGACTTTTCTGACTTATTGTTAGCAAACAATACCTTTGCAACCAATCCGGCGCCACCAAATATAAGAACAAGTATAAGAACCCATTCATACATTGTAATAGTTACAAGCCAGATTCTTGTTGACGCAACAATTGCCGCAATTATAAGTATCACTGATAGTACAGTAAATACTTTAGATACAAATGAGCCGCCTGAAGCAAACATCCATACAACTCCAATTATTAATGGTACCATAATAAGACCTGATGAGAACCTGCCACCCCATAATGAGAAGAACCCATATGAAGATGATACCATAACTTTCTGTGACAATATGTACAGTCCTACAACAAGCATTATTACACCGCCAACAAACTGTAACAGCTCATTCTTAGCTTCTTTCATATCCCTTATCCCCCTGTTTATCTATTCAACTATTCTTCTGGAACAAATACTCCATAGATAGTCTTAATAGCATCCTCAAAGTATCTGTTTCTTACACCAATGATGATGTTAAGCTCTGAAGATCCCTGATCTATCATTTTAACATTAATCTTAGCTTTTGCAAGTGCTGAGAAGATATTACCTGCTATACCAGTACTGTTCTTCATTCCACGTCCAACTACTGCAATAAGTGCAAGGTTAGCTTCAAGTTCAACAGAGTCAGGATTAACTGCCTTATGAATCTGTGCAAGAACCTTCTGTTCCTTCTCTACGAATTCATCCTGATGAACAAATACTGTCATAGTATCGATTCCTGAAGGCATATGTTCGATTGAAATTCCGTTATCCTCAAATACTGAAAGAACCTTTCTGCAGAATCCTATTTCTGAATTCATCATATCCTTATCAATGCTGATTGCAACAAAACCTTTCTTACCTGCAATACCAGTAATTGTATATTCCGGCATATTACATGTTGTCTCTACAATCATTGTTCCCCTATCTTCCGGAGCATTAGTATTCTTGATATTGATAGGAATACCGCCCTTTCTTACAGGGAAGATAGCTGATTCATGAAGCACTGATGCACCCATGTATGAAAGCTCTCTTAATTCCTTATATGTAATAACGTTGATTGGCTTTGCATTATTTACAATTCTTGGATCTGCTGCAAGGAAGCCTGATACATCTGTCCAGTTCTCATACATATCAGCCTTAAGTGCTCTTGCAACGATTGATCCTGTTACATCAGAACCGCCTCTTGAAAATGTCTTAACCTTTCCGTTTGGCATTGCTCCGTAAAAGCCAGGTACAACTGCTCTTTCAATATTAGCAAACTTTGCTTCACACACTGCATTAGTCTTTTCCGAATCAAACTCTCCATCCTTATCGAAGCAGATAACTGTAGCAGCATCTATGAACTCATATCCAAGATAGTTAGCCATGATAATACCATTAAGATACTCACCTCTTGAAGCTGCATAATCTTTTCCTGCAAGTGCCTCAAAATTCTTCTTGATTGTCTCGAACTGTTCCTTTAATGAAAGCTTAAGTCCAAGTCCCTTGATAATTTCATTGTATCTTTCCTCTATTGCCTTAAGACTCTTCTCAATATTCTTACCAGCTTCTGCCTCTGCATAACATTTGTAAAGCATATCAGTAACCTTAGTATCCTCTGGAAATCTCTTTCCAGGTGCTGAAGGAACCACATACTTTCTGTCCTCATCAGCACGGATAATATTGCCAACCTTCTTAAACTGCTCTGCGCTTGCAAGTGAACTTCCACCAAATTTAACTACTTTAATCATTACTTTTCTCCCTTATATTATTACTGTAATTTAGTATCATCTATTCTGATTCTGCTTATAACAGAAACCTTATCCTTAGCATCTTCAAATGCTCTCTCTGTCATAGGTTCTGTAACAAATCCGAACTCTCCGTTAATTCCATCAACCTTAACAACCTGTCCTTCACCAAATGCTGCCTTAGCTGCCTGGACATCATCGCCCTTAATTCTTACAAAGAACTTTCTTGTCTCGTCAAATGTATCACCAAGTTCCTGCTTTACTGAACTCCAGATTGTCATAACATTTTTACCCTTATGCTTAACACAGTCAACTACATCTGATACTACAGCGCTTGCTGTTGGAAGCTTTCCGGCTCCTGCTCCGAAGAACATTACATCCCCTAATACATTGCCGTGTACATAGATTCCGTTAAGAACGTCATTAACATTATATAATGGATGTGTGCTGTCAATCATAAATGGTGCTGTGATTGCATATACCTTGCCATCCTTACTGTAGCTTGTTGCAAGAAGCTTGATAACACTTCCAAGCTCTTTAGCATATGCAAAATCTTCATTAGAAATCTTTGTTATTCCCTCTGTATACACTTCCTCAAATTTCACTGTATTTCCAAATGCAAGCGATGTAAGAATCGCTATTTTTCTGCATGCATCGTAACCTTCAACATCAGCCTCAGGATTTTTTTCTGCATATCCGAGTGCCTGTGCCTCTTTAAGAACCTCCTGATATGAGATTCCTTCTCTGCTCATCTTAGTAAGAATATAGTTAGTTGTTCCATTAAGAATACCTGTAATCTTAGTAATCTCATCTGCTGTTAAAGACTGGTTAAGCGGTCTGATAATTGGAATTCCACCGCCTACTGATGCCTCAAACATGAAATTAAGTCTTCTTTCTTTAGCCATCTCAAGAAGCTCCGGACCATGTGCAGCAACAAGTGCCTTATTAGATGTACACACGCTCTTTCCTGCTTCAAGTGCCTTCTTAACAAATGTAAATGCTGGCTCTACACCACCCATAACCTCAACAACAACCTCTATCTCAGGGTCATTAATTATAAGATCTATATCATGAACGATTTTATCCTGAATTGGATCTCCCAGAAAATCTCTTAAATCAAGTACACTCTTAACCTCAATAGTATCTCCTGCTCTCTTTGCAATTGAAGCACCATTGGTATTTAATACCTCAACCACTCCTGATCCTACTGTTCCATAACCTAACACTGCAATCTTTGCCATATCTGCCTCCGTTTTCTTTAATTGCTTATATATCAGATAGATGCATCACTGCTTAATATCTTAAGATATCTTACCCCTTTAAGTCTTTCTATCTGTTCTATCATTTCTGAAGAATCTCCTGTAGTCGGAAGAATATCCACACTAAGCGTCAGTGATGCAATCCCATTAACCGGAATTGTCTGATGAATAGTAAGAATATTTGCCTTGAATTCTGCAACCTTCTTCAATACCAGGGAAAGCAGCCCTGGTTCATCATCCATAGACAATACAAATGTAATGGTTTTCCCCTTTACATTCTCTCTAAACGGAAAAATATCATCCTTATACTTGTAATAAGAACTTCTGCTTATTCCAACTTTCTCTGTAGCATCTGCAACAGATATATTTTCAGTCTCAATAATTCTGTTCGTCTCTGCTACCTTAAGCAGAACCTCAGGCAGAGCCTTTTGCTTAACGACATAATACTTAATATTATCTGCCATACTGCGTCTGTACCTTTCTATTGTCCGTTTTACAAAGACAATTGTCCTTCGATGTCTTTCTCTGATAAACAACTGTCTACCGCACAAAGAATATTACCATATATGTATACACATTGCAAGTGTCTTTCTCTTTAAATGCTCAATTGAACATCTTGCCAGATACCTTATCAAATTTTTTCTGATTTCTTTTCTGACTTCTAATTTAGCAATTTCTGGTTTGATAGTTTCCAGTTTGGCAGTTTCCAGTTTGGTAATTGTCTCAGGAAGCATTGTCCTATAAATCCGTAGGAATTTTGTACTTTATAGGCATATTCATAAGTTTTTTCGTCCTAAAATCCTGTTTTTAGAGAAATTTTCCTATAAAAGCCTTCATTATCATTCATATATAGGTTTATTTCTCGCCTATTATTATAGTCATTATAGCTTTCTGCCTATAAAAGTTTCAAAAATACGACTACCTATAGGTATCACATACTATCCAGGCATAAACTTTTGCATCTATCTTCTGGCATTTCTGCTTTTCATAAGTAACACAGATACTATAACCATGTTGCAGCATTGCCGAGGTTCATCCCATTTTCCAGATATATAATAAATAAGGGGAGCCTGTCTTTTCTTTAATTTCAGCGCAAAAAGAAACCCTCACACAACGGGAGAGGAATGTGAGGGTTTCCGCTTCTAATGAAGCTTTATAAAAACAACGCCGCAAATACATTGTTCTTACCATATTAAGTTGTATCTATATTATGTAATCTATTGTCTATTTAAAATTAATCCATGAAGATTGCTACCCAGTAAAGATATCCTTCTGAATCTGCTGCAATACCCACACCAACTCTGTTATACTTACTGCTTGTCATGCATGCATAATGTGTTGCTGAATTATGCCAGCCAGTTACTATCTCATCAGGAGTTTCCTGATATCTTCCCATAACCTCGCCGAAGCTTCCACTCTGTCCATAATCTTCACATATTGAAGAAGCTTTTCTTCCATCTGGTCTTTTATGCTTACCATTCTCTATAACAAAGTAATCATTAGCTGCATTCTCTGATGCTCTTACCTGTGCCATATCTGTGAGTGTCACATCATATGTAACCGCTGCCACACCAGCTGCCTCACGCTCAGCATTAATTCCTGCTATAACCTGTGCAACTCTTGCATCTGATGGAGTCTGTACAACAGGTAACTCTGTAACAGCCTCTGTAACTTCTGGCTCCTGAACTGATTCTGTTGCAACCTCTGTCTGTGGCTGAATCTCTGCAATTGTACTGCTCTGTTCTGTTACTGCCTCAGTGGCTTCTTCTGTTGTTGCCTCTGTAGCGGCTGTCTCTGTAATAACTTCTGTTTTTTTCTCTGAAACTGTTTCTTTAACCACTAAATCTGTTGCTTCATTAGCTGCCGCAACTACTGTATCAGCACTATCTTTATCTGTATTAGCTGTACCTGCTGACTTTAATGCAAATACCGCACCAGCTGCAAATACAAGTACCGCTGTTGTTATTGTTATTGTTTTGATCCACTTTTTAGAATTATTCTTTTTCATAATCAGTTCCCCCGTTGAACCATATAATAAAAAAACATCCGATTACCGGATGCCTGAATAATACGAATCATTTGCGTTGATTGTAATGCAACCGGCTGTCATTCTGATAAAATCAGTTAAGACCCTTGGCTTTGCGTCATAGCCTTTCGACTACTTTGCCAATATATTAACTTGTCTCTTTATATGAATATAATACCACTAATCAGGAATATGTAAATAGTACTATTATACTATTTTTTGTTTTTTCTTCAAAAAAGGGGCAGGAAATATATTGATAATTCCCTGCCCCGTCTAATATTACTTTCTTTCTCTATCAAATACACTTGCAAGATATCTCATGCATTCCAGTTCGTGCTGGCCTAACTGTCCTTTCTGCATTCGCCATTTCCAGTTATTGCCCATGCTTGATGGCAGATTCATTCTTGCCCAATTTCCAAGTTTGAGAATGTCCTGAACTGCAAATACTGTAAGAACAGCAACACTTGAATACGCAGCCCTGAATACCTGATCAACCATTCTTCCCTTATCTCTTGTATCAAGATAGTCATAAGCATATCCTAACTCCCAGTCACCTCTGTCCTCAAAGAAACCAAGTAGCGTTTCGTTATCATGAGTTCCACCATAGCATACAAGATTCTGTGTATAATTATATGGCAGATGCGGATTCTTTCTGTCTCCACCAAATGCAAATTCAAGAACCTTCATGCCCGGATATCCATTTTCTTTAAGAATCTTTGCTACTTCAGGAACTTCAACACCTAAGTCCTCAGCAATAATCTTCTTATCACCGATAGATTCATTAATAACATCAAGCAGCTTCTGTCCTGGTCCCTGTCTGTACTCACCCTGTCTTGCATCAGGCATGTCTGCTGGAATTGTATAGTACTTCACAATTCCTATAAAATGATCAATTCTTATGACATCATATAGTTTTGCTGAAGCTGCCATTCTCTTTCTCCACCAGCTGAATCCATTTGCTTCCATTTTATCATAATCATAAAGAGGATTTCCCCATTTCTGTCCCGCATCAGAGAATGCATCAGGTGGTACACCCGCAACCTTTATTGGTGTTAGATTCTCATCCAGCTGGAATTCTCCCTGATTAGCCCATACATCTACGCTGTCATATCCCATATAAATAGGTATATCACCTATAATCTCTATACCATTACTATTAGCATATTGTTTAAGCGCATTCCACTGTAAGTAAAATTCAAACTGTATGAATTTCCAGTATCCTATATCATCAGAAAGCTGCTCTTCATATCGGCTCATTGCCTCAGGCTTTCTGAACTTTATGTCAGTTTCCCATTCACCCCATGAGACATTGTTAAAATGGGACTTCAATGCCATAAACAGAGCATAATCCTCAAGCCAATCTGCATTATCTTTAACAAAATTATCAAACTGCTTATAAAGAGGAAGCCCCTTTGCAAGCGTCTTCTTGCTTTCTGCACATGCAGCCTTAAATCTGTTATAAGCAATTCTTAATATGTCAAATCTGTTATTATATATCTTTTCATAACTGACATATCTTTCGTCACCAATATTTCCATCTCTGTAGGTTCCGAATCTTCCATTAACAGCGTCATCTTCAGAAACATTTACAGGCACAATTCCATCACCCCAGTCTCTTGAAATAACCTCTGACTTTAACAAGAATCCAGCCTCAATAAGCATATCAAGATCAACAAAGTACGGATTACCTGCAAATGCAGAATATGACTGATATGGGCTGTCACCATAAGTAGTTGGTCCTAACGGAAGTACCTGCCAGTACTTATGATTACATTCTTTAACAAATGTAACAAAATCATATGCATCCTTGCCAAATGTTCCTATACCATATGGTGATGGTAATGAACTTACAGGCATAAGTATGCCTGCATTTCTCTCAAACTTAGTATCAGACATTAGCAGCACCTCCGTCATTATCATTCATATCTTCTGTGAATTTCTTAACATTCTCTGCTTCTGACTGCGTAAGTAATTTTTCAACATCAAGAAGAATAACAAGCTGTCCATTAACATTGGCAACCCTGTCAAGATATTCCGTATCAACAGTCTTCGCAAGCGCCGGCATCTGTACAATGCTCTGAGCATCAATATCACCTATTTCAAGCACCTCATCAACCTCAAGAGCAAGCTTGACAACACCAGGTATATTTACAATTACTGTACTGTCTTCTCCAATCACGCCAACATTGTCATCTGTGCCAAACTTTTTTCTTAAACTGAATGCAGGAATAACCTCCCCTCTCAGATTAACAATTCCACTTATATATTTCATTGCATTGGGAACTCTTACAATATTAATCTCTCTTTCTATAGACTGAACAAGATTAATATCCACTCCAAACTGCTGATTCCCTAATCTGAAAATTACTGGTTTTATGTAATCTGCCATACTGATATACCACCTTTCATTATTCTTCAGTCTTTCCTGTGCTTATCCATGTAAGATACGCGTTGATAAACGGATCGATATTGCCATCAAGTACGCTGCCCGCATTAGCAACTTCCTTATTAGTTCTGTTATCCTTAACCATTGTATATGGCTGAAGAACGTAACTTCTTATCTGGCTTCCGAAATTAATATCCTTGACATCTCCTCTGATTCCAGATAGATTCTCTGCATTCTCAGCCTCCTTTAAAAGATAGAGCTTAGCCTTTAACATCTGCATAGCTTTATCTTTATTCTGGTGCTGAGATCTTTCATTCTGACACTGTACAACAATTCCTGTTGGAAGATGTGTAATTCTGATTGCTGATGACGTTTTATTAATGTGCTGTCCACCTGCACCACTTGAACGATATGTATCAATTCTTAAATCATCATCATTAATCTCAATATCTATATCCTGATTAATATCAGGCATTACGTCACATGATACGAAAGAAGTCTGTCTCTTACCTGCCGCATTGAATGGAGATATTCTTACAAGTCTGTGAACACCATGTTCAGATTTCAGATGTCCATATGCATTCTCTCCTCTTATCTCTATAGTAACCGACTTAATTCCTGCTTCTTCACCTTCAAGATAATCAAGTGTTTCTGTTGTATATCCGTGACTTTCCGCCCATCTTGTATACATTCTGAAAAGCATCTGGCACCAGTCACAGCTTTCTGTTCCGCCTGCTCCCGCATGAAGTGTAAGAATGGCATCACATGCATCATGTTCTCCAGAAAGCAATGTCTCAATCCTTAAACTTTCCATCTTGTCTTCAAGACCCGTTATCTCTTCTTCTATCTCTGGAATAAGCGACTGATCATTAGATTCTTCTGCCATCTCAATAAGTGTCTTAACATCATCAAGTCCTGTTTCTAGCTCATTGTATCTTTCAAATGCATCCTTTAAGCCTTTAAGCTCTTTCATTGCATTCTGTGATTTATCCGGATTATCCCAGAATCCCGGAGATTCCATATCAGCCTCTAATTCTTCAATCCTTTTCTGCTTATTGTCAAGATCCAGAGAATTCTTAATCTGAGCCATAGGCTTATCGTATCCTGAAATTCTGTATCTAAACTGGTCTAACTCTACCATATGTCCTCCAAAATAATAGGCGCGGACGCTGATATTTCAAGCATTCCGCGCCCTGATGTCTCTTATAAACTTATGCCTGTCTTCCGCAGCAATTCTTATATTTCTTGCCACTTCCGCATGGGCATGGATCATTAGGATATATCTTCTTCTCTGTTCTTCTCGCTGGTCCCTTAACAGATGGTCCTTCGTCCTTATTAGTACCTGTTACCTTGGCAACCTGTTCTCTTTCAACCTTCTGCTCAACCTGAATATGCATAAGAAGTCTTACGGTATCCTCTGTAATTCCTGCAGTCATCTCATCAAACATGTCATAACCCATCATCTTATACTGGACAACAGGATCTCTCTGTCCAAGTGCCTGAAGACCGATACCCTGCTTTAACTGATCCATATCATCGATATGATCCATCCACTTTCTGTCAATTACCTTGAGAAGGATTACTCGCTCGATTTCTCTTATCTGCTCAGCCTCTGGGAAGAGTGCCTCTTTATCCTCATAGAGTTTAACAGCCTTTTCCTTAAGATCATGTATTAATTCATTCTTATTCTTAATATTCTCTCTGTATTCCACTCTCTCAATAGGAATAGTTGGAAGAAGAAGCTCATTAATCTCATCATAATCCCATTCGTTAGCATCTTTATCTTCACTTACACAGCGGTTAACTACATTCTCTACATAATCAGTTATCATCTTCATGATAGAATTACGCATGCTTTCCCCATCAAGAACTCTTCTACGTTCTGCGTACATAATCTCTCTCTGCTCATTCATAACCTGATCATATTCAAGAAGATGGCTTCTGATACCAAAGTTATTAGTCTCAATCTTCTTCTGAGCTGTCTCTATAGCCTTGCTTAACATCTTATGCTCAATCTGCTCATCCTCAGATACCCCAAGACTGTTGAAAATATTCATAAGTCTTTCCTGTGCAAACAGTCTCATAAGATCATCTTCAAGAGAAATGTAGAATCTTGATTCACCAGGATCTCCCTGTCGTCCAGAACGTCCACGTAACTGGTTATCAATACGACGGCTTTCATGTCTTTCTGTACCAATAATCTTAAGACCACCTGCAGCAACAGCCTCATCATCAAGCTTAATATCAGTTCCTCGACCAGCCATGTTAGTAGCAATAGTAACTGCACCATGACGTCCTGCCTCTGATACTATCTGTGCCTCTAACTCATGATACTTCGCATTAAGTACATTATGAGGTATGCCCTTCTTTCTTAACATCTCACTAAGAAGCTCAGACGTCTCAATTGTTATTGTACCGACAAGAACAGGCTGTCCTTTTTCATGAGATTCAATAACAGACTGTACAACAGCATTAAATTTGCCTTTCTTAGTCTTAAATACAGCGTCATTATAATCAACTCTTATAACAGGCTTGTTAGTTGGCACTTCAACAACGTCCATGTTATAGATTTCACGGAATTCCTTCTCTTCTGTAAGAGCTGTACCTGTCATACCAGCCTTCTTCTCAAACTTATTAAAGAAGTTCTGGAATGTAATAGTTGCAAGAGTCTTACTCTCTCTCTTAACCTTAACATGCTCTTTGGCTTCTATCGCCTGATGAAGACCATCTGAATAACGACGTCCTGGCATAATACGGCCTGTAAATTCATCTACTATAAGTACCTCATCATCTTTAACAACATAATCCTTATCCCTGAACATAAGATTATGAGCGCGAAGTGCAAGTGTAACATTATGCTGAATTTCAAGATTCTCAGGATCCGCATAATTATCTATATGGAAGAACTGCTCAACCTTGTGAATACCCTGTTCAGTAAGGTTAACTACCTTATCCTTCTCATTAACGATGAAGTCTCCATCTTCTTCAACTTCCTCGTTCATGATTGCCTGCATCTTAGTTCTCTCACCCTTATATTCGCCTCGCTGTAATTGCCTTGCAAGTATATCACAGAGTTCATATAATTTAGTAGATTTTCCGCTCTGTCCTGAAATAATAAGAGGTGTACGCGCCTCATCAATAAGAACAGAATCGACCTCATCTATAATACAGTACTTAAGATTTCTTAATACAAGTTCACTCTTATATATAGCCATATTATCACGAAGATAATCGAAACCAAGTTCGTTGTTAGTTACATATGTAATATCACTTCCATATGCAGCCTGTCTCTCTTCTCTTGTTGAGTCGTGTAATACAACGCCAACCTTAAGGCCTAAGAATTCATGTATCATACCCATCTGCTCAGCATCTCGCTTAGCAAGGTAATCATTAACAGTAACTACGATTACGCCCTCTTCAGTAAGTGCATTAAGATATGCTGGAAGTGTACACACAAGTGTCTTACCTTCACCAGTCTTCATCTCGGCAATTCTTCCCTGATGAAGAATAATTCCTCCGATAAGCTGAACACGATAATGTTCCATACCAAGAACTCTCCTGCCCGCTTCCCTTACTGTTGCAAATGCTTCCGGCAGAATATCATCAAGAGTCTCTCCCTTAGCTAATCTGTCCTTAAACTCCTTAGTCTTTCCTTTAAGTTCTTCGTCGCTTAACTTGCTATAAGATTCTCTGTAGCCTTCAATCTTATCAGCAATTGGATATATTCTTTTCAATTCATGTTCGCTGTGTGTTCCAAATAATTTCTGAGCTAATCCCATTACTTTATATATCTCCTTATAAAAGCCTATTTATGTTGTAATTGTACCACTATTTAGATATTCTATCAAGTAAAGTTAAACCATTAAAATTTTATAAATAGATTTCTTATACATACAGAGAAATACCGCCTACCGGCACTAACCGGCAGACGGTACTCTGAAAAAGAGGATAAACCTATATGACGTAAAAAAGCATACTAATCAAGTTCTGGTTCAATCAAACCATATGTGTTGCCTTTTCTCTTGTAAACAACATTAACTTCCTCAGTCTCTGAATTAAAGAACACATAGAAATTATGTCCAAGAAGCTCCATCTGAACACATGCTTCTTCAGGATCCATTGGCTTGATTCCGAATCTCTTGGTTCTGATAATCTTAACCTCATCGTCATCATAATCTTTCTCTACAAATTCCTGTGCAAATGCTGCTGCGTTCTGCTGCTTGTCAACAATCTTATTCTTATACTTCTTTAACTGACGCTCGATAACTTCTTCGACAAGATCAATTGATACATACATATCGCTGCTTACCTGCTCGCTTCTTATGATGTTACCCTTAACCGGAATAGTTACCTCAATCTTCTGTCTTTCTTTTTCCACACTCAAAGTTACATTAACTTCTGTCTCTGGCGCAAAGAATCTGTCAAGCTTTCCAAGCTTCTCCTCTACTGCTGACTTTAATCCCTCTGTTATATCAATATTTCTTCCTGTAATTATAAATCTCATGATGTCCAACTCCTTTACGTGTTTTATAATCGTGGGCAGAGGTAAGAATCTGATCGTAATTCCTTTCCAACCTTCTCTTTATAAAATCTATCAGACATTCTTCCTTCTTAAATCACCACATGTGTCGAAAGAATATATACACATGCAGCTAACACGACCTAAGATACATTTCTGTATACTTATTTTATGTAAGTATTATATCATATATTTGTAAATTAACAAGTATGTCCTTTAATTATTTTATGCAAATATGTCAAGTGTCATAAGTAAGTTTTCTAATTTTTTGCAAATATTAACAAAACATTTATTCTGTTTCAGGTATACTAAATTAATAACAAAATATTGTGGATAATTGTGGATAATGTGGATAACTTGGTTGATAAGTCTTATTTTAGATAAAATCAGTCTTTAAAAATGTGGAAAACTTTTTAAGGCATTTTCAAATCCTGTCAAGCAATTATTGAAATAAATACAATCTGAATTTCTTTTTGGTAAGTATGCACAAGGCAGTTTTTGTCAATATATGTTTTTAATTTTTATATGGAAATATCCAGTGTTTTCCTGTATTATAATAACGATATTATTAAAATCAAATCGTTTTAAGAGAGGCATATTATCATGAAAAAAACTATAGTTATAACAGGAGCTTCCCGAGGAATCGGAAGAGCCATTGCAATAGAACTCGCTGGAAAAGATACTAATATTGTTATTAACTGTGTGAATAATGTGGATAAACTAAATGAAGTAAAATCCATTATTGAGGAAAAAGGAAGTGAATGTGAAACATTTGCAGGCAATATGGGAAATTACAGTGATGTACAGAAAATGTTTGACATGTGCCTTCAGCTTTTCGGGCAGGTTGATGTGCTTATCAACAATGCCGGAATATCCGTTGTCGGGCTTTTTCAGGATATGAGTGAAGATGAGTGGCACAGAATATGTAACACTAATATAGATTCTGTCTTTAACTGCTGCCATTTTGCCGTTAAAGATATGATGAAAAGACACTGTGGCAAGATTATTAATATATCTTCTGTGTGGGGATTGTACGGTGCAAGCTGTGAGGTTGCATATTCAGCAACCAAGGGGGCAGTCAATTCATTTACAAGGGCACTTGCAAAGGAGCTTGCTCCAAGTGGTATTCAGGTCAACGCTGTTGCCTGCGGAGCTATTGACACAGATATGAACGGTCATCTCTCAGATGATGACAAGGCAGAACTTGCCGAAGAGATTCCTGCAGGCCGGTTTGGAGACCCGCAGGAAGTCGCTGAGCTTGTTAAATCTCTTTCCGGCATGAACAGCTATCTTACCGGTCAGATAATAACTCTTGATGGCGGCTGGATTTAATCAGCCTGTATAACTTTTATCAATATTAATCACGGCGCGGCATTCACTCTGCTTCTCCGTGATTTTTTTCTGAATCTGTTTCTTTATCTCATCATCTGAAAGATGATAATTATAAGGAACAAGCACATCAAATATAAGATTAGTTATATATGGACCTTTAACAGTCCTGAAATCATGTATATCCAGTTCCTCACCTACTGACTTTACAACCGCAATAGTCATCTTTCGCAAATGATTTATCACCTCATCATCTGTAACTACCGGATCCATATGTATGCTTATAAAGCATTTCATGCGCTTTTCAACTCTTCTTTCAGCCATATCTATATAATCATGCGCTTCCATCATGTCCATATTAGCCGGAACCTCTGCGTGAAGCGATGCATATACTCTGCCCGGACCGTAATTATGCACAATCAGGTCGTGAACTCCTATTATATGCTTATCCTGAAGAACAATATTCTCAAGTTCCTGTACAAATTCTTTCGTTGGTGGCTGCCCAAGAAGTGGCTGCAATGTATCTTTTGCCGCACCAAAACCAGCTAATATTACAAATACAGCAACAACAACTCCTGCTATTCCATCTATATTAATATCAGAAAACAGGGTAAGAAGCACTCCTATAAGGACTACTGATGTTGCAACGCAGTCTGACAGGCTGTCTGTAGCCGTTGCCTTCATTGCTGCAGAATCTACTTTATTGCCAAGATATTTGTTGAATTTTGCCATCCACATTTTCATAAGGATTGATAACACAAGTATAATAAGAGATGGTACGGATACCTCAAGCGGCGTAGGATGAAGTATTTTTCTGAATGATGTTGTCAGCAGTTCAAAGCCCATAATTATAATTGCTCCTGATACTATGAAGCCCGATATATATTCGATTCTTCCATGACCATACGGATGTTCATAATCAGCCGGCTTTCCAGCAAGCTTAAAGCCTATAAGTGTAACAATTGAAGATCCTGCATCCGATAAATTATTGACCGCATCCGCCATTATTGAAACCGATGCCGTAAGCACTCCTGCAAGTATCTTTGCTAAAAACAGTATAAGATTACAGATTATTCCCACAATCCCGGCAAACACACCGTATCTTGTACGGACTTCGGGGTTCTTCGTCTTATCATAATCTTTTACAAACCTCTTAAGTAATAAATCTATCATTTCCTTCTCCTTCATGCCCTCTGGCATATTTACATTAAGTATATACTATATTGGACTTAATTTAAAGATTCATATTTTTTGATTTACAGTATATACCCAAAAGGATTATAATAGGAATGATTATTGTATTTAATCATTACAAATATCCAGGAGGACAACAATGTTAGACTTTGAAAAGGTAATACCAGAGGATGTAGGAATATCTTCCACAGGACTTATCAGCTTTGCCAGAAAGCTTGAATATAACAACCTTCCGATGCACAGCATAATTGTTATGCGACATGGTAAAATATGTATGGAAAGCTACTATGCACCATACACGAAAGACACTCTTCACAGAATGTTTTCTGTCACCAAATCTTTCGTTTCACTTGCCATAGGGCTGCTTGCTGATGAAGGCAGAATATCACTTGATGACCATATTGCAGATTATTTCCCTGAAAAGCAGCTAGAAACAGGCGTGCACCCGTATATGCAGATGCTCACAATAAGGCAGATGCTCACAATGAGAACATGCCATGATGTGAATGCATACAAAATCGGAGGTTCCCCTGACTGGGTAGGTTCTTTCTTCACTGTTACACCCGACCATGTTCCTGGAACTAATTTCTCTTATGATACAGCTTCAACACATACATTGGGTGCACTTGTTGAAAAGCTCACAGGTATGGAACTGCTTGATTATCTGAGGACGAAATTCTTAGACGAATTGAGTTTTTCTAAAGAAGCATTTATATTAAAATCTCCTGATGGAAAAGTAAGCATGGGCGGTTCAGGAATGTGTGCAACACCACGGGATATCCTTAAGGTTATGTATGTTGTATCTCAGAATGGTAAACTTGATGGAAAGCAGTTGCTGCCTTCCGGATATCTTAAGGAGGCAACTGTTAAGCAGAGTGACCCTTATGGAAAATCAGGTTCATGGGAAGAAATGCAGGGCTATGGCTACCAGATATGGATGACAACTCACAATGGTTATGCATTTTTTGGTATGGGTGGACAGCTTGCCGTATATTACCCGGATAAAGATGTTATTCTTGTTACCACTGCTGATGCACAGGGTCGTCAGGGTGGAGTACAGCTGATATATGATACATTTTACGAAGAAGTATACAGCCATATTGATACATGTACTGATAATGGTGATTATAAAGAATTCCAGAAATTCGAAAATTCACGCCAGCTTCTTGTTGAACCGGGCGAATATAGTTCAGACCTTATAAGCAAAATCAACGGACAGAGCTATGAATTTGACACTAATCCATGTGGTGTAACAGACATAAAGCTCACATTTAACGGGGATGAAGGAACATTTTTCTATACTAATGCAACAGGAAATCACGAGCTGCATTTCGGACTCGGAAAGAATGTTTTCCAGAACTTCCCTGATTATAATTTCAAATGTGGTGCAAGCGCAGCTTTCAGAGCAGACAATAATCTTCTTATCAAAGTGCAGATTATTGATAGTTCCGTCGGCAATATGTATATATCATTAAGCTATATTGATGATTATGTTACAGTTATGATGAGAAAGCTTGAAGAGAGTTATTTTAATGAATACGATGGAGTATTCAGCGGTAAATTAAGCATTTAGATATCAAAGGGCGGTCACACTCACCTGTATGACTGCCCTTTTCCTTTACTTTTCTATGATTCTTCCTTCACTAATCTCAATTATCTCGTCAGAGAGCATCTCAAGTTCTTCCTTATCGTGGCATGCAATTATGATAAGTGCGCCTCTCTTCTTCTGTTCCTCAAGTATCTCATGAACCTGCTTTGCTCCTGCTTCATCAAGTGCGTTGATAGGCTCATCAAGTATGATAAGGTCAGGATTCTCCATGTATGCTGCAGCAATTCCAAGCTTCTGCTTCATACCAAGAGAATACTTCCTGTAAGTTCTCTTATCATCAGGGTCAAGCCCCACCTGACGTATTACCTCTCTTATATGTTCATCATCAACTCTGTTCTGGATTGAAGCAAGCACCTTAAGATTCTTAAAACCTGTATAATTACCGATAAATGCGGGATTCTCTATTAGCACTCCGACACTGTCCGGAAATGTCATATCCTTTCCAAGAATCTTGCCATCTATCTCAACAGTTCCCTCTGTTGCTGATATAAGACCGCATATAACCCTCATAAGCATTGTCTTTCCTGAGCCATTCTTTCCCTTTAAGCCATACACTTTACCGCTTGTAAGTTCCAGATTAACATTATCAAGAACCTTTGCCTTCTTTATAACCTTTGAAACATTTGTAAGCTTTATTACCATAATTACACCCTCCAATCACTTTTCTTTAATATATCCATTTGCCTAAACGAAGCATATCCTGCAATTACAGAAACGACTATCAGCACAATATCTGCAATAACCGTCAGCGTAAGGCTCCCGCCTTCAGGTGTATACATAATATTTCTTAACGCCATGAAGCCGTTACCTATAAACAGGAATGACCTGAAAAATACTCCCATAATCAGTATAACTACGACAGCAATGTACCCGATAATCGGTCCCATAATCTGTGAAACGCATATCTGTACAAGGCATATTGCAATTGTTGTGAGAAGCCCCACAATAATCATATACACTGTAAGTCTTGTAAGATTCGGATTATTCTTTATCAGTGTTTTGTCGTAACCGTCTATACTGATACACACCTGTTTATTGACCTGCAGGCTCAGTCTTCCGCCTGCCAGCGAAACACCGGCTATCTCAAGTATTAAGATTCCATAACAGATACATGCAGTAAACACTGCCCATATACATTTGGATAACCACCATACCAGCTTCTTACCTGCTCTCATAAGCACCATTCCGCCATAACCGTTAATATCCTTGAATGGATAGTTACCTATTGCAAAGCCAATAAGAATATTAGGAAGTATGTATGCTGTCGGAATATTAATATCTGTCTGTACATCCACAATCCAGCGCATCCCGCGAAAGATATATAATATGATATCCGATGATGTGTATTGTCCCATAAAATGTTTTGTCTTACAGCGCACAAGAAAGTCTGTTATAAGAACAGCATATACCACTGCAATCAGAAGAAATTTCTTCCACTGATACACTATTCCATTAATGAAATCATATTTTATCTGAAAAATCACATTTTTCATCTGAAAAAGTCCTTTCTTCTGATAATAACAGTTGTTACCAGTGACACAGCCAGACACAGTATCAGCGGATACAATATATTCCGCCATATCTGCACACCGTTCATATAGATATTGCCTCTTAACTTGTAATAATATGTAAGAAATCCCATATACGCCATGTTCTCAAAGCTGCTCACAGCCAGGGCAGCAAGGAAACCTGCCCACTGGTTATTAGTAAGCCACCACATAATCATCATAAGCGTGCCTGATACATACAGTATTGCAAATGCTTCTATAACAAATGCAATTATAAAAAGCCACAGTGATGGGCGGTTCTGTACTATATCTCCTGTTGCCATGAATGCCTTGCTGAATTTTTCATCCCAGTTATATACTTTTCCTGTCATCAGATACCCGGCTGTTAAAGTTACCACCGTAATATACGCAGAGAAAAATCCTGCTGCCACAACCATATTAATCTGTGAATTAATCCACACATTTCTTACATTCTTTCTTCTTATAACTATTGCACTGTTCAAATCATATTTCTGAATATAAAGAACATAAAACAATACAAATGGAACAACATATCTCCACATTGTACTTACATTCACACTGATAAGTGCATCATACAGGCACGGATTTCCATTAATAACGGACTGACTCACAAGTTTTAGAATTATATCCATCGGTACAAGCGCTGTTACTAACACAAACACAGCCGCCGTAAGTGCAGCCTCGCTTACATTAAATAATAATTTTAATTTCTTCATCCATCTATACCCCTGATTACAATCGCCTGTCTTACTGGATAAGCCTTAAAACACAGATATATATCTTCATGAAGGAGCTTATCCAGCTTCTTTTCACTCAAATAATTTTTACTAATGACATATGCCAGTGTAAAGTCTTTGACCTCGCCTTTATCAACAGATACATTATCTTCACATACCATTCCCTGATTTTCATATCCATCCGGGTATATAACAAGATTAGAGTCTGTCACAATACTGAACATATTAAACTTATCCTGTGACTCATTCTGAACTTTAACCTTTAAAACTATATAATTAAACCTGCCCAGTTCCTTAACACTGGCGCTGTATTTTTCATTAACTTCCCGTTCAGTGCAGTAATCAATTCCTGTAACCGTAATCTTTATCCCATCAGAATACTGTACCCATTCATCCTTCTCTACAATTTCTTCTTCCGGCTCTGGAAATCTGTGATTCACATCTATATATCCAACTGCAACTACTACAGCAATTACTGCCATTATTATAAATGTAATTAAAAACGGGTGCTTTCTTATGCTGAATCTGCCTTTAGTATGTTTCATGCTTAAGCCCTCCTATAAAATACACAACAACTCCAAGTATCAGTAATACTGCTATATACACTATGAACGATGCTCCTGTATTGGTCTGTGCCATATTAAAAAGCTTTGTCGGTGCAATACCTCTCAGCCATTTCTTATCAGACATGCGCAGTATCGCATTTGCAAATTCAGTAATAATATATGGTGCAAGCATAGCCACAAATCTGTTATTAACTATATTAGATACAATAAGTGCTATTGTTGCCATAAGACCTCCGCACACAAAAAGCAGAATCATATACATAATCATATAAATGTGTGGATGTGTATAAAATATTGCTGACCATATACTTTTTGGAGAACTTGCAAATACACCAACCGGCCACACAAGTGATGGAAGAATAGTTATCGCAGTCAGGTAATTAATAAGCAATGGCATAACCACTACCACACCTCCCGTCACAAACACTGCAATATATTTGGCAGCAAGATAATTAAACTTAGCTGTTCTCGTTACATAATTCTTAATAATTCCACTTTTAATATCTGACAGATATGTAACTGCATACGGCATAGCCGCCAGTATCGGAATCAGCCTTATAAACAGACTGTATTCAAATGATACTCCATTACCTATCCACACCTGAAATGCACTTATCGGCATAAGTGTGGCATTATCAGGCATATATCCCATCAGCGGATTCATGGCTGCCGGTATAATCCTGGTTATAATCTGTGCTATGCTTAACCCCATCCCAATTATAAGAGCCAGCCACAGACTCCAGCTTTTAAATGCTCTTTCGAGCTCTGTCTTAATCATCACCTTCATACTGTTTTCCTCCCGGCTACTTGTCTATATCAAGCTTTACTATCGGAGAACCAACAGGAAATGCTTTATCAGTTGTACTGTAGCATGTATACAACGAATCTATAGTAAGACCATCTGTTGTTATATCCTTATATGTATCTATATATTGACCTCCAACATTAGCAGTTGTTCTTGTGTAAGAAGTAACAAATTCATAAGGAATGACCTCCATTGCAACAACCTCTTTAGTTTCTCCCGGCTTAATTGTAAGATGATGTCTGAATATTTCATGGTCATCATGAATATTAAGATATGATTGTCTGCTTTCTATGGTTGAATAATATGTTGCATCGTCCTGTTCGTTATATCTGAAGCAATACAAACGGAATCCGTTCGACAGAAACTGAAAATCTTCATCACCATTATTAGTAATCTTTAACTTCATCAGCAGGGCAACCTGCTTGATACCTTTTCTATCATTTGCAAATGTTCCATCTTCATTAATCATCTTGTCATATGCACTGAATTTTTCTGGTGTTTCAGTATCATATTTTATATATTCAGCTATGTCCTCCTCGCTCATCAGCTTGGATAACTCATCAACATTTTCAGCAATGGCTGTTTCACCTATACTGTATGTAAATTTGGTAACCAGTTTCCCTGTATAAATCTCCATATCAACATCTGAATATCTTTCAGCATATTTAGGACTACTTGAAACCATTCCCGCAAACACATTATCAACTTTGTTCTCACGTGATTCGTTCTCCTGAATAATTCCTGTCTGATTGGTCTGATTCTCTACGGCTGTGCTTGTCTCCTGAAAACGCTTCACATCTTCAATGCTCTGTCTGCTGCAGCCTCCCATTAATAATATTCCTGCCATAAGGACCGGAATAATTAAACATTTTCTTCTCCCCATAAGTACCTCCTTGATATAAGTTCTCTTACACTTATATACGAAATACATTTGTAAAAAGTTGAAAAATAATAAAAAATTCCCGGCAGACCATTGTGTATTCACACTTCCGGTCTGCCGGGAATCATTAATTATAATCAATTATCAAATTGTTAATTAGAACATAAGTCTTAATACCCATGTAAGGAAATTAACTGCAACATATGAGATTGCCATTATTAGAGGTATCTTCTTCTCATCCTTGCATAATGCACGGATTGCTATGTATACAAATGCATATCCTGCTACATTAGAAAATACTGTTACGCATGAAGATATTCTGTCAATGAATCCTACTGATGTAAGACCTGTTACCCAGCTGAGTAACTCTGCTGGTATACCAAGTACTGCTGTAATGGCATATACTGCAAGGCCCTGCATATATGTAACATTAGCCTTGTTAAATGCCTTTGCAAGAAGCATAACTACAAGTGCAATTACAGCTGCCGCTACTGCTACCAGAAGAATCTCAAGAAGCATGTTCTTGAATATTGAGCCTGCTGGATATGGCTTGGTATTAGTATATGAGCTGTAGTAAGATGAAAGTAAGCTGTCAAGCTCTTTACTTCCTGTTGTAACCTTTGCCTTACTGTTAGCAATTAACATATCAAACAATCTTGTAAGCATGTTAATAATTGCCTGACCGCCAATAAGTATTGCAATCATAATAACATTAGCTTTAGCAACAAATGCTGATACCGTTTCTACCGGTGATGTAAACAATCCCTTCAATACATTAACATAATCAAGGGCTGCATTAGCTCCTGCCTTCTTCACAGCGTCCATCTGCTGTGAAGCCTGCTGCTGATTAAATCCCTGCTGTGCCTGCTGATATGTCTGCTGACCTGCTCCCTGCTGGAATGTCTGCTGCGCTGCCTGCTGGTTAAATTCCTGCTGAGGCTGTGCTGCTCCGGCTGACTGTTGTGCCTGCTGACATGTACAGACTTCTCCGTCCTGTAACTGTCTTCCGCAATACTTGCAAAAACTCATTTCTTTTCCCTCCTGAAAGTAAAAGTTATAATATTGTATGGTTGTTGTCTCAACCTTTTTTATAATACCATATATATTTATTTTCAACAATGGTCATATATGCACATTTCAATATAGTAAACTGCTAAAATTGAACTTTAGTGCTTTAACATACCACATTTATCAAGTATGAACTCCATTCTCTTTTCATATGAATGAAACTTCACTGCTTTTTCATGTCCGTTTCTTGCAATCTGCGCACGCTCATCCTCATGATTAAGATAATATTCTGTCTTTCTTAACAGGTCATCATGGCTTTCGTAATACACATAATCTTTTCCATTCTCGAAAAAATCCATATATTCAAGCTGAAAACTGGTCATAAGAAATCCGCCTGCACCGACAATATCCCACGCCCGAAGCGGAATTCCCGTACGGATATTGCGCATTACAGGATTAATATTAATCCTGCTGCAATTAAACACCTTAGGCATATCTGTCATATAATTAACTGCACCCTTAAGATTAACTCCTATAAGCTCCTTATCCGGATCATCCGTATAGAGGTCTGTTGGAAAATGTTTTGCAAGCTTGTTAAGTATCTGCACCCTCTCTATATTAGCAAGTTTGAAACCTAAAAATGTTGATGAAAACACAAGTGCAATATCTGAAAATGCTCTTTCATCCTGCTTAAAATCTATAAGCTCACATAACTTTTCAAGTATATCAACTGTAAGCACTTTATCAAATATGTTGTCACCATAGATTTCCATCTGTGCTGCCATTGCCGCATCAAAATACCCTCTTAAATATTCCGGCAACCTATCCTTTATTTCATCATAAGAATTCCTGTGATACATTCCTCCGACAAATGATACTTCACTGTGCCATTTGTTCCGTTCATCAGCAGTAAGCGAACCTGTTATCTTACCAACACGGGAACAGTTTACAGCAAGCGGAAGATACCACACATGTTCTGCCCCAAGATTTTTTAGTTCCTCACAATAAAATCTGTCAAATATAAATATATAGTTACATTTATTAAATAAAGATTGATGATACAGTGATATAAGCGGACTATCTACCGTCCATGCAATATATTTTTTTCCAAGCTCTTCACATAAATCCGATACATGTGGAAAATAATTAAGTGAAAAAACACAGTCGTATGCAGAAAAGACCTGCCTAAGCTCCGCATAGTCACGGAGCTTAAAGCCGGTCTCATCATCCTTGTCTATTACTGTTTCTGTGTAATCATGTACTTCATGTCCGAAATATTCAATCGCAGACTTTACATCATCCTGATTGAACACCTTCCATCTGTATAAAAGTATTTTCATTGTGCACATGCCTTTTCAAGTACTTCGAAATAGTTCTCAAATGTCTTACAACAGCACTCGTAATTATCTATTATTATGCCATCAACACGCAGTCCGATTAATGCAAATGACATTGCCATTCTGTGGTCATTATATGTGTCAACAACACCCGGCTTAACATTGGCTGGAGATATCTCTATACGGTCTCTTCCCTCTTTGACGTCAACGCCAAGATTGTTAAGCTCGTTGACCATAGCCTCAATTCTGTCTGATTCCTGTAATCGTATATGTTCAATATTCTTGATAACTGTAGTAGTCTTTGCAAATGGAGCAATAGCCGCAAGTGTCATTGACTGGTCTGAGAAATCATTCATATCAACATCCACACCGCAATATTCTCCATCCTTAGGTCCGCTGACACATATACCCTCGCGTTCCTCTGTCACAGCACAGCCCATCTGCTTAAGCACATCTATGAACTTAAGGTCACCCTGCATTGAGTTAGAATGTACTCCCTTAACGATAGCTGTTCCGCCTGTAAGTGCTGCTGCTGCATAGAAGTAGCATGCTGCTGAAACATCCGGTTCAATATAATATGTCTGTGGATAATATCCAGAACCAGCCGGAACTATATATTCTGCGCCTTCATGGTCTACCACACAGCCAAACTGCTCCATCATCTTAGCTGTTATACGCACATATGATCCTTCTGTTTTATTACTTGTAATATGAACATGTATTCCTTCTTCAAGCATCGGAGATGTCATCATAAGTGCGCTTAAGAACTGTGTGCTTTCACTTATACTTATTGAAACATGATTCTGTGGTTTCTTCCCACCATACGCTGCACCTTTTACATTAACTGGAAGATGTCCGTCTTTCTCAAGAAACTCAATCTCTGCTCCCATACTCTGTAATGCTTCAAAAAGCGGAAGCATAGGTCTTTTCTTCATCTGTTCAGAAGCTTCAATTGTGTACTCACCATCTGATAACGCAAGCATGGCTGTAAGGAATCTTGCCGCTGTTCCGGCACTTCCTACATTGATTGTTGCTCTCTTCTTTGGAATATCTCTTCCATGTCCATGAATGATAACATATCGTTCAACTTCGTTTACTTCGATAATATATCCAAGTGCGATAAGACTTAAAAGAAAATGTCTCGAATCGTCACTGAACAAAACTCCTTTAAGGGTACATTCACCCTGTGATAAAGCTGCCATAAGCAGCGCTCTGTTAGTAATACTCTTTGAACCAGGCACTTCAACTGTACAGTGAATGGGGTGGTCCAGCTTCTTAACCTTGTACTGTGACATAATTTTACTACTCCATTAAACGTAATTATCTCTCGTCCATATCAACATATGGTCTGTGATGTCCAACATATTTGTATGCAGGACGGATAATCTTGCCTGCATTAACAAGTTCCTCAAGTCTGTGTGCGCACCAGCCTGAAATTCTTGAAGTTGCAAACATAGGTGTAAACATTTCTTCTGGAATACCAAGCATTGTGTATACAAATCCGCTATAGAAATCGACATTGGCACAGACTGGCTTAAACATCTTTCTCTTGTTCATGATAAGCTGTCCTGCCTCGCTTTCAACAAGTTCATATAATGCAAATTCTTTCTGCATTCCCTTCTCTTCTGAAAGCTGTTTCGCAAATTTCTTAAGAATAACTGCTCTAGGATCTGAGTTAGTATATACCGCATGACCCATACCATAGATAAGTCCGGCATGGTCAAATGCTTCTTTGTCAAGGATCTTGTTAAGATATGTACATATCTCATCTTTATTGTCCCAATCGCTGCAATGTGCCTTAATATCTGTAAACATTTCCTGAACCTTTAAGTTAGCACCACCATGCTTAGGTCCTTTAAGGGATGCGATTGATGAAGCAATTGCTGAATATGTATCTGTTCCTGATGAAGTAACAACATGAGTTGTAAATGTTGAGTTATTACCACCACCATGCTCTGCATGAAGAACAAGACAGATATCAAGAACCTTTGCTTCAAGTTCTGTAAAGTCTCCGTCATCTCTTAACATATAGAGAATATTCTCGGCTGTTGAATAACCTTTCTTAGGATTCTTTATCATAAGTGTTCCATCAAGCTTAAAATGTCTGTATGACTGATAAGCATATACTGAAAGAAGAGGCATCTTAGCTATAAGCTGAAGACTCTGTCTTAATACATTAGGAATTGAGATATCATCCGGCTTCTCATCATATGAATAAAGACTTAAGATACTCTTCATAAGCGAATTCATAAGATTAGTACTTGTAGCTTTCATAATAACATCTCTGATGAATGCTCCTGAAAGTTCCTGAAGATCTGTTAAGATTCTTATGAATCTGTCTAACTGATCCTTGTCTGGAAGTACTCCGAATAACAGAAGATATGTTGCTTCCTCAAATCTGAATCTGTCAAGGCTGCTTCTCTTGATAAGCTCCTCAACATTATATCCCTGAAAATATAATTCTCCGTCTACAGGTATCTTTCTTCCGTGAACACTCTGGTTACCTAATACATCTGATATCTCTGTGAGACCTGTAAGTACGCCGTTACCATTGCTGTCACGAAGACCTCTCTTTACATCATACTCTGTATACAGATTCTGATCGATTATACCTGAGGCTGTACACTCTTTTACAAGTTCCTCAAAATCGCTCTTATCTACTGTTGAAAGTTCCATCATTTCCTGATTGTTCATGGCTTTCCTCCTCCTGATTATTTCCCGCATAGCTAAACGCAGATGAAGATATTATATCTGCTACTAATAGTGTTTGTCAATTTACTGCTGGCTGTTTCCTGTCACATTTCTCATACCAATTACAGCATCAGCAAGCTGCCTCAGATCATCTGCACTTCCCTGAGTAAACCCTTTCTTGCTTACAACCAAGCAGTTATCATCCCCAACAAACAGATATATATTATCAGGATCCTGATTCCATTTCACAATATCATTCCAACTGAATGTATCACTGTCGTTTTCTTCATCTGTAATAATAATATTCTCTGCATCTATCTCATATGAGAATTTAATTCCTACCATCTTTCCATATATATTATAAAATTTCTTTTTATTGCTCTTATCCATTCCAACCATTCCAATGTATAAGAATACCACTGCAACAAGCCCGAACAGTACTATCATAAATGTGTCCGCCTGCTCATTACCTGTCATCTTAAGAACAAGCTCTCTTATCATCATCATTCCGAATATAAGTCCAAACATATTGTAAATCAGCTTAAAGGTCTTATATCTGCTGTTGTCAAAATTGCTGGCACGCATGGCACCTTCCATACATTCCTTTGTGAATGCTGTTTCATTCTTTATTGTCATCAATTCCTCCCTGTATAACACTACATTATGAACGCCTCTTTAGCAGGCTTTATCTAAAGAATAATTTTAAGCCCGGCGGGGAGGTGTGTCAATGTTATATTGTGACTGGGTGCCGGGCGCTTGTGCGGCTGGATGCCGAGTGGCTGGCTGACAGTCGTGTGCCTTACTTGGTGCCGGCTCTGGTTTTGTAGCATATATTGGATGAATCTGCTATAATGCTGTTATACATTTCCTATAAGGATATCTATGTTTCAAAATTTATAGGCATATTATTATTGATGAAGAGTTGTATGGTATGATTTTTTGTCGTGATACCTATAGGTAGTCGTATATTCTGACAGCTTATAGGTACTTCCTGCACTTTTTTCTATCTCATCAGACATTATCCTTGCCAGAAATCTGAAAATTACCTATAAACAACACAGTTTTATGTCATCTATAGGTATTTACAGTGAAATCTGCGCTTTATGAGCAGGAATCATACTATTTCTTCCTATAAACAAAAGAATTAATATCTTCTTATAGGTTTTTGTCAATATTCTGTGACAATGCTGTGGCAAGTATTTCACAGATAAATGTCTGTGAAATCAGAAAACAGAAAAATGTATGGATAGCCTAGCGAAAAGAAAGGAGTCTGCTTATGAAACTTGCATGTATAACCGGAGCATCTTCCGGTATTGGAAAAGAATTCGCATATCTGCTTGCGGAGCTTGAATATGACCTGATTCTGGTCGGAAGAAACACAGACGCGCTTCACGAAATTGCTGACAATGTTGCTGTCAGATGCAAATGTATCACATGCGACCTGTCTGATGAGAAATCGTGCGTAAAGCTTGGAAGGAAACTTCGTCAGTATCCACTTGATATTATGATTAATAATGCCGGGTTCGGAGAACTTGGTGAATTCACAGAAACTAAACTTAAGAATGACATTAACATGATTAATGTTAATATTAAGGCTGTGCATATACTTACAAAGGCTGTCCTTCCGGGATTTATAAGACGTGACAGGGGCTACATCATGAATGTTGCATCAAGTGCCGGACTGCTTCCGGGTGGACCTTATATGTCTACCTATTATGCAACCAAAGCATATGTGACAAGCCTTACCACTGCAATCCACGGGGAACTGCGCGACTTAAAGAGCAATGTACACATAAGTATGCTCTGTCCAGGCCCTGTTGATACTAACTTTAACAATGTCGCTAATGTCAAGTTTGCACTATCAGGAATTCCTGCTGACTACTGTGCTTATTATGCACTCTGTAAAATGTTTACAGGAAAACTTACGATTGTTCCGACATTTACAATGAAAGCCGGCGTTTTTGGCAGCAGATTCCTGCCAAGACAACTTCTCGCTTACATGACTGGACATCAGCAGAAAAAGAAAACAGACAATATCTGATATAATATTGCCTGTCACTAATTTAGAATTTCTTTGAAAATATTATATTTTTTCTTTCGGCAAGCACTGCCCTGTTAAAGAACACATCAACTGCCGCCCTGTAATCAGCCATACGCTGGGATTTCTTGATTGCCTTGATTTCTTTTTTGCAGTCATCAAACACATATTCCATATAACACCACATTTCTTTCATGCGGTGTATGGCATGTGTGTCACCCGGCATTATGGCTGTGCGGGCCGCATATACAAGGTCGTGCAGCTCCTTCATCAGCTTCTTGTCTGCGTTCAGGTCACGCACCATTCCAGCCGGATTATCATCTGTCAGTACATTTATTAATCCCGGGTCTGCAATAAGCCCCCTTCCAAGCATAAATGTATCAACCTCCGGAAACATCTCCTTCATCTCAAGGAAATTCTTCCTTGTAAATATATCTCCGTTAAGCACCAATTTATTCCTGCTGTTATCCACTGCGTATCGGAAAGCGTCAAGATGCAGCTCATTTCTGTAGTAATCTGTACGCACTCTCGGATGAACAATAAGTTCCTCAAGAGGATAAGAATTATACACCTCCATTATCTGTGGAAAACTGTCATCATCTTCAACACCGATTCGTGTCTTGACCGAAACCTTAATATTCTCTCTTATAAATGCATCCTCAAACACCTCATCAAGAAAACGGTCGAGCTTTTCTGTGTCGCGAAGCATTCCTGAGCCTTTATCCTTTGAAACAACTGTGCCTGACGGACAGCCGGCATTAAGATTAATCTCGCTGTAGCCGTATTTTTCATAAAGCATTTTCGCAGTCCATATAAAATCCTTAGCTTCATTGGTCATCACCTGTACAACCGTATATGTTTCTTTATTATGCTCACGGTCTATGTCACGCAGCTCTCTTGCAAGAAAATTCTCTGACTTATTAGGTGAGATAAACGGTGTAAAATATTTTGTAATTCTGCCTTTCCCAAATGTTTTCTCATAGGCATTTCTGTATGTAAAATCTGTAAGCCCCTCCATCGGGGCCATATATATAGTATTGCTCATATACTGTATCTTTCTGTTATTCTAATGTAAATGTGCCGTTGCTGTTAGTCACAATGGCTGTCTCGAAAAATTCTTTTACTGCCTTTATCATGTATTCTGTGTCCATAATTCCTGCTGTCTCGTAAGGTGAGTGCATTGCAAGCTGCGCAAGCCCGATATCTACTGTGTTCATTGACACATGGCAGTTAGATATATTTCCAAGTGTTGAACCACCCGGAATATCTGAACGGTTAGCAAATTCCTGTGTCGGAACTCCCGCTCTTGTACATATTTCTTTAAATATTGCCGCAGAAACCGCATCTGTTGTGTATTTCTGGTTGGCATTGTATTTGATGACTATACCTTTGTTCATATGAGGTCTGTTAGTCGGATCAGCTTTCTCCTGATAATTAGGATGAACCGCATGCGCATTGTCCGCTGAAAGCATGAAAGAACCTGCACACGCCCTTATATAATCCTCATTATCCTTGCCGGCACACGCAGCTATACGCATAAGCACATCTGATAAAAATGTTGAATCTGCTCCCTGCTTGGTGCTGCTGCCAACCTCTTCATTGTCAAATACCGCACATACCGCAACGCTTTCCTGGTTGCTCTCATCACTGTCTATAAGCGCATTCATGCATGAATATGCACACATCACATCATCAAGTCTTGGTGCTGATATAAATTCATTATCCGCACCCCATATAGTCCCTGCCTGTCTGTTGTACAGAAACAAATCACTGCTTATCACTGACTCTTTATCTGTCTGTACAGCGTCTGCTATTATGCTGTCAAAAAGCCCTTTGGATTCTGCCTCTCCTATAAGCGGAATCATATCCTTCTGTGCATTGTAATTAAGCCCTGTGTTGGCTTCCCTGTTCATGTGAATTGCAAGATTAGGTATTATGCATAAATCCCTGTCTACATTTACAAGGACTGGCTTTAATACTGCACCTTCCCTTACTATTGCCCTTCCTGCAACCGAAAGCGGTCTGTCAAACCACGGTGCCATAAGCATCCCGCCATATTTTTCCACATTTAACGAAACATAATTCTTATCCAGTGTGAGTTCTGGATTCTCTTTCACCTTAAATGACGGTGAATCACTGTGTGCGGCTGCTATCTGGTAATTAGCAAAACCCTCTGTGGCAGGCATCCTGAATGCTATTATGGAAGAATCGTTTCTTGTAGCGTAGTATTTGCCGCCAGATATAAGATGCCATCTGTCCCTTTCGTTAAGGCGCACAAATCCGGCATCGTCCAGCAAATCCATAAAATTCGCCGTTACATGAAATGCTGTAGGACTTTTTTCTATGAACGACATCATATCTTTTGATACATTTATAAATGTGTTATCTTCCATAACTGCTCCCTTCTATCTGCGTCTGTTATATCTTCTTTTTCTTTTATTATTCTGTACCATCATGACTACTGTTATAATTATTACAATAACTATTACCACCAATATTACTGCAAATACTGCTGTACTTTCTTTCATTCCTTTTTTGACAGCCGTGCCTGATGCTTTATTGTCTGTTGCCTGTGTATTATCGTCTGTTACTACATTTGCAGCATATTCCCTGTAAACTGTCTGATTGCACAGGCTGCATGTTCCTGCCTCTATTCCGTCTTTCTTGTCTGTGCTGGCTGCTTCCTTTACCACGCTGTAACTGTCGACCTTATGCTCATGTATTGTGTAAGTGTCTGAATATGTGTAGCCACATGCACTGCAGGTGTGTGTTGTGTATCCAAAGTCTGATGCTGTTGCTTCTGTCACTACATCTGTGTATGAAGGATTGCTGCACATTTCCGGAAGCAGTGTCACTGAATAATCATATGTCTCATTTCTCTTGAAATCTGATGTGAAGCCTGAATATGCATATGTCCAGTTCATGACCTCACCCATATTTGCCTGACAGTATGCACGGCGGTCTGTATTGTCTTCGAAAAATGTTATCATTCCCTTAACTTTGTTGTTAAGCACTTCGCCCTGATATGTCTTTGACAGCTCTAACGGATATACCATATACATTCCTACAAGTCCGCCATCATGTACATATCCGTGGTCTGAATCATATCCGTCTATTGTTATAGAACAATTTCTTATATTAAGGAAACCTGCCGCATAAGCACCACCCATGAACTGCTCATCTCTTACCGCTGCATCTGTATCGACACATACAAGTGTTACATCTGTAGTGATGTTATCAAGATTGCCGCTTCCAAATCCGGCGATTCCGCCTGTTCCCCACATTTTAGCTGAATCTGTGAGTGACACATATGTATCCTTAATTATACAGTCTGATATGTCGCTGTCGTCTGCAAGCCCTGCTATTGGTGCCGCAAAACATGGTTCCGTTGTAGTAATCTCAATTCTTGCTCCATATATATCCAGTCCTGTTACTTTCGCACCTGTAAGCACACCAAAGAAGCCTGCGCCGTATGTTTTGTACTCTTTTCTGTTGCCGTCATAGGTCTTCATTGTCTTCTTGCTTACTGTCTTTACTGACAGGTTAAGTATGCTGTGTCCGTTACCGTCAAATGTTCCCGAAAAATCCCATGGCGTCCACTCAACTCCTGTCATATCTATATCTGTCATCAGTTTATAATTTCCTGACGCACTCTTAGCTGCTTCCACAAGTTCTGACGCTGTTCGGATTTCTGTGTATTCTGATGCTGTCTGATTTGCTGTACTTCCTGTTACAGTGCTTCCTGTCACAGTGCTTTCTGTTGTCTGTGTATCTGCATTTGCCATATTAACCGGAAGTGCTGTTGCCGCAAGTATTACTGCTGCTATCGCTGCAGCCTTTTTAATGTATGATTTGTTAAACATATTACTGCCTTTCTTTCCCTATACAATTCATTGGCTTTCCCAGCCGGGTTTGATTATAGCTCAAAGAAATGATGCGGTCTAGGGGGTATTGTGTTTTAGTTTTGGTGATTATGAGAGGGGGAAGGGAGAACGGACGCCGGGTTAATTGGCATATTTCCTTCCGCAGACCCGCTCCCGCTCGATGAAAAACGTAGCGGTACTAAACTCGCCCGTGGCAGCCGCCAAAGGCGGCTCCCTCGCCTCGTTAAGTGCCAACGTTTTCCAACGGTCTGCTCCAGGAAATATACACAATTAACCCGGCTGGCTCTCTCCCTGCCTCTTACAATCCCGAAACTAACACCTGACGATATCGCTTCGCTCACCTGGGTCTGCAAAAATTTTGAGGTGAGCCTTCATTCAACACCCGTCCCGGTCACACCCCCCTCCGGAAGTCCCCCGATGAGCCTGCAACATCGTGAGGGGCGGCAACGTAAGCGGCGGGCGCGTGGATAGTGTTAGTTTCAGACCGTTGAAAAACGCCTGCACTTAATGAGCTGGGAGCCGCATTTTATGCGGCAAACCAGTGAATTTAGTACAGTTGCGTTTTCCACCGAGCGAGAGCGTGTCTGAAAATGACACTATCCCTCGCCCACAGCGTCCGTCTGCCACAACCTCCCGTATGTCACAACTCGAACTTCAATATCTCGCAATTCTTTATCTTAAACGCCGAAAACTCCTCATTTCCCATATCTTCAAAATAGGACTTTACCATTCTTGCAATTCCATTATGTGCAACCAAAAGGTATGTTTTATCAGGCTGTGCCTTTATATCATCAAGCAGATTATATATACGCTGTGCAAGATGAAGCATTGTCTCTCCTCCATCAAAACTACATATAAAGTTGCATTTGGCTTTTGCAAATTCTTCTCCATCTCTTGGTGTTGATTCGTATTTACCGAAATTCTGTTCCTTAAGTCTTATCTCTTCGCGCGCTGGTATTCCTGTAATCTCAGATACATGAAGTGCTGTAGCTTTCGCTCTTATAAGTGGCGAATACAGGATTTCATCTATCTGTATTCCTTCTGCAAGTATCTTCTTTCCTAACTCTATTGCCTGTTCATGGCCTAAATCTGTGAGTGGTGAATCTGTTGCACCACATATCTTGTTCTCGACATTCCAGACAGTCTGTCCATGTCGGGTAAAATATACTGTTCCCATTATATTTCTCCTCTCCTGCCTTTTTGGACTTCATCATGCCTTCTCCCCGCTTCAACATCCAATCCGCCACGCTTCAGCTTCCCTTTTGGACTTCATCACGCCCTCTCCCCGCTTCAACGTCCAATCTGCCACGCTTCGGCTTCCCTTTTGGACTTCATCTCACCTTCTCCCCGCTTCAACATCCAATCTGCCACGCTTCGGCTTCCTTTTTGGACTTCCTTGTGCCTTCCCTACACGCTAAAGTCCACTCCCTCTCCAGATGAGCCTGCGACATCTGGAGCGGCGAGCGACATCTGGAGACGCTTGCGGAGTAAGCGGTGGCGGGTGGATAGTGTTAGTTTCAGACCGTTGGAAAACGCCTGCACTTAATGAGCTGGGAGCCGCATTTTATGCGGCTAACCAGCGAATTTAGTACAGCTGCGTTTTCCACCGAGCGAGAGCGTGTCTGAAAATGACACTATCCACCCGCCCGCCGCGTCCGTCTGCCACAACCTCCCGTATGTCACAACTCTATCCCCACTAAATCCTCTTTCTCAAGCATCGCCAGTATATTCTTATCCACATCCTTAAGTCCGACTATCCTTGTTGCCTGATTGGATATGGCTTTTTCGAGATAGTTTCTTACATCTCTTGCGTTAGCATAGCCTTCTGGCTTATCGGCTACCCGGTCTGTAAAGAATCTTCTTGCTTCCTCAAGCGCATCACGGGAAAGCATGTATTCCTGTTTCTTGCAGTTGTTTATAAGTATCTCAACCTCTTCCTCGGCTGTATAATCCTCGAAGTTGATGAATTTATTAAATCTTGAACGCAGTCCCGGATTGGAATCTAAGAATTCCTCCATCAGTTCTGTATAACCTGCCACTATTACAACTAAATCATCTCTGTGGTCTTCCATTCCTTTTAATAATGTGTCTACAGCTTCCTGTCCGAAATCGCCCTGGCCTTTTCCATTAGTAAGTGTATAAGCTTCATCTATGAACAGGACTCCTCCAAGTGCTGATTCTATTACCTCTGCAGTCTTCGTCGCTGTCTGACCTATGTAACCACACACAAGTCCTGAACGGTCTACCTCCACAAGATGTCCTTTTGAGATTGCTCCTATTGCTTTATATATTTTTGCAAGCAGCCTTGCAACTGTAGTCTTTCCTGTTCCGGGATTTCCCATGAATACAAGGTGTTTGTTGACGCTTGTCTGCTTCATTCCCATCTGCTCGCGCATTTTCTGGACTTTAAGAAGATTAATAAGTGCGTTGACATCCTCTTTAACCGCTGTAAGTCCTGTAAGTGAATTAAGCTCTGCTATAAGTTCATCGGCACTCTGCTCTTTTTCGCCTGCGTCTGCCTGTATTGCAACACTTTTGTAGTCAGGTTGCAGCAGACCATAGGCTTTAAGGTTCTCGTCCAGCATCACGCAGTATGATGATAAAACATTTATCTCGACCTCGGTGCTTTCAGTATTCGCAGCCAGATATTCCTGTCCGAGCTTCCTGTAGCTTTCTGCCAGCGTCCGCGCCTCTTTGTTGTCGTATCTGTCGTTCTTAATCTTGTGGCCTGCATTGGCAAGTATAAAATACTTAAATGTCTCTGGCATTTTTGTAATATAGCCTGCTCCAAGCATGTTGCGGTTCTTAATATCAGCCGCCATTAAGGCACTGACCTCAAACCCCAGCTTCTTCTTTATAAATGCTTTTTCCTGCTCACCGTACCTTTCATCTATCATTGATATATATATTAGAAAATGCAGAAACTCCTTCTTAAGATTGTCGCGGAGCCCTGTATTTCCTGCCAGCTTCACAATGCCATTCTGCTCTATATAATCACACATTTCGTAGCACATATTAATTGAATCCATATTTATCTCCCCATTATTTTTATAGAGTCATTTAAAAGCTATGTCCTCCGCCGGAACTTCCACCTCCGTCAGACGAACCCCCTCCAGAACCCGAATAATCGCCAGAGCCACCACTGTAATCAGATGACTCCCTCCTTACCGTAGTATGTTCCTTTATCAGTTCCTTGCTGACCTTTACACTAACAAATGAATTGTTCGCTATTCCAACCATTTCTCCACATCTATCTGCTGATTTTCTACTTGCTCTTGATATTTTAAGAACTGTAAAATTAGCAGTTACTCCGAGCAGCATAGCCAGTAACACATTATTAATAATCTGCATTGGTCTTTTGACTTTACCACCTGCAAGGCAATTTTCTGCCTGTGTAAATGCATTTATTGCGCATTTGCCATAATCTCCTGCTGTAGCACTTTTATAGACATTATCTGTTATTGAATTAGCTTCTGCATTCCGGACTATTTTACGCGTACTGCCTGTACAGTACATATATATTTCTCTGTTATACATGTCTATTGTAAACATTATTACTGGTGCAGTCTTTGAACTGCCAAAATGTTCTGCACAATAATTCTGACAGATATCAGCTGTGTTCCTTCCATATTCTGTTGAATCTGTTGTATAAAATATAACATTTGTATCCTTGGATATGCTTTCCATAACATCATACAACTGCGGCTTATCAGTATCTTTTATCAGATAAGCACTATCATCATATATTATTGTATAACTGGTGTCAGTTTTACCACTTTCACTGGCGCTTACCTGCTGTGTGCCAGATATGCCGCATATAATAAAGGAACAGAAAATTATAATTACCGTCAGAAATTTTTTAAGATATCTCAATGTTTTCCTGTCCTCCTTTGTATTCTTTAAACTGCGGCAATGGTCTTGTACAGCTGTAATTATAATCTCTTATAATTCCAATCACCACAATTACTTCTGATGCCAATGCCATGGCTGTCGCGACATAATACCATATATCATGCACAGGATTAATAACTGCGACTGCCATAATGATTATGTTAATTATAACTGAAAGCACAAAAACCGGTGATGGCACTGTATTATTCTTCTTAAGTGCCTCATATTTATGATAGTTCTTAATAATCATAATCACCTGCATTACAAATGTTACTGCACATATTACAGCTTTAACCCACTTGCTGCTTTCCCTGTATTCAGAATTAACTGTTATAACAAAACTTATAATAAAGTACATGAGCATAAATGCTCCAACTGTAATTGCAACTAATTTTGATATGTCCGATTTTTTCAATTTATAAGTTCTTTTTATTTCCCTGTCATACATTTTTCTTATGTTGGCATCGTAAAATAAACCTGCTATAAGATTAAATACTGCTGCTATTCCTATCATTGTCTTTGCTGTAAACATGACACTCTGAAAGCACATAAGAATTATAAATAAAATGGCTGATATGATTGCTGACACACCAAAAAACTTCTTAAAATCTACCGGCAGATCACAATTCATTTTCCCTGTATGTCCATTAATAACAGCATATGCTACCCTGTTTCTGTTCTGATAAGACATAAACCATACCGGTTTTAAAATGTCCTCTTTACAGGATATCTTAATCTGTGGCTCCTGTTCTGTCTTATTTATGTACATGTTGCTTCCGACTTTGCATTTAATCTGATTATTTATGTATTCTTTCGAATTGACATATGCATAATTCTCATATTCTGAAGCTGGCACATCCGACATATCTGCGTAAAATCCGCACAGATAACCTGGTCTGAAATCCACTACTGCCTTTGAATCAGTTGCATCATTTACCGCCTCGCTTAAATCATCCCGGAATAATCCCGAGGCATCATGTGTAATACCTTTTACATAACCATGAACTGGCGCGTGTATTTTCCAGTATTTTTTTGTTGTATATATTTTCTTCTTTTTCTTTTTGGTTGTCTCTGTACTGCCATATGCATCATAAACACCGGCAACCTCCGCATCATAACTATGATATGGCAGATATATTCCTCTGAATTCATTGATTCCGTCCGCTGTCTTATATTCATCAGGTACATACATATTCTTTTTTGCAAAATTCTTGAATTTTGTCTTACATACACGCTTTTCAACTTTAAAAGGGACTATTGATTTCGGCGCATCTATTGTTTCCGTTCTCTGCTGTAAAATTGCAGATGCACCACAATAGCTGCAAAATCCCGCTATCGTATTATCTGCCGTATATATTCTTCCACCACAGGACGGACATACATATTCATTTATTTCATATAGAGAACTTTCAGCATCTTTGTCCTTTTTTATTGCCTGTACATCATATTTATTACCGCATCGTGAACACCGCAATTTACCTGTTTTTATATCGTATTTTAACTCGGCTCCACAACCTGGACATCCATACATTTCTTCCCCTCCTGTTTTATGTAAGATTTTCCATATGTTATATCAATTTCGTAAACACATACAGCACCACTAGAAATATTATATTGTAAACTGTAAATACGGCAAAATATTTTCCCTTTTTCTCTGGCACTTCATTGGCATACAGCTTGTACGATATGAGGCTCGCCATTGACGCTATAAGCGTACCGAGACCTCCGATGTTCACCCCTATTGATAGGTTCTTTATATTGTCTGTAAATCCTGATAACAGCAATGCCGCCGGAACATTGCTTATGCACTGGCTTGTTATTATTCCTACTTCCAGCTCCCGGCTATTCACGATTCCTGCAAGAAAATGTGCCACAGGTTCAACCCTTCCCATATTGCCTGTGAATATGAAGAATCCGATAAATGTTAATAGCAGTGCATAATCTGCCTTCGCAAGCACATTTTTCTCCAGCAGTAATACCGTTATGAGAACGGCTGCTGCAAGTATATACCATGTCAACACTCTTGCGACAACTAAAAGTGCAAGAATAAATAATACGCTGTAGGCCATGACTCGTGGCACTGATGTATTATGTGCAGCTTCGCTGTCTGTATCTTCTATACATATTATTTCGTTCTTATTCTTTATAAGAAGGATTGATATAACCAGAAGCAGGGCTGAAACTATTGTGTATGGCAGCAGCCACATTATGAATTCTCCGATTCCTTTTCCAGCCAGTCCATACAGATACAGATTCTGCGGATTACCAATCGGTGTCAGCATACTTCCAAGATTCGCAGCTATCGTCTGCAATACAACTACTGGTATCATAAGCTCCTGCCTACCACACTGCTTAAGCATCATTATTGCAAATGGGACAAATGTTATAAGCGACACATCATTTGTTATAATCATGCTGCTAAAGAAATTCAGTCCTACAAGAACTGCAATAAGCTGCCACATTTTTCGTGTTCTTGTAAGAAGGGCATGTCCGATTTTTTCAAAAATGCCGTTCTGCATATAGCCTTTCGTTATTATCATCAGACTCCACAATATTCCAAGTGAACGCCAGTCTATGTAACCGGCATATGCTTTGTCTGGTTTTATAAAAAACATTGAAACGATTGCAAGCACCCAGCTTATTGTAAGTACTGCATCTTTCTTTAAATAATTATAGATTCTCTTCATGACATTTTCTCTCTTAATATAGTAATTGCTTTATATTTTACAATATATTTTTTATCCTTTACAGTATTAGTTGTCAAATAAATTCTGTAAGTTTATAATAGAAAAAGTTTTGCATAGGAGAATCTGTTAGATATGAAAAAATTATTAGACAAATGGATTAGTATTAGTCTCATTAAAAGAATTATTGGAGGACTGACACTTGGTATTATTCTTGGCCTGCTCGTTCCAAAGGCTTCCGGCATTGCTCTTTTCGGAAGCGTTTTCGTTGGCGCACTTAAGGCTATCGCACCACTGCTTGTTTTCGTGCTTGTCATAAGTTCTTTATGCCACTCAGGAAAAAGCCACGGCGGCGTTATTAAAACCGTAATTATTCTGTACATGTTCAGTACCATTCTTGCCTCTGTAATCGCAGTATTTACAAGCAAATTATTTCCTGTAACTCTTACATTAGCAGAAGGTGCACAGGAAATGTCATCACCTGGCAGTATTGGTGATGTATTTAACTCCCTGCTCATGAATATTGTTGAGAATCCTATTACTTCTCTTACTAAAGCTAACTATGTAGGTATTCTTGCATGGGCTGTTGTTATCGGTATTGCATGTAGACATGCCAAGGAATCTACTAAAGATATGCTTGTAGATATCTCTAATGGTCTTTCCAAGGTTGTTACCTGGATTATTAATTTTGCTCCATTTGGTATTATGGGACTTGTATTTGATACTGTGTCAAACAATGGTATGTCAGTATTTAAGGAATATGGAAAGCTTCTTATGCTTCTCGTTGGTACTATGCTTTTTATCTATTTCGTTACCAACCCGATTCTTGTTTTCTGGTGTACACACAAGAATCCCTATCCACTTGTATTCAGATGTTTAAAAAAGAGCGCACTCACTGCATTTTTCACAAGAAGCTCTGCTGCCAATATTCCTATTAATATGAAGGAATGTGAAGATATGGGTCTCGACAGAGATACTTATTCTGTTACTATCCCTCTCGGCGCAACTATTAACATGGACGGTGCCGCTATCACGATTACTGTTATGACACTTGCCGCAGCCAATACTTTAGGTATTACTGTTGATATTCCAAGCGCAATTCTTTTAAGTATTCTTGCAGCGCTTTCTGCCTGTGGTGCTTCTGGCGTTGCCGGTGGTTCACTCCTACTTATACCTATGGCATGCTCATTATTTGGTATTCCTAATGATGTTGCAATGCAGGTTGTCGGAATTGGCTTCATCATCGGTGTTATTCAGGATTCTGTTGAAACTGCACTTAATTCATCATCTGACCTTTTACTTTCTGCTTCTGCTGAGTTCAGACAGTGGAGAAAAGAAGGCAGGGAGATTACATATTAATATGATTAATGCAAAAATGTCTGGCATGCTGCTCTACTGCGGCACACCAGACATTTTTTATATTACGTATTATTTTTATCTGTTCTTAATCATGCTTACAACTGCCAGAACAGCATTTATAAGACACCATACTGACCAGATTACTAAGTCGCTGTAATTGCCGTATCCTGCAAATCCGAATACAGCAGCAAGTCCGAAAAGTACAATCAGTGCTATATCGTGACCCTTTCCTGTCTTATTTCTTGTAGCTATCGAAACGATTCCACCAGCAAGCATAAGTATTCCAACTATTACGCCGACACTTCCTGATATGCCACCATTGTCCTCAAGTGCATTAACTACTCCTGCGGCGCATGACTGAAACATAACTACTGCAAATAATATAATTGATAATATTCCTGATACCAGTTTCCAAACTCTCATCTTCTACTCCTCCTACTGAAGCTTTATTATTACTTTTTCGCTTGACCATATATTGGCTGTATATTCCAGTTCGATAGATTCTGCATCAACTGGAACTGCAAATACTACACTGAAGTTTATTTTACGACCAGTTGATAATGTATCTCCTGAGAACTCATTTACAGATGCGATAAAACTTTGATCACAGCTCTCATTATCTGCATAACAGCTAAAATCTGCACTACTTACATAAGCATCAGATTTACCGTTATTTTCAAATGAAAAATCTGCTTTGACATATTTTTTCCCATCACCAGGCTTGTAAAATCCATATGGATCATCGTAATCGGTAAAATCTGTATCTGCATCATTAACGGTACCCTTTAATCCATCTTTCTCAAAGCTTCCACCTACCATGACAACATTATCACTTTCTGTGCCTGTCTTGTCCGAAGCCCCACTCGCATTACTGTTATCTACGCTTGTGTCAGATCCACTTCCCATCGCCATTGCAGCAAATACTATCAGACACAGCAGTACCCCTATGTACTTCCTGATTCTTTTCATATGATTTCCTCCTCATATCATGTCTTTTTATAATAAAAACAGCCATCAGTTCTGCAATTATCTCAACAATAATATCCATCACATCAAATGTTCCCTTTACACATCCGGTAACCTGAAGGACTTCCATAATTGTCGAAAACATGCCTGCTATCACAAACATTTTCCATACATAAGCTGTTTTATTACCTGTAACCAGCATTAATGAAAATACCAGTGCATACGCCCACAGCATATCTGGCATATAACTACGCAAATTTACTACAAACGTATTCTCCATTCCAACATGCAGACTGAATCCAAGCAGCCTGTCAATATTCTGTACAAATATGACTTGCGGTGAAGTCACATAGTAAAACAGACTGCCTGCCAGTATTGGAATTGAGATATTTGCGTATACGATATATTTTTTCATGCATATACCTTTATTTCTGAATTTATATAATTAACTTTTCTACATAATATCATTTATTGCGTTCTCGTGCAATTATTTTTTTACAAATCAACATATATTATTGCATAGAGGTGCAATTTTATGAAAAATGAAAACAGTATTGACCGCATAATTCAGGTTAATGATACTAATATTGGTAATAATATAGCCGCTCTGCGTAAATCGCTGAACATTAAACAGACTGATATGATTGCGAGGCTTCAAACAGATGGCATTGATATTTCAATTTACTCATACAACAGAATAGAAAAGGGATCTCAGAATCCTACTGTTTCTTTTCTCTATGCATGCTGCCGTATCCTTAACTGCGATATGAATACAATATTTAATTTTCATTGTGATATGTAATTATTTTTACATTCTGAATGTTATCACAGTAAAGCTTACAATCTGTGTGCTGACAGCACAAAAAAACAGGATATAATATTGAATAGTCTCAACATATATCCTGTCTTTTTTATATTTACAAATATCCTATAATTGCCATAAATATTGCAAAAAAAGCTAAAAACATAAAACTAATCGTAAATGCATACCCAAATGTCAGAATAGTGCTTAATACATTTATCTTCTTCATTCCCGGAAGCTTTCTCCTTATATTAAGATAGTTGCCAAACCACATTGTCATTCCAAAAAGGAGTACAAATACAGCTATCTTATACATTGTAAGTTCTCCGCCCGTTACCGATATTCCCGTTTTACTGTCCGTAACTGCAAAAGTTATTGTCATCCATACAATAACCGCATACCATACTAGCGCAATCAGACAATACACGACATTCAGCCGTCTGAATCCCGGCAGCAGATATCTGCGCCATGAAGTATCAATATCGTAATTCCTTTTCTGATATTTCCTGTACATTTTAACAATTATATCTCTTATATTACGATAGGTTCTCACAACCGAAACAGTATTATCCTTACCAAATGCTGTTTCAGCTTTTTTCCTATTATCCTGTACTATACTATAATTTAGCATATCCAGCACGCCACGAAGCTCTTCAGCCGATTGATATCGATCCTTTGCATCTACCATAAGGCATTTCTTAAGAATATCTGAAAATCTGCACTCTGCAATTCCTGCTCCCGGCTTGTCACCTGTCATAATATAATTAATTGTTGCTCCCAGACCATATATATCCGTACGCTCATCAGACTGCCCGAATCCAAACTGCTCTGGTGCAGCAAAATACACTGTTCCCAGCATTCTGGTATCTTCATTCTTATCTGCATTAACATGTCTTGCCGCATTAAAATCTATAAGATTCACATGTCCATTTTTTTCAATAATTATATTAGATGGTTTAATGTCTCTGTGGACAATTGCCGACTCTAACTGATGCAGTCTCACAAGTATGTCCACAAGTTGGACTGCTATTTCATATGCCTGTTCCTCGTTTAATAGTCCCTGCTCATCTAATACCTGCTTAAGGCTCCTGCCCTGCACATACTCCTCAACTACTATAAGCTTTCCATCATCAGCAACACATTCCTTTACCGCAGGAACTCCCTCAATTCTTACAGAGGCAAGCTGCTCATATACATCACGCGAATATATATCAAGTGTCTTTTTAACGCAAAGCTCACTGTTCCTTATATCCTGCACCAGCACTATATTCTTTTTTTCATCAAGTACTGTCAGTTCCCTGTAAAATGACAGCCTGCTCTCTTCTTCTAAAGTCATATTTTTATCCTTATTGTAATTTAGTGTTTATTATTATACACTATATCAATAGAAAATGTGTACTCTATTGTGAAAGGCGGAATTAATAATGAACGAAAAACCGACTTATGAACTTGATAAAATCTTAAGTTCAGTTGAGCCTGAACATTTTAACAGATACCGTAATGAAGAGGATACTGACTCACAGATGTCTGTCAGCGAATTCTTTAACAGGTATATAGGAAGCTACGGACTTCAATTAAGTGATGTTATACGACAAAGTGATATTCCAGCTAATTATGCATACGGAATACTTAATGGCAATCGTACCAATCCAAGCCGTGACAGAGTAATTGCACTCTGCATCGCATGCCATATGAACCTTACTGATACCAACCGTGCGTTAAAAACTGCAGGCTTAAGCCCTTTGTATTCCAAGGTCAGCCGCGATGCTGCAATTATAATTATGATTAACAAATGTGAATATGACATTGGAATTATTAATGAATTTCTGTATGGACATAATCTCAATATTCTTTCTACATCCAGCAACAAGGAGGCTTAACTATGAACATAATTGACTCACACATTCATATATGCCGCTGCATCAATGGATTTGGAAACAGCGGAGAAATGCAGGCTATAGGCGGAGGTTACGCAAGCTACGCTGATGGAACTATATTCCAGATGATACCAGAGTGTCTCGGTGAATATGATGTAACTCCGGAAGCGGTTCTTAAGATTATGGACGAGGCTGGTGTTTCCAAGGCTGTTATGCTTCAGGGCAATTTCTTAGGACCGCAGAATCTCTACACTTATGAGGCTGCAAAGAAATATCCTGACCGTCTTGCTGCAGCAGCCACTTATGACCCATTCTGCAGAAATGTTGATTCTATACGGAAGCATTTGTTTGAAGACCTCGGAATTAAGATTGTAAAATTCGAGGTAAGTACCGGAAGCGGTCTTATGAGTTATCATCCTACTATTCCCCTTGATGGTGATATTATTGAGGAAATGCTGTCATATGCTGAAATGCATAATACTACTGTTGTGTTCGATATTGGACGCTACCCTGCCGAGTGCTGGCAGCCGGAAGCCCTCGCTCGCGCAATTAAGAGACACCCTGACACGCAGTTTGTTGTGTGCCATCTGCTTGCCCCAAGAGGTCTTGTTCAGGAAGATGTCTGGCTTAAAGGAATGGAGACACTTACGCTTGACAATGTTGTATTCGACCTTGCAAGCCTTCCTTCTAATCAGGGTAAAGATGCCACATACCCTTATCCTGACGCAATCCATTATATTAAACGCGCCATAGAACTTGTCGGAAGCGACCGGCTTATGTGGGGAAGCGACCTGCCTATGAATCTGTGCAAGGACAGCTACAGACACCTTATTGATTACATTGTCTTAAGCAATGAAATATCAACACCCGACAAGGAAAATATCATGGCTGCTACTGCAGCTAAAGTATATTTCAAATAATCCACATTTTTAATATATCCCTCAAAAGCACTATTTACCTGCTTTTGAGGGATTTTTATATTCTCCTGTTGACATATTATGCATATCATGTTATATATACTACGACAGATGTACTACGGCTGTCGTAGTATCGCCTGTCGTAGTAATTATCATTTATTTAATATTTATTATCAGGTGAATCATCACCTTCAATTAATTCGAAGGGAGGAGTATGCATGGCTGGCATCAGCAGCGACATTATACGAGGCTACAACGATACAATTATCCTGTATCTTCTGCTTGATAAGCCGTCTTATGGTTACGAGATTTCTAAGCAGATTAAAGCCATGACCAATGAGAAATATATTGTTAAAGAAACTACTCTTTACTCAGCATTTACACGAATGGAAAAGAACGGATATATTACTTCTTTCCCCGGTGTAGGCGAGAATGGCGGAAAAAAGCGTACCTATTATCAGATTACTGACGAAGGACGGCTGTATTATCAGTCAAAATGTAAAGAGTGGGCTCTTACTAAAGAAGTTATCGAAAAATTTATTGTGAAGGAGAATTAATGTATGGATACTATTAAAAGTTATCTTGAAACTATGTTTGCCAATCTCCCCGCAACAGCAGAAGTTTTAAAGGCTAAAGATGAACTGTGGGGCATGATGGAGGACAAATATAATGAACTTATCAGCGAAGGTAAAAGCGAGAATGAGGCTGTAGGTACTGTTATCTCAGAATTCGGCAATCTTGACGAACTCGCAGAAACTCTTGGACTTAACAGACAGTCTTCTGCTCCTGTTGATAACAGACGCACTTTAACACAGGATGAAGCCAGAAGCTTTGTAAGTGCCGGCAGCCGACATGCATTTCTGACTGCATTAGGGGTTTTCTTATGTATTTTCTCAGTAGTTCCAGCGGCAGCCTGCAGTGCATTTCATAATAATTTTCTCCAGACAATGGGCACTGTTGCTCTGTTTATTATAGTTGCCTGCGGTGTTGGCATATTTATAATAACCAATTCTTTAATGAATAAATACGACTATATTAAGAAACACGAATGTATCATCGATTATGCCACTGTCGGATATGTGCAGGATAAGAAGGAACAACTTCGCAACATTTCTATTGTGTGCCGCACTCTGGGAATTATTATGTGTATCATAAGCTTTGTCCCTGCTGCCGTTTTTGACGCAATCCCAATACAGGGACTTGACGATATCGGCGGTGCAGCAATGATTTGTATAGTAAGTGTCGGCGTATTCCTTATTGTTTTCGGTTCAATGGCTGAGACTTCATGTAAGACTTTACTTGCTCTTAATGGTGACAATGTAGCCGGCAGCTATGTTAAGAAGGAGAATAAAGAAGTAAGATATATTAACAATACTGCAACAACTATTATGTCTGTTTTCTGGCCTACCGTTACATGTATATATCTGTCAGCCAGTTTCATCACATTTGCATGGGCTTTAACATGGGTTATATGGCCTGTTGCGGCTGTAATACATGCTATATTTAAGAGTATACTTAAAGACGATTCCAGGGAGGTGTAATTATGAAGAAACGAATTTATCTGTCAATTATATATTTTATTACACTTATATGCATAATTATTGGCGTTCTTGGTAATGTATTTAACATTTCTCCTTTTACACGCATGACTATGGCATCCAGTGGCAAATATATTGAAAATTCTTCTATTTATGATAATGTGTCAGACATATCTGTTGATATGAATCTTGGCAGTGTTGAGATTAAGAAAGGCAGCAAGCTTGAAGTTATCTATACAGGTGCTGAAAAGTTTAAGCCTGCTGTATCTGTTTCTGGAACTTCATTAAATATTGAACAGCATGTAAAAGTACATCTTATGACTAATATCAAAAACTCAGACTGCACACTTACAATTACTATTCCTGACAATGTCAGTCTTAATTCTATTCAGGCTGACCTTAATATGGGTGATATTGATGTTAACAATATACATGCTTCTTCTGGTGATTTCTCCATTGATATGGGTTCTCTTAAGATTGCTGATTCATCCATCAAGGATTTAACTGCTGACAACAATATGGGTGATATTAAGCTTACCAATTGCGGCAGTGATGTTCTTAACCTTTCCGTTGATATGGGCTCACTGAAAATAAGTGGTATGGATATTGATAAATACAGCGCCAACCTCTCTGTGGACTTGGGCGACATTAAAGTTAATGATTCTACTTATTCTCACAGCTATACTAATAATGCAGGCAGCGGTAAAAGTATAACTGCTGATGTTAATATGGGTGATATTAAGATTAACAGGTAATTAATCTGAAAACAGCAGTTACCACTTATGGTTGTGTGGTAACTGCTGCTTTTAATAATTACTTATTCTTTTCTTCTAATAGTTTCTTTAATCTTGCTATCTCTGCCCGCAGCTTGTCATTTTGATTCTTATATTTTATGTCGTCATCTGTTAGTTTTTCGCCATGTTTGACATCTGCACTATCAGCACTAGTGTCCTTCCACGGTCTGGAGCTTTCAAAACCTACCAACTCAACATATTCTGTCTATTTCGTAGGTCTTTTTCACTACATATACCTGCCTTCTGCACTTGAACACCCACTAAATCATTATAAATATCCATTTTAATAGGTTTTTTTCCTGCATTTCACTCTTCAACTTACACTTTTTACACTCAGAAAACCTATTAAATTCATTATTTCTGCAAGATGCGTAGGTTTTATCACTCATGTAACTCAAACTTGCCTCCACAAAAGACCTACACAATTCAGAAATATGAACTTTTAGTAGGCTTCTACTCCTGCTCATATTACCTATAAAAAAAATGCAACTACCGCTTCAAATGTGCTCCTGACAAGTACAAAAACTAACATAACCAAAGAACCGGACCATAAGCAAATCTCATCATAGATTTGACTTATGACCCGGTTCTCTGGCTTGTTTATAGTTTTATTATGATTGTAAGCATATCAATTATCTGACGTTTTTAATTCTGCGTCTTGATACAACTGCTGCACCTGCTGCCATGGCAAGTAATGCAGCTAATGAATATACTGCCATGTTGTCTGCATCGCCAGTCTTAACATCTGATACAGATGTATCTGCTGAACCTGCATCTGATGTACCAGCACCATTTGTATCACCTGTTCCTTCTGAACCTGTACCTGCATCAACCTTTACTAATGCATTGATTGCTGCTGTAAGATGCTCTGTTGCCTCATCAACATCTGCCTGATATTCTGCAACTGCAAGTGCATCCACTGCTTCCTCATACTCAAGCTTCATAGCTGCCCAAGACTCGGCTGTGTAATCAGCTTCGTTAAGTGCATCTGCTGCTGCAATAGCTGCTGAAAGCTTTGATGTATCACTTACAGGTGCTTTAATCTTAACGATATTAGCATCAGTTGCTTCAAAATCAATTGTAGTATCAGTATATCCTAATGCATATACAGTAAGTGACCAGTAACCTGTTCCATCATATCCTGCTGGTAACTGGCAGCGTACTGAATCTGTAAGTCCAAGCTGGATTCCCATTACTTTGTGCATCCAGTTATCTGCTGCGAATTTAGTACCATATGTAGCAACAGCATTTGTTCTTGTTGCATCATTTCCATAATATGTCCACTTAACAGCCTGCATCATAGCACCTAATGCGCCATAACCATCACCATTAATATCAACTCTTAAGAATTCACCGTATGAACCTGTAGCATCTTTTACTGTAGATGTAATGTTAGCAGCCACACTTATATCCTGCTCTGCAAATGACTTTCCACTTCCAGTCTGTCTTGCAGAGAATGAATATGTTCCATCTGCATTCTTAACTGCTGTCTTAATTCCGTTAGTATCTGCATTAACTGCTGCTGTATACTCATATGAGCTAAGCTTGTTCTCGCCGAATCCACCGTATAACTTCTCGCCATTCTTGACAACTCTGTAATGCTGCTCAAAATCAGCAAGATCAGATGTCTTAACCTTAACCGGAACATACTTAATACCAGTTACATCATAAGAAGAAACTTTAGATGTTGAACCATCTGCATTAGTAATTGTGCCTCTGTTGTATGAAAGCTGTGTACCATCTGTAAGTATCATCTGCTTTCCATCACTGCTCCAGCCGGCAAGCTCATACTTCTTACCATCTTCTGTATCAATTGTTGCCATGCACTGGTAGCTTCCTCTGTGAAGACCATGATTGGTTGTAGCTCTTGTTACTGTATCAAAACCGCCTTTATCGTACTCACCATGTGTATCCTTCTCATTAGATGATGTTACATCTCCTGCGTTATATACGCCCTCGTTAGCCCAGTATTCCTGCCATGTAAGCCCAGCATATACATATGAATACTCATCATCTGCTGCATGTGTATCAGACACAAGAGCTGGAAGTGCTGTAACTGCAAGAACAGTAGCGGCTGCAACAGCAGCAATCTTAGTAAAAATGTTCTTCCTCATAATTCCTCCTTGTTTTGCGAAGCAAAATCCGAACCCATTGGTGAGGAGAGGAATTTTGCCTCCTTATAATTTTTTCTATTACAAATCTGCTCTACTTCTTAGCCGATTTATAAGCATAGTAAAATGCCTTCTTTATGGCATTGCTTGATTTAGTAGCCCCAGAAACACTGTCAACACCTGATGTACTCTGATTTGCAAGAAGCTGTGCAGGAACCTTTGCATTTGCCATATTAAAATACTGCACATCCTGCGCACTCGCTTCTGATTCGGCAGTAACCGATGTAATCGTATCTCCTGATATGACTATTGTAACCGTTACATTGTAGTTATAAGTCTCACACACAGCGGAACCTGTATAAGTTCCATCTGCTTTAAATTTTGTATTAGCCGGTGTATCACTGCCTGAACCGCCGCTCAGCTCTCCACTATTGTCAGAACCATTATCCGGCTGAGCTGACTGATTACCACTGTCAGAACTATTACCTGATGAATTACCAGAAACATTATCCGAACCGGAATTATTGCTATTTCCCGACACTTCATTTCCTACACCACCAGCCTGTGAGTCTGACTGTCCATCTGATGAAACAGATTCTTCCAGACTCTCTTGTGTTGTTCCTTCGGCATCTGTCTTAGCCGTACTGCTCTCAATCTCTTTGACCATTGCTGCAACTGTCTCTTCGTTAAAGAAATCGTTCCATTCCTCATTGTCTTCCGATGCCGACACTGTCTGTCTTCCTGCAAAGCACGACACCGTCATCACTGCACATATAACCAATGCCAGTCCATACAGAACCGTCTCTGGTTTCTTACCGTATGTCTTTCCGGCTCTTGCTGCCTTTACTGATACAGCCTTTGCTATTCTCATAGCTGCATATCCTAAGAAGACTATGCTGTAGATAACAACATTTGCAATATAAGTACCAAGTCCAAGTCTTGCATATGGAATATTGATAAGCATTATATGTACATACATAAGACCGTAGAATACGTATGCTGTGCGCTGTAACTGTTTCCACTTCTTAGCCTTCATCTTCTTTCTTACAGCCTGAAATGAAGTTACTGTAAGCACAATCATTATTATGATAAGCACAAGGCTTATTATTGCTGCTGTAAGCTGTGTTGCTGATAATGCCTCCGGCTTAATAAAAAGCATTTTAAAATATGTCATTCCATATGTGAAATTATGACACAGGACGAGTATTGCCGCTGTAATTGACAATTCGCCTCTTATCTTCATAAGCGGTGCAATCAGCTTGCTACCCTTAGGAAGTGCACCTGCATACATTACTGCAACGAACATTGCCGTTCCAAGAGAGCCTTTTGCAAATATTCCTAATATATTGTTCTTTACAAACAAAGGCATTGACAGAAACTCAAGCAGGAATACTGCAATAGAGATTACTGCCACACCTATATAAAATATATTGGCATATTTCTTAAGTGAATCCTTGAGAAAATATATAAATAAAGCTACGATTATAAGTGATATTATTAATAACATGTCTGCTCCTTCGGGTCTGTATATCTTGGTTAGCTGTCTTCAACAAAAGTATATTAATCTATCTGTAATTAGTTTTCGCTAACTGCTCTATAGAATATATTTTTCTCACCACATTTGTCAATACAGACAGTTAATAATAATTCTCATTAAGGCTGTCTGGTAATTATTTCCTTATCCATACCTGTTGAAAAACCGCTGGCAATGCCCTCCGATACATACACTCTGCTTCCATCGAAAAGTATCATCTCAAAATCAAGCGAGCCACTTCTATACAGCTCTTTCGCACCATCAAGCCCCATTACAAAAAGCGCAGTTGATAATGCATCTGCTGTTGTTCCGTCAGAGCATACAATTGTAACCGAAGTCAGGTCGCTCTCTGATGGATAACCTGTCTGCGGGTCTATAATATGATGGTATACCTGTCCGTCCTGCTCAAAATATCTCTCATATCCACCTGATGTTATGACAGCCTTATCCGCCGTGCTTAATATTCCAAGATAACTGCTTTCACTGTCAGGATTCTGTATGGCAACCCTCCAGTCTGAACCGTCCGTCTTAGTTCCAAGCACCTGCACATTGCCCCCAAGATTAATGATTGCGTGCTCTATGCCGCAGTCCTTCATAATCTGAATCACCCTTGAAGAAGTATAACCTTTGGCAATTCCACCAAGGTCAATGCTTGCACCATCTGACAATGTCACCTGCTGCCCGTTAACCTCCACATTTGTATAAGAAACATGCTTAAGTACATCCGCAATCTCGCTGCTTTCAGGCATTCTGTAATTCTTGGTGGTAAATCCCCACAGCTCCATAACCGGGTATATCGTAATATCGAAAGCACCTTTAGTTTCTTTAGATACCTGCATTGCCCTGTTCATTATAAATGCGGTTTCTTCCGATACTTCACCGCTTCCATTTTCATTTATCTTAGTAACATCACTGTCCTCATTTCCTACCGAAAACATTGCATCAAGCCGGTTAATCTCCTGAACTGCTTTACTTACTGCTTCCTCTGAATTGCTGCCATATGCAGTAAGCGACATATATGTATCCATTGCAAATATTTCCTGTGTACTCTTGACTGTATCGTCCTTCTCTGGCTTACTGCCACCACATGCCGTCAAAACAGCCGCTGCAAGAATTGCTGTAATTCCTGCCAATATATATTTTCTGATATTATATTTCATGCTTTTGAGTTTTATCCTCCATCTTATACTGGTTAGTTATATAAAACTTTATAGCATAATAATTAAAATGTCAATCACATACGGTCACACATTCACCACGCAAAAACACCCGCAATATAATTGCGGGTGCTCCTGTAAAGAAAATTCTTATGAAATTAGATATCTTTTCTTCTTCTCATGTATACTGCTGCCATTCCAAGTAAGCCACTAAGTCCTGCTGCCATTAATGCTGCATACATTCCTGTATGACTCATATCACCAGTCTTGACTGTTGTGTCTGCTCCTGTTGATGTTCCTGTTGAATCATCAGGTGTCTCGGCAGGATTCTCGTTATCTGATGGATTTCCTTCAACATATTCTGGGTTCTGGTTATTCTCACCTTCCCATGTAACATTTAAGTTATGTAGCATTGTTGTGTTCTGCCATCCGCCTGCGCCAAGTGTTCCTGCATGCTGGATTGCAACTCCGCCAAAGCTGTTAGCTTCAATATCTGCTGTAAGGTCAACCACATGTGGATATCCCTTAGCTGCCTGGTCTGCAAGCTGTTCTGTTGGTGTCTCAACATGTGCTGTGAGCTTATTGCCTTCAGCCTTTAAGCTGATTGTACAGCCTGTTGCATAGCAGCTTGCGATAACTTCATCAGAAATCTCTGTTACTGTTCCATTGTCATATTTTACAAGTACAAATGTTACGGCATTAGATGAAGCCTTTGTTCTTACTATTCTTAATCCGTATCCTGTAAGTGTTGATGTATCGAACTTAAGAAGTACATCCATATACTGTCCTGCACTACCAAATCCCTGACCTGCTGTCTTGGCTGGGTCAACTACAAGCTTAAGTGACATGTCACCATATGTTCCTTCAACTGGTGTATACATAAGTCTTGCGCCCTGTGTACCTTCATATAATCCAGCGCCTACACAGCCGTTACCTGTTGTTCCATATTTCCAAGGTTCTTCTGTATCAGCTCCCTGCCAGCTTCCAAAACTTTCTGTATCTGCCGGACGGTTATAATCTACTGTCCAGAAGCCAGCTTTGATTTCTGACTGCTTTACATTAGGGAAGTTAGAGAAATCTGTAGCAAAGTTCTTGCTTCTTACATCTTTCACTCCGATTGCCTTGTCATATACTGTATTTACCGGTGTTCCATAATCACTTCTGATGTTCTTAGATTCTACCTTAGCCATGATGTAATATCCTACATCACCTGCTGTTAACTTATATGTATACTCTGGTGAATCATTTCTTGTTACTGCTACAAGTATAGGATTGCTGCCCTCTGCATCTGTACATCTGTACCATGAGATTGCAGACATGTCTTCTCTGCTTCCTAAATCAAGTGAGTAATCTACTTTAAGACTTCCCTGTCCGTCATTAGTAATAACTGGTGCCTTTGTAAATGCTGGTGCTTCAATCTTGCTTGGCTTTACAGTAATTCCAACTGCTGCTTCAAGACCTGACTCTGTAGATGCATTTATAATGACCTTCCTAGCTGCATCATCATTATTAGTACCTTCTACTTTGCATGTTCCGTCACCATTATCTGTTAACTTAACATATGCCTTATCTTCGTCTGATACGCTGTATGTTATCTTCTGTGTTGTATCATTAGTTCCATAGAAATAGTTAACTGTTCCTCCTATTGAAGCTGTTTCCTTTCCAGATTCAATCTCTGTGACATCTGATGTTATTGAAAGCTGTGTTGCAACTGTGTCCTGTCCGGCTGCTTTAATTACATCCTTAACTCCTAATGGATCCCAGTCGTCACTGCCCTTTAAAAGATTGTATGTGTTGTAATATGTCTTACCACCTGACACAACCTTGTAGGCATCAAGTACTGACTTGCCTGTCATATCAACGGTTTCTTTAGCACCCTCGCCACCGATTGTAATGCTCTGTCCATTATGAATTATGTTGCTCTGATAACACTTTAATGAAGTTGATGGTGTTTTAGTCCATCCAATTGATATAGGTACACTTAAATTACTGTTATATACACAGTCTACTGCGGTAATTGTGCCACCTTCCTTAGTAAAGAACTGTGTAGGTTCGGCTTCAACATTTAATATCTTACAATTAAATGTACAACCTAAAAATGTTGAACCTGTACCATATGATGAATATAATGGTCTGTTTCCGTAGAAATCAAAATCGCATCCTACATATACAGCATTTGCATTAAGGGCATCATCTGTACTTTCAAAATGACAGTTGTTATAAAGACTTCTTGATGCTCCATTTATTGGGTCAAGATTAAGTCTGCTTATAAAGTTACAGTTATCTGCAAACATCTTGTCTCCAGAAACATCAGCAAGCTGTGCCTGTGTGATTGTCTCTGTTCTCTTTGCCTGATTAAGCTCACTCATAAGCGGATAATCAAGGTCAACGCTGCAATAGTTACCTATTGTTATGTTCTTAACTGTAAGTGCACCGCTGCAGTTGAATCTGAACATAGTATAGTTACCGTTAGAGGCATGTGACTGTCCTCTGTTTCCGGCTAGCACAACATTATCAGGATTTCCTGTAAGACCTTTGATAGTAAGATAATCTGAATTAACAACCATTCCATAAGGTACTGAATATCCCTCGGTCTTCTGTACTGTATCTGTTGCTGCCGGATCATCAATCCAGTATACATATGGTGCAACATATACTGTCATTGGTTTGTCTGCTGTTCCATTCTTTAATGCATCTGCTGACAATGCCTTAGTAATATCGTTATATACATATGGGTACTGGGCAGCAAGCTCGTCTGATAACGAACCATCAACATATATGGCTGTCTCCGACAACTGGATTGTCTCGCCCTGATACTTAATGTAAGTTCCACCGAATTCAACCGGATCAGAACTGTCCATTGGTGTGTAACCTTCTAATGTTTTGTTAATGTCTTTTACTGCTGAATACCTTGCAGTTTTTACTCCTGTTTCCTGTGCAAATGCATAGTATCCCTGTAATGGAGCTAAGTTGCCTGCAACAAGAACGCCTGTCATGACACTTACGGCAACAGAAGCAATAATTTTGTTTCTTCGTATCATATTATTCCTCCTTATATTAAATTGTTTCTGCTTCTTAAGATGCTTTCATTATATTCACATTGTATTTTTATTGATACAAAAAAACAGCACGAAATCTTCCAAAATCAAAAAAATATGTAAAAAATCAGTAACATTTTCTCTATAAACGACCTATAATCAGTATATGATTTTGCTTCGTAAGATATTATTCATATACCAAGGAGACGGCAATGTACCATTTTATTAATGACAATTTCCACACGGATATTGCTACTGTGCCACCATCTTATAAGATGAAACATTTTCATGAACATAACAGATGGGAGCTGATGTTTATATATTCTGGTTCCTGCACCCTTTATGTAGGTGATGAAATATATATGTTAAATCCGGGCGGACTTGCTCTTATCCCACCAGACATGGCGCACATGACTACTTACCTCGCCGGAAGTGACCATACAAGATATGTGTTATATTTTAATAATGATGATTTAAAGTGGATTGCTGATGATTCTTCTCTGGATATAGAAAGCATTTTCCATAAACATCCTGTTGTCCATATACCAGAAAGACGACTTGATTATATATCATCAATTATCCAGAAGATTTCTTATGAACACAATGGTGTCGATAGTCTGTCTTTATCTTTCGTACATTCTTATTTTCATGAACTTATACTTTTTATTCTGCGCTGTCAGATGTATGAAGATAATGTTATTACGAAAATGGATACAGGTAATGAACTTATCCAGAAGGTTATTGAATATATTATCGAGAATTATCACAATGACATAACTATGGCTGCTACTGCAGAACTATTTAATATGAGTGAATCGAGCCTTTCCAAGAAATTTAAGGCTTTTACAGGCTTCAGATTCAGAGAGTATCTTATTAATGTAAGAACGCACGCAGCAGCAGACCTTTTAGTCAACACCAGCCTCTCTATTACTGAGATTGCTGACAAATGTGGTTTCGCCGACAGTAATACTATGGGCGGCACATTTAAAAAAATCATGGGCGAAGCGCCCGGAAGCTACAGAAAGAACCATTAATTATATTTTTTTAGAACGGAGGTTATTATGGCAGATTTTATTTTACTTAATGAAGATTTCTCTGATTTCCCTATTGGTGAATTTCCTTATGATAAGAATCATTCGGCAATGGGTGAGTATCATTTTATCCATTATCCTGGATATTATGGTAAATGGTATGACCCGGTATGCAACCACGTTTATAACGGTCAGGGGGCTTCCTGGATTATTTCTGAATATAATGGAAAACATTTTATGGAGCAGATGCGTATCCGCAATGACAAGCCACACCGCACATTTCCTATGCTCACAAGCGGTGACAGATTCTGGCGCGATTATACTATAACTGCAAGTGTGCGTATGTTTACTACCAAATGGGGCAATGCCGGCATTGGTTTTTGTTGTCAGAACTCTGCTAATCTTCTTGTCCTTGTTTTTGAAGAGCATGAGTTAAGACTTGAGTATCGTCATAAGGAGGAGGTTACTGTACTCGATTCTGTACCTTTTGATTACAACTGTGATGATACTTATGTACTTAAGGCTGAGATTAAAGGCAGCCATGTTATATGCAGTGTTGATGATAAGGTTTATTTTGACCTTGACACTGAATATGCAAGACAGGGTGGCAAGGTTGCCATTACTGCAACTATCCCAACACAGTTCGGTTTTGTAAATGTTACTACTTCTGAAAGTACTGCTGCTTCTATTGATGCTGCAAGAAATGCTTATAAAGCTGAATGTGAAGATGCACAAGCACATTATCCTAAGATGAAGCTTCTTAAGAAAATTGACCTCAAAGGCTGCGGCACCGGAAGACAGCTTCGTTTCGGTCATCTTCTTGGCAATGGCGAGTATCAGATGGTTATGGCTCAGTGCCAGAAAAGAGTAAACCGTGATGCTTATGGAACAATCAGCTGTCTCACCGCATTTGACCTTGATGGCAATATATTATGGCAGCATGGTGAACCTACTGATAATCACGACATTGGAACTATATCAGCTGACATGCCTATGCAGATATATGATATTGACGGTGATGGCTTTGATGAGGTTATTACAGCCAAGAATTTTGAAGTGCTGATTCTTGATGGCAAAACAGGTGAAGTGAAGAAACGTGCCAAAACACCTTTCTCTACACCAGAAGAGGACGGAACTATTATCGGTGTTCCTGATAAAATCTACGCATTTGACAGAATTAATCCTGATGGTATGCGTATATGTAATTTCCGTGGTCTTGACAAGCCACGCGATATTCTCATTAAGGACCGTTATTGCAGAGTATATGCACTTAACGATGACCTTGAGGTTATGTGGCATTTCCAGAGTGATAAGAATACCGGACATTTTCCTTTTGCAATTGATATTAACGGGGATGGACATGATGAACTTTTAGTTGGTTATAACATGCTTGACTGCCATGGTAATAAAATGTGGACTATGCCTGTTAATGAAGACCATATTGATGAGATTGTTCCAGGCAGATTCGAATCAGGACCGCACAAAGGCACTAAATTCTTTGCCTGTGTTGCAGGAAAGGAAGGCTTCCTGATATCTGATTTTAACGGAAAGCTTCTTAAGAAGGACGGCATAGGTCATGCACAGCGTGTAAGTCTTGCTAATTATCTTCCTAACCGCCCGGGCTATGAAATGGTTGTTGTTAATTTCTGGGGACACCAGGGAATTATTTATTTCTATGACAGCGAGGGTAATCAGTTATGGGAAATGGAAAACGAGCTTAATGGCAATCTCTTAACTCCTGTAAACTGGACAGGCGACGGTCAGGACTTCATCCTTCTTAATGCTGATATAGAGCGCGGCGGAATGATTGACGGCAATGGTATTCAGGTTGTTAAATTCCCTGATGACGGTCATCCTACCATGTGTGCTGAAGCTGTAAACCTCTACGGCGATGCCCGTGATGAAATTGTCACATGGGATTATGATTCTATGTACATATATACACAGGATGATGCACCTAAGGACGATGTATATGCACCTTTCAAGTATCCTGATTATAATGCTTCTAATTACCGCGGAGAGTATTCTTACCGTGAGAAGTGGTGGTAAAATTAAGACTATAAATGACCAGCAGGGTTGCAGAGTATATAACACTCTGCAACCCTGCTGTATAATTAGTCCATCAACATTGAATGAGTTTTTTCTCCAGACAGTAATGATACACTCCGTCTTCTTCAACTGATTTACATATGACATCCGCTCTTGCTTTGACTTCATCAATGGCATTCCCCATTGCCACACCTGTACCAACAGCTTCTAACATTTCAATATCATTTCTACCATCCCCAAAAGCAATCGCCTCATCTTTCGATAATCCATAATAACTAAGCACTGCATTTACCGCATTTCCCTTACCACAATTCAATGGAATAATATCTGCTGCTTTATCCCACCATGCAGTTATCTGGGTATCTTCAGTTCCCTGGAGTATCTGGGCATATTCTTCTTTTCTGCACGCACACATAATCTGGTAAATATCTTCTTTACATAACTCATCAAAATTATCTGCAATTGTCAATGTTTCATTTCCAAATTTAAAGTACTCTTCCAGATGCTCATCTGTGCCATTCGTAACAATAAAATGCTCATTGCTGATTGCAGCTGCTCTGTTCATTTTATTAAGATTTTGAATTATTTGATGTTTATCATTATTATTCAAGGGATTTCTGAAAATAATCTTTTCTCCAGCCATTACATATGAACCATTAAATGTTAGAAGCACATCAAATGTAATATCTTTGAATTTAGGAATTGAAAGATAGCCTCTGCCAGTTGCCATACAAAGCAATATTCCATTCTGGCGAAGAGAATTTAACGCCTTAACTGTTTTATCTGTCGGTTCTTTATTTCCCATTTTCAACAATGTTCCATCTATATCGAAAAATGCTATTTTAATCATATATGGCTCTCCTGTACTGTATAATATAATACATTATTAAAACGTTCTCTTATCAAATCTCATATTTCTTGTTTTACCTTTTGAAAAATCATTACATTATAATAATACCATAGTTCACAAACTAAAAAAACACCCCAGAACCGAAATTCCGAGGTGTAATATACTTTTCTGGAACGTCGTAAGACGCTTTGGATTGTAAAGATTATCTCTTTGAGAGCGTTTGTAGAGCCTGAAAAGCCCATAGATTGGGGATTTGTATCTGGTAGTGTTACAAATCTGTTGTATGCGTAGCACTACCCACAGATTTCCAGAACTGCTTATTACTTTATTGAAGAAAGAATATTATTCCATCTCAATGCCAATGTTATTAAATGTGTCGACTTCTAAATCCGCAAGTATCATATTAACTCTAATATATCAACCATCCGCAACAAATGCTTACACCGCCGTAATACTAGCATTTTTAATTTTAGTCTCTGATAGATTTTCATTCCACCTGACTGTACATTCTGTTTCATAATGATATTTTATAAAATCAATTTGAGCTTTGACCCTCACTTTTGCCCCTTCCTTATTAAGGCTCAGAATCTCAGATGATATCCATTTAAACTTTGCTTCTTCATCAGATGTCCACTCAACATTGAGAGGCGGTTCTTGTTTATAATTATTTTCTACTGCTGCTTGACTTTCTAATGGAAGACTATTGGACTTTTTAGTGGTGTGAGAACCGCTGGAAGTCCAATCGAAGACTGTTAAATTATTCCAATTACTCTCTAGTTGAAAAAATAGCGTAAATAACTGGCAGAAATATAATTATGAGTTGTAATGGTGAATCTTTCATTATAATTCCATATGCAAATATAATAACCAGACAGGCAATACTTACATATATTCCAATCTTACTCTTGTATATGTACACAATCAATGAAACTGCTGACACAACCAGTAATAACACAAATACAATTCCATATAATGTAACACTTACTGAATGAACATTTCTTTTAACAATCAGGCTTCTTATGGTCAACCCACTCATAGCCAGCGATAATATCACAGCTATATAGACACTTATCCTCGTACTCAGCTTATATTTTTTCATCTGTTAAATCCCCCTTGTATACTTCTACACTGTAAACGATATCCATGAATCCTGACAATACTTACTATAAGCAGTGCCAATACTACAATATAAATAATCAGGCTCATCATTACCGTGTCAGGAACTTTAAAATTAACAAATGCTATAATCAAGGCAAACACAATGTCGACAGCAGCTATAAAATACCATTTATGTATATTCCGTTTATAATCTTTAATAAGTTCATTACTATTCATTCCCTTATCATTATAACCAGCATCAAGTTTATAAATGTTAATTGGCATTCTCTCATCATTCATTACTAATCCCTCCGCAAAAAAACTGCTTAGTTACATATGTATTATACATTATTAATTTGTCGCTTTCTTTATAAAAAATATCACTTTACAAATAGAATTTTAGATATTATGCTATTTTTATATTTAATATCATTAGAAGGAAGTAAAATGCATGCCAAGACCTATAAAAGATGGTAATAATTTTGAAATAAACAGAAGTATCGTTTATAACGGAAAAGATATTAATTTTCATATGCCATCAATGAGTGCATGTATAAAACATTATGAGATTGGTTTTCAGATATCTGGCAGTCATCATGTATACTCAACTGATGGGGAGTGGGATATTCTCAGAGGATATGTTGGAACAATGCCTCTTGGATTACAGCACCAGACCTTTTATACCAGCAATGAAACGCATAACAGCATACTTATTAAATATTCATTTGATATAGCTGATTATATAAAGTCAGAAATATCTGCTGTTGCATTTAACAGATTCTACGCTGAAAAATACCACATTCTGAATCAGGAAGACCAGCAAGTTGTCCGGAATATTTTTGAAAAGATGCTGACTGAGTATAATATTAATTCACCATACTCAGATTCTAAATTAAAGGCATTGCTTACATACTTAATTATATTTATTATTGAGCATGAGTTATCTCATGATATAAACGGCAGCCAGGGCAAGAAAATAAACAAAAATATCAATGATGTTATGAGATATATAGACTCTAATTATATGACTGATATAAATGTGGATAATATTTGTAAATTATTTAGCTTTTCCAGCTCTCATTTTTCAAGGCTATTCAAACAAAATACAGGAGAAGCTTTTTCAAGATATTTATCCAAGGTAAGATTAGAACATGCTATAGTTTTACTGTCAAATACTGACAAACCAATAGATCAAATTGCATATGAATGCGGATTTAAAAGTACAAGCTACTTTAGTTATGCATTTAAAAAGGAGTTTCTTGTTTCGCCACTTAAGTATAGGATTCAGATGAAGGGTTAATGTAATTAATGTCAAAAAACACCCCAGAACCGAAATTCTGGGGTGTAACATACTTTTCTGAAGCGCAATAAGACGCTTTGGATTGTAAATATTATCTCTTTGAGAACTGTGGAGCACGACGTGCAGCCTTGAGACCGTACTTCTTTCTCTCCTTCATTCTTGGATCTCTTGTTAAGAAACCAGCCTTCTTAAGTGATGGACGGTACTCGTCTGAATCAACCTGAAGAAGTGCTCTTGAGATACCATGTCTGATAGCACCAGCCTGACCTGTGTATCCGCCACCGTGTACGTTAACGATTACATCGAACTTGTCAGCTGTCTCTGTGAGAGCTAATGGCTGCTTTACAACAACCTTAAGTGTCTCAAGACCGAAATACTCATCAAGTGATCTCTTATTTATTGTGATATTACCTGTACCTGGTACTAAATATACTCTAGCAATACTGCTTTTTCTTCTACCTGTTCCGTAGAACTTTCCGTTTGCTTTCTTAGCCACTGTTAATTCCTCCTTATATGTGTCCTTATATTAAAACTTTAATACTTCTGGCTTCTGAGCTGCCTGCTCATGATCTGGACCAGCATAAACATGAAGCTTTGTGAACATCTGACGTCCTAAAGGTCCCTTTGGAAGCATTCCCTTAACAGCAAGCTCGATAACCTTCTCAGGCTTCTTTTCCATCATTTCCTTAAGTGTTGTTTCCTTTAAACCACCAACATAGTCTGAGTGGCTGTAGTAAACTTTCTGGTCAAGCTTCTTTCCTGTGAACTTAACCTTATCAGCGTTAATTACGATAACATTGTCACCACAGTCAAGGAATGGTGTGTAAGTTGGCTTATTCTTTCCTCTTAACACAGCAGCAACCTGTGATGCTAAACGACCTAATGTATAATCTGCAGCATCTACTACATACCATTTTCTTTCGATTGTAGATGCACTAGCCATATAAGTTTTCATTAGTTTTCCTCCTGAAATATTGCTATAATGCTTAATTATTAATGTATATAAATGTCTCTCCGGGGCATTGGTGAAACACTTAAAACCTTAATTATGGGCGCACTTATCACGCCACATTTCTGAATTATATAACACATAACCACGTGTGTCAATATACTTTTGCAAATGTTTTATCCAAAAAGTTATCCACATCAGACAACCCTTGCGTCATCATTATCCACATATTCAATGCCAACAAGTGTAAGTCCCTGTGGAGGAGCAGTCTGCCCTGCAACAGTCCTGTCCTTTGCCTCTAACATCTGCTTCACATATTCAGGCTTGAATCTTCCTTTTCCTACCTGAATAAGCGTGCCTGTAATAATTCTTACCATGTTGTATAAGAATCCATTTCCTTTAATACGGATTATTATCTCACTGCCTTCCTGCAGAACCTCAAGTGAATATATAGTCCTGACAGTCGATTCTGCCTGAGTTCTCACACAGCAGAAGCTTTTGAAGTCATGTTCACCAACAATATATGCTGCAGCTTCTTTCATCTTTTCAATATCAATACTGCCTGCAACATGCCATGTGAAATTGCGCTTCTGAGGCAACAGAACAGCAGTATTAAGTATGCGGTATTCGTAAGTCTTTCTTGTGTTACAGTGCCTTGGGTGAAAATCAGAAGACACTTCCCATGAATCCTGAATAACAATTGAATCCGGCAGGAATCTGTTTAGTGCAAATGTGAATCTGTCTCCAGGTATTGTCGATTCCGTATCAAATACAGCTACATTTCCATATGCATGCACACCTGCGTCTGTACGGCTTGCTCCGGTCACATGCACATTTTCACCTGTAAGCTCGCGAATTGCCTTGTCAAGATACATTTCTATAGTTGGTGCTTCCGGCTGAATCTGCCAGCCGGAATATTCTGTTCCATCATAAGCTACGATAAGCTTTATTCTTCGCATGGCGTTCCTCCTTAAAAGCCAGAATCAAACTATTATAAATGTCATATCTGTATACACACTGATTATATTAACTTAAGCGTAACCTTAACCACAATAATGCATACAAGATACAATGCGATAATAAGATATGCATTAATATCTCTTCTGGAGTATTTCAGCGGCTTCATCTTAGTTCTTCCTTCAGAACCGTGATAACATCTCGCCTCCATAGCCATTGCAAGTTCATTAGCCCTTCTGAACGCTGATATGAATAAAGGCACAAGAATAGGTATCATGGCTTTTGCCTTCTTAATAATATTACCTGACTCAAAGTCTGCACCTCGCGCCATCTGTGCCTTCATTATCTTATCTGTTTCCTCAATAAGAATCGGGATAAACCTCAATGCAATTGACATCATCATTGCAATTTCATGAACCGGAACTTTAATGTATTTAAGAAATCCAAGTCCCTTTTCAAGCCCGTCTGTAAGGTTATTAGGCGTTGTTGTAAGTGTCATAAGGGATGAACCCATAATAAGAAAAATAAGCCTTATAACCATAAATACAGCCGTATTAAGACCTTCATGCGTTATCGTCAGCTTCCATATCTTAATAAGGGGCGTTCCTGGAGTCAGAAACAGATTAAATGCCGCACTGATTACAATTAATATTACAATTGCCTTAAGACCTTTAACAATGAATTTAAGAGGTATCTTTGACAGTGCAATTACAATCGCCAAAAATGCTGCTACAACCAGATACAGCCATATATTACTTCCCAGAAACAGGGATATTACGAATATTAAGGTACCCATAAGCTTAACTCTCGGGTCCAGTCTGTGTATTACCGAATCTGCCTGATAATACTGTCCTATTGTTATATCTCGAATCATATTACTTCCTTTATCTTAAGGCAGCCAGAATGCTTTCCTTCGCTTCATTAATTGTGATAGCATCTGTATTAACATCAAAGCCTGCCTGTTTTAAATCATTCATCAAATAAGTTACCTGTGGTGCTGCTAGTCCTATTGCCTCCAGCTCCTTATAATGCCTGAATACATTTCTTGGAGTGTCATCATATGTCAGCACACCATCATTCATTACCATAATTCTGCTCACATAGTTAGCAACATCATCCATGCTGTGTGACACAAGAATAATAGTCATTCCTGTCTCTTCCCTTAAATACTTAAGACAATTAAGAATATCATCTCTTCCCTTAGGGTCAAGGCCAGCCGTTGGTTCATCCAGAATAAGAACATCTGGTTTCATCGCAAGTACACCTGCAATGGCAACCCTTCTCTTCTGTCCACCTGACAAATCAAATGGCGACTGATAAAACATATTATCATCTATTCCAACCAGTCTTAACGACTCAAATGCTCTGATTTCAACCTCCTTTTGTGAAAGGCCAAGGTTCTTAGGGCCAAAACATACATCTTTGAATATCTCAGTCTCAAAAAGCTGGTGTTCAGGATACTGAAAAACCAGTCCTACCCTGCTTCTTAATTCTTTCATATTAAAGCCCTGCTCATATATATCTCTGCCATTGTAATATATATGGCCTTCAGTCGGTTTAACAAGTCCATTAAGATGCTGTATAAATGTGGATTTACCCGAACCTGTATGACCAATAAGTCCGATAAATTCACCATCTTCTATTGCACAGCTCACATTTTTCAAAGCCTGCCTCTCAAAGCCAGTGCCTTTTTCATATATGTAGCTGATATTATCTACTATTATTGACATTGAAACCCTCATTTCTAACTCTAATGAGTTCCTCTGTAAATTCTTCTGAAGTCAATATTCCATTCTTTAATGGAACTCCTTCCTTCTGAAGTTCATAGGCTAATTCTGTAACATGTGGCACATCAAGTCTCAATTCCTTTAATTTCTCTACCTGTGAGAATATTTCTCTTGGTGTTCCTGACATTACCAGCTTTCCATCATCCATTACATAAAGCTTGTCTATATCAATTACTTCTTCCATATAATGAGTGATAAGTATAACCGTTACATTTTCCTGCCTGTTCAATTCATGAAGCACATTAAGTACATCCTTTCGTCCCAACGGATCAAGCATTGCTGTTGGTTCATCCAATACAATACATTTTGGCTTCATTGCTACAATTCCCGCAATCGCTACCCTCTGCTTCTGTCCTCCAGATAGCTTGTTTGGCGACTGGTTTCTGAAAGCATACATTCCCACTGCTTTCAGGCTTTTTTCAACTCGTTCCCATATTTCTTCCGTTGGAACACCAATATTCTCTGGTCCGAATCCAACCTCTTCATCAACAAGAGTTCCAACTATCTGGTTATCAGGGTTCTGAAATACCATTCCGGCAGTCTGTCTTACCTTTAAAGTATTCTCCTCTTCCCTTGTGTCCATACCATCAACCCACACAGTTCCCTCTGTCGGCATAACGAGCGCATTCAGATGTTTTGCAAATGTTGATTTACCGGAGCCATTATGACCTAACACGGCAACAAAATCGCCCTGCTTAATGTCAATACTCACATTATCAACAGCCTTAGTTATTCCCTCAACATTACCATCTTCATCTCGTCTTATATATTCAAATGTGAGGTTTTTTGCTTTAACTATTCCCATATGACCTCCTGCCCTTTTAAGTCTTACCGCAGATTCCAAAAAAAGCGGATAAGTTTCCTTACCCGCTTAAATTGCAATTGAAATTAAACTAATTCAAGAAGAACTTCCATTGCTGCATCACCTTTTCTTAAACCGATCTTAACGATTCTTGTATAACCGCCCTGACGACCAGCATACTTAGGTGCGATCTCATCAAATAACTTGTTTGTAAGATCAACAGTCTTAGTATTCTTCTTCTTTCCAGCAGCTGCTGTAGGAACTTCTGTAACTGTGTAAAGAACCTTATCCATCTGCTTTCTAGCATGAAGTCTTGAAGGAAGATCCTTCTTGATTTCCTTCTCTACTGTCTCATATACAGTAACCTTCTTGCCATCAACAACTTCCTTAACTCTCTTGCCTTCAGCATCCTTCTTAGGAACCTTTGCTGAAACCTTAACTGTCTCGAAGTTGTCTTTCTCTTTAACTGCAAGTGTGATGAGCTTTTCAGCCATCTTCTTTACTTCCTTGGCTCTTGCCTCTGTAGTAACAATCTTGCCATTCTCGATTAATGCTGTTACCTGACTTCTTAATAAAGCCTTTCTCTGGCTAGATGTTCTGCCGAGCTTTCTATATTTTGCCATGATTTACCTCCATTTGTAACAGCTACACATGCGCTTATGGACTTACTGTATAGCCGCCGTATCTACAAATTAATCTTCGTTAGGTCTAAGATGTAAGCCCATTTCCTTAAGCTTAAGGAGAACTTCATCTAAAGACTTCTTACCTAAGTTTCTTACCTTCATCATATCATCTGATGTCTTGTTGCAAAGCTCTTCAACTGTGTTGATACCAGCTCTTCTAAGACAATTAGATGAACGAACAGATAATTCAAGATCTTCAATGCTCATTGAAAGGACCTTAGTAGTCTCATCCTCTTCCTGCTCAACCATGATTTCCACTTTCTGAGCGTTCTCTGAAAGATTGATGAATCCCTTTAAATGTTCACTTAAAACCTTAGCTGCGAGACTTAAAGCCTCATCTGGTTCTATTGTTCCATTAGTGAAAATATCAAGTGTAAGCTTATCAAAATCTGTATCCTGACCTACACGAGTATTCTGAACTGCCATATTAACTCTCTCTACTGGTGTGTAAATTGAATCAATAGCGATAACGCCTGCTGGCTGATCATCTCTCTTATTCTTCTCAGAGCTTACATAACCACGACCATTAGTGATTGTAAGTTCCATTGTGAGCTTGCTGTCTGCACCATTAAGATGTGCAATAACAAGATCCGGATTGATTATTTCAATATCAGGATCAACCTGAATATCTGATGCTCTAACTACACCTTCGCCTACGAAGTCAATATGTGCTTCTTTAGGCTCAACAGAATTTCCGTTGTTCTTGATTGATAACTGCTTGATGTTCATGACGATCTCAGTAACATCTTCCTTAACACCTGGAATTGAGCTGAATTCATGAAGTACACCTTCAATCTTGATACTGCTTACAGCTGTACCAACTAATGAAGAGAGCATAATTCTTCTTAAAGAATTACCTAATGTTAAACCATATCCTCTTTCGAGTGGCTCAACAACAAATTTTCCATACTTGCCATCTTCTGATTTTTCTGTCATCTCAATCTTTGGCATCTTGAAATTAAAATCTGCATCAACCATGTATAGTCCCTCCTTTTTATGGGTTTTATAAGTTTTATTCTATATTTCCGGTATGGATTACTTAGAATATAACTCGACGATAAGCATCTCGTTTACAGGAACGTCAATAACTTCTCTTGTAGGGATTGACTTAACTGATCCCTTAAGAGCGTCTGCATCTGCCTCTAACCACTCTGGAACAAGTCTTCCGTTAGTAGACTCAAGGATTTCCTTGTATCTTGCTGATGACTTAGACTTCTCTCTGATTTCGATAACATCTCCAGCCTTTACAAGGTATGAAGGGATGTTTACGCACTTACCATTAACTAATACATGCTTGTGATCAACGATCTGTCTTGCTTCTTTTCTTGTTCTAGCGAATCCTAATCTGAAAAGAACATTGTCAAGTCTGAGCTCGAGCATGATCATAAGGTTCTCACCAGTCATACCCTTCTGTCTCTCAGCCTTCTTATAGTAATTTCTGAAAGGCTTCTCTAATACACCGTAGATGAACTTAGCCTTCTGCTTCTCACGAAGCTGCATTCCATACTCGCTAACCTTTCTACCAGCGTTCTTTGCCTTTCTTCTAGATTTTTTATCTATTCCTAAATATACAGGATCCATTTCAAGAGATCTACATCTCTTGAGGACAGGTGTTCTATTAACTGCCATTGTAATCTTACCTCCCTAAATTAAACTCTTCTACGCTTTGGTGGACGGCATCCATTATGTGGAACTGGAGTAACATCCTTGATACTTGTAACTTCAAGACCAGCTGCTGAAAGTGCTCTGATAGCTGCTTCTCTACCTGAACCTGGTCCCTTAACCATAACGTCTACAGACTTTAATCCATGGATTAATGCAGCCTTTGTTGCTGTCTCAGCTGCCATCTGTGCTGCATAAGGAGTAGACTTCTTAGATCCTCTGAATCCGAGTCCACCTGCAGATGCCCATGATAAAGCATTTCCTTCTGCATCTGTTAATGTAACTATTGTATTATTGAAAGATGACTGAATATGTGCCTGTCCTCTTTCAACGTTCTTCTTAACACGCTTCTTTGTCACTTTTTTTGTAACTTTCTGAGCCATGATAACTAACCTCCTGTGAGTTTAACAATTCAATTATTTCTTCTTATTAGCTACAGTCTTCTTAGGACCCTTACATGTTCTTGCATTAGTCTTTGTCTTCTGGCCTCTGCATGGAAGTCCCTTTCTATGACGGATTCCTCTGTAGCATCCGATTTCCTTTAATCTCTTAATGTTCATGGCAACTTCTCTTCTTAAGTCACCTTCTACTAAATGTTCTGGATCAGCATCGATAACCTTAGCAATCTTTGCAACTTCTTCATCTGTAAGATCCTTAACACGTGTATCTGGATTAACGCCAGCCTCTTCAAGAATCTTAGATGCTCTTACTCGGCCAATACCGTAAACATAAGTAAGTCCTATTTCAATACGCTTTTCTCTTGGTAAGTCTACACCTGAAATACGAGCCATGTGTTCTTTAACCTCCGTTTGATCAATTAAATTAATATTAATAATAAAGATAGAAAAATGTAGTCCGATTCCTACGCAGCTCGTTCTAAGCTCTATCCCCCACTTTGAACGCCTGAAATGTGTGCGTCACCTTCAGTCTACTATATTTGATAGCAATGAACACCGTCAACTTATCCGGATGTGTCATCGCTGCAGCCGCAAAACTGTTCTCTGTCCATCATATTACAGACAGAATTAGTTATAATACCAACTAGTGACATTGATACTATAACGCAGAAATATGAGAAGTACTTCTACTTCTCTGCTTCAGGGAAATTAACCCTGTCTCTGCTTGTGCTTAGGGTTTTCACAGATAATTCTGATGCTGCCCTTTCTTTTAATGACTTTGCATTTTTCACAAATTGGTTTAACTGATGATCTAACCTTCACTGCAAAAGCCTCCTTTCAGACAAGTTCGGTTGCTATTATAGCACAACCTTTTCTATCAACGCAAGGAAAATTTTACAAAATTTATAAAGAATATTTTGTACATATATTCCTATTGTTTTTATTTATCTCTCCAAATGATTCTTCCCTTTGTTAAATCGTATGGTGATAACTCAATTGTTACCTTATCACCAGGAAGAATTCTGATGAAGTTCATTCTTAACTTACCACTGATTGTAGCAAGTATCTGATGTCCATTCTCAAGTTCTACTTTAAAAAATGCATTAGGTAATTTCTCAACTACCTTTCCTTCAATTTCAATTACATCTGCCTTTGACATATAAGTTTACCTCCTATTATTTGGCACTGGTTTTAATCTGCTTAATCGCATATTTTATTTCTTCATTACTTATAAACAGGTTTTTCTCTATCTTTTCTGCAAGATCACTATCTTTTTGTTTTATGAGCTGAACATGTTTCAGCTTTTTCTTTTTAAGTTTATCTGTCGGTCTTAATTTACCGTCCGACAGATAAACATATACATCATCAGATTCGAGAATCATATACACAGTACCTTTGTCATGGCCTGCTTTAGAACTTGCAAAATATCCCTTTATATCACTCATAGATGATTAACCTAAAATCTTAACTATTGCAGCAAATACATCATCCATAGGCTGTGTACCATCAACTTCCTTAAGTACACCCTTTCCTGAATAGTATTCAATCAATGGCTGTGTCTGCTCATGATATACTGAAAGTCTGTTCTTTACTGTCTCTGGCTTATCGTCATCTCTTAAGATAAGCTTCTCGCCACATGCATCACATATTCCTTCAACCTTTGTTGGATTGAACTGGATATGGTATGTTGCTCCACAACCTACACATGCTCTTCTTCCAGACATTCTGTTTATTATATTTTCATCAGGAACTTCGACATTGATTGCATAGTCAACTGACTCTCCATTAGCACTGAGAGCCTTATCAAGTGCCTCTGCCTGAGGAATTGTTCTTGGGAATCCATCAAGTACATATCCGTTAGCACAATCTGCTTCCTTGAATCTGTCCATGATAAGATCTACTACTAATTCATCAGGTACGAGCTCTCCCTTATCCATGTATGTCTTTGCCTTCTGTCCAAGCTCTGTATTGTTCTTAATATTAGCTCTGAAAATATCTCCTGTAGAGATATGTGGTATAGCATATTTTGCTGCTATCTTCTTAGCCTGTGTACCTTTACCTGCTCCTGGAGCACCTAACATAATTATCTTCATAATATTTTCTCCATTCCAAAATCATAAATATTCGTAATAAATCATAATACACAAAGGACTTACCCGGCATAAACCGGGCAAGTCAATATTTTATACTAATATCATCCGTGATATAAAGAATTACTCACTGAGGAATCCCTTATAGTAACGATTGCACATCTGAGACTCAATCTGCTTTAATGTCTCAAGTACAACACCAACAATAATGATAATTGATGTTCCACCGAATGAAACAGAAGCATTAAAGAATCCTGTACACATTATTGGAATGAGGGCAATTATTAAAAGTCCGACAGCTCCAATAAATACGATATAATTAAGTATTTTGTTAAGATATTCGCTTGTAGACTTACCAGGTGTTATTCCTGGGATAACTCCACCAGCCTTCTTTAAGTTATCAGCTACCTCAATTGGGTTAAATGTTATTGATGTATAGAAGTATGCGAATATTATAAGCAGTACTATGTATACTAATAAACCAATTGAATACTTTGGAGCTTCAACTCTGCACCAGTATGATGAGCTGAGATATCTGGTCCACTCATATGATTTACCAAATAACTGGGCGATTATAACTGGGAACTGCATAAGTGATGATGCGAAAATAATTGGCATAACTCCTGCAGTATTAACCTTTAATGGAATGTTTGTTGACTGTCCGCCAACTGTTCTTCTACCGCTGACCTTCTGAGAGTACTGAACAGGAATTCTTCTCTCTCCATCCTGAAGGAAGCATACAAGAACTACCATAACAATAAGAATTGCTAATATTATTACTGCTGCTAAAACACCCTTTGCAGGTGTCTTTGGTGCAACAAATGTGCTATATAATGTAGCAAAATCACTAGGCATACCTGATATGATATTAATTAAAAGTACAATTGAAATACCATTTCCAACACCCTTTTCAGTGATTCGCTCACCAAGCCACATTAATACTGCTGAACCAGCTGTAAGTGCAGCTACAACTACGATTATACATACTACATAATGTAATGTGCTAAGCTGTGCTGAATCCTTGATAAGACCTGATCTACCAAAGCCAACTGCCATAGCAATACTTTCTATTAATGAAAGTCCAATTGTTACATATCTCGTAATCGATGCTATCTTCTTTCTGCCATCTTCTCCCTCTTTCTGCATTTCCTCTAATTTAGGAATTGCAATTGTGAGAAGCTGCATAATGATTGAAGATGTGATATATGGTGTTATGCTCAGCGCAAAGAGGGACATTCTTTCGAATGAACCTCCTGTAAAAGCACTGAGATAACTTAAATCACCAGTATTAATTCCACTAAGTAAGCTACTAAAATAATTGGTGTCTACACCAGGGATTGGAAGTAAACTTCCAACTCTGACAACAACAAGAATTAATAATGTATATATTATCTTTTTTCTTATATCTTTGTTCTTAAAAGCGCCTACAAGTGTTTTAAACATATTAGATCACCTCGCAGGTTCCGCCGAGAGCCTCGATCTTCTCCTTAGCTGCAGCACTGAATGCGTTAGCCTTAACAGTAAGCTTCTTTGTAAGCTCGCCGTTTGCAAGAATCTTGATTCCGTCCTTAGGATCTTTAACGATTCCTGACTCGATTAATGTATCAACAGTAACCTCTGCACCGTTATCAAAACGATCTAATACATTAACATTAATAGCAACGAATTCCTTACGGTTTCTGTTAGTGAATCCTCTCTTAGGAATTCTTCTATATAATGGCATCTGGCCACCTTCAAAACCTGGTCTTGGTGCTCCTGAACGAGCTTTCTGTCCTTTATGACCCTTACCAGCTGTCTTGCCGTTACCTGAGCCATGTCCACGACCTCTTCTGAAATTATCGCTTAATACTGAACCTTCTGCAGGTCTCAAATTAGATAAATCCATCATTGCACCTCCTTATCTGTAATTAGATTTCTTCTACCTTTAACATATAACCAATCTGCTGAATCTGTCCTCTTGTAGCAGCATTATCTGGAAGTTCAACTGTCTTATGCATCTTTGTAAGACCCATAGCTTCAACAGTTTTTCTATGCTTAGGAACAGCGCCGATTGGAGACTTAACTAAAGTTATTCTTAACTTCTCAGCCATTTTAACCTCCATCTCCTGCTTAGCAGGAATCACAATTTAATTAACCAAGGATCTCGCTAACTGACTTTCCACGAAGTCTTGCAACTTCTTCTGGAGTCTTCATAGACTTAAGTCCTTCGATTGTTGCTAATACAACATTCTGCTTGTTGTTTGATCCAAGTGACTTTGTACGGATATTCTTGATACCTGCAAGCTCAAGGATTGAACGTGCTGGACCACCAGCGATGATACCAGTACCTTCTGGAGCTCTCTTTAATAATACTGTAGCTCCTCCGAACTTTCCAAGAAAATCATGTGGAACTGAACCGTTCTCATCGATTGGAACTTCTACTAAATGTTTGATAGCATCTTCTTTTCCCTTGCGGATAGCTTCTGGAATTTCAGCTGCCTTACCAACACCTGCACCTACGTGTCCGTTGCCGTCACCAACAACTACTAATGCTGCAAAACGCATGTTACGTCCGCCCTTTACAACCTTTGTTACACGCTTGATTGATACTACATTATCATTTAATTCTAACTGACTAGCATCAATTATTGTACGTTTCATACTGTAATCTCCCTTCCGCTTAGAATTCAAGGCCAGCTTCACGAGCTGCCTCTGCTAATGCCTTAATTTTACCTGCATAAATGAAACCGCCTCTGTCATAAACAACAGTCTTGATTCCCTTTTCTAATGCTCTCTTTGCTACGACTGTACCAACAGCAGCTGCTGCTTCAACATTATTTGTCTTCTCAAGCTCTGCCTTAACTTCCTTATCAAGAGTTGATGCTGATACAAGTGTCTTTCCAACTGTGTCGTCAATAATCTGAGCATACATATGATTATTGCTTCTGAACACAGCTAAACGTGGTCTTTCTGCAGTACCACTGAAACGATTACGTAATCTTCTATGCTTCTGTTCGCGAACTACTGTTCTTGATTTCTTACTAACCATTATGTTTTCTCCTTTAATTATTTCTTACCAGTCTTACCAACTTTACGTCTGATAACTTCATCAGCATACTTGATACCCTTGCCCTTATATGGCTCTGGAGCTCTCTTTGCTCTGATTTCAGCTGCGTACTGGCCAACTGCTTCTTTACTGATACCTTTAACAATGATGATGTTTGTTCCATCAAGAACTGTTTCAATTCCTTCTGGATCTTCCATCTCAACTGGATGAGAGTAGCCTAATGAAAGAACTAACTTCTTACCCTGCTTCTGTGCTCTATAACCAACACCGTTAACTTCAAGCTTCTTCTCATAGCCTTCTGTAACACCAATAATCATGTTATGAATAAGTGTTCTTGTAAGTCCATGTAATGACTTCATCTTCTTTAAGTCATTTGGTCTTGAAACAACGATTTCAGAACCTTCCTGCTTAATGTCCATCTCTGCTGGTAAAACTCTCTCAAGAGTTCCCTTTGGACCCTTTACAGTCACTTTATTATTTTCTGCAATCTCAACAGTAACTCCTGCTGGGATAGCGATAGGCATTCTTCCTATACGTGACATGCCGTGCACCTCCTAATTATAATGAGGGAAACATTCATATACGCTGAACTACGATGGGATAGGATTCCCGTTTCCCTGTGTGTAAGTGTTCAATAATTACCAAACGAAGCAAAGAACTTCTCCACCAACGCCGAGCTTTCTAGCTTCCTTGTCAGTGATAACGCCCTTGTTTGTAGATATAATAGCTACACCAAGACCACCGAGAACCTTTGGAAGTTCTTCCTTGTTTGCATATACTCTAAGACCTGGCTTAGAGATTCTCTGAAGACCTGAAATGATCTTCTCATTCTTAGAAGCACCGTACTTTAATGTAATACGGATATCGTTGAACTTACCGTTCTCAACGAGCTCATAAGACTTAATATAACCTTCGTCTAAAAGAATCTTAGCGATTGCAAGCTTCATCTTAGATGATGGAACATCAACTGTGTCGTGCTTTGCTGTATTTGCATTACGAATTCTTGTAAGCATATCTGCAATTGGATCTGTCATTGAAATTTTCCTCCTTATTTTAACTGGTTTCCTGTTACCAGGACTACGTTAATTGATTTTACCAAGATGCTTTCTTAACTCCAGGAATCTGTCCCTTGTAAGCTAATTCACGGAAGCAAATTCTGCAGATTCCGTATTTTCTTAAAACAGAATGTGGACGACCACATATTGTACAACGTGTATACGCTCTTGTAGAGAACTTAGGTGCTCTCTGCTGCTTAACCTTCATAGAAGTCTTAGCCATTGAATTTCCCTCCTTAATTATTTCTTAAATGGCATGTTGAATAATCTTAATAACTCACGAGCTTCCTCATCAGTCTTAGCTGTAGTTGTAATGATTACATCCATACCTCTAACCTTATCAATCTTGTCATATTCGATTTCTGGGAAGATAATCTGCTCTTTGATACCTAAAGCATAGTTACCTCTTCCATCGAATGAATCAGCGCTAACGCCACGGAAGTCACGTACACGTGGTAATGCAAGGTTTACTAATCTGTCAAGGAATTCATACATCTTCTCTCCTCTTAATGTAACCTTACAACCAATTGCCTGACCCTCTCTTAACTTGAAGTTAGCAATTGAATTCTTAGCTCTTGTAAGAACTGCCTTCTGACCAGCAATTGTTTCCATTTCTTTAACAGCTATGTCAAGAAGCTTTGAATTTTCCTTAGCTTCGCCAACGCCCATGTTAATTACGATCTTGTCGATCTTTGGAACCATCATTGGGTTCTTGTAACCGAATTTCTCAGTCATCTTCTTAGTAATTTCATTATCGTATAATTCTCTAAGTCTACTCAAAATTATTGCCTCCTTCCTTTATTAATCGATAACTTCGCCAGTTGCCTTAGCAACACGAACTTTCTTACCGTCCTTGAAGTCATAACCAATCTTTGTTTCCTTACCCTTTAATGAGTAAGCGATATTTGAGATATCGATTGGTGCTTCCTGGTGGAGAATTCCACCCTGCTGATTAGCTGCGCTTGGCTTAGCATGCTTTGTAACCATGTTAACACCCTCAACTAATGCTGTATGATTCTTAGCATTTACAGACAATACCTTGCCCTCTTTGCCTTTGTCTTTTCCTGCGATAACCTTAACAGTATCACCCTTTTTAATTCTAACAGCTGACATTGTGGTACCTCCTATAATACTTCTGGAGCAAGAGATACGATTTTCATGAACTTCTTATCTCTTAACTCTCTGGCTACTGGACCAAAGATACGAGTTCCCTTAGGAGTCTGATCATCTTTAATTATAACAGCAGCATTCTCATCAAATTTAATATATGAACCGTCCTTACGACGTGCGCCCTTTACTGAACGTACGACAACGGCCTTAACAACGTCACCCTTTTTAACAACGCCGCCTGGTGTTGCTTCTTTAACAGTAGCGACAATTACATCACCGATATTTGCATATCTTCTTGTAGATCCGCCCATAACTCTGATACAAAGAATTTCCTTAGCACCAGTATTATCAGCAACCTTAAGTCTGGTTTCCTGTTGTACCATAATACTACTCCTTTCAGTAATATCACAAATAAATTCTTATTATTTTGCTCTACTGATAATCTCAACTAATCTCCATCTCTTATCCTTAGATAAAGGTCTAGTCTCCATTACCTTAACAACATCTCCGATTAAACATTCATTGTTCTCATCGTGTGCCTTTAACTTGTAAGTTCTTTTAACGATCTTATTGTAAAGTGGATGCTTAACGTTGTCCTGTACTGCAACAACGATTGTCTTATCCATCTTATTGCTTATAACCTTACCTGTACGAGTTTTTCTTAAATTTCTCTCTTCCACAGTTATTCTCCTTTCTTAGGATATCTAAGTCTACATGCCTTAATTAAGCATTCTTCTGTGCAATTACAGTCTGGATTCTAGCGATGTTCTTACGAACTTCCTTAATTCTGCTTGTGTTGTCCAGCTGATTTGTTGCGTTCTGGAATCTTAAATTGAAAAGTTCCTTCTTAGCAGCTACTAATTCTTCATTTAACTCTGCAGCTGATTTTGCCTTTAAATCTTCTACATACTTATTAATTTTCACTGTTATCACCGCCTTCTAAGTCTGCACGTGAAACAATCTTGCACTTGCAAGGAAGCTTATGTGTTGCGAGACGTAAAGCTTCTCTTGCTGTTTCTTCAGCAACGCCTGAAATCTCGAACATTACACGTCCAGGTTTAACTACTGCTACCCAGCACTCCAAGTTACCTTTACCTTTACCCATACGAACACCGATAGGCTTACCTGTTACCGGCTTATCTGGGAAAATCTTTATAAATACTTTACCACCACGCTTAATATATCTTGTCATAGCGACACGGGCAGCTTCTATCTGATTTGATTTGATCCAACAAGGTTCTGTTGCAACAATACCGAATTCACCATTAGTGATCTTATTGCCTCTTGTAGCCTTACCAGCCATAGAACCACGGAACTGTCTACGATGTTTAACTCTCTTAGGTAGTAACATTACTTATCGCTCCCTTCCTTTTCTACGTTAGCGTTGGCATTATTCTTTGTAGGAAGAACCTCACCTTCGTAGATCCAAACCTTAACACCAACCTTGCCATAAGTTGTATCTGCTTCTGCAAATCCATAGTCGATATCTGCACGAAGTGTCTGAAGAGGAATTGTACCCTCGCTATAGAACTCTGTACGAGCCATATCAGCTCCACCGAGACGTCCTGAGCAAGATGTCTTGATACCCTTAGCTCCCTGCTTCATTGTTCTGCCCATGCAAGACTTCATAGCTCTTCTGAAAGAGATACGGTTCTCTAACTGCTGAGCGATGTTCTCTGCAACAAGCTGAGCATCCTTATCTGGTCTCTTAACTTCCTTGATATCAATGCTTAACTTCTTAGCAGATGTTAACTTCTCTACCTGCTTCTTTAAGTTCTCGATTTCAGCACCGCCCTTACCGATTACGATACCAGGCTTAGCTGTATGAATAACGATCTTTAATCTGTCTGAAGCTCTCTCTGTTTCAATCTTTGAAATTCCTGCAGCATATAACTTATTCTTGAGGAATTTTCTAATGTTATAATCTTCTACAAGGTTATCAGCGAAATCGTCTTCTGCATACCACTTTGCATCCCAGTCTTTGATTACGCCGACTCTTAAACCATGAGGATTAACTTTCTGTCCCATAAAGACTCCTTTCTATCTCTTAGAAAATAATTATCTTTCATTTAAAACAACAGTGATATGGCTCATTCTCTTTTCGATTCTGTAAGCTCTACCCTGTGCTCTTGGATGTACTCTCTTCATTGTTGGTCCCTTGTTAGCGTAGCATTCTTCTACATATAACTTACTTGGGTCCATACCGTTATTGTTCTCAGCATTAGCTGCTGCTGACTTTAATAACTTCTCTATAATAGATGATGCATATCTTGGATTGTACATAACAATTGCAAGTGCTTCATCAAGGCTCTTGCCTCTGATAGCATCTAATACGAAACAAGCCTTCTGAACAGATACTCTAGCGTAAGATAACTTTGCGCTTGGTCTTGTATCCTTAACAGCGTTTCTTTCACGTTTAATCTGGGATCTATGTCCGTTAGCCATGGATTAAACCTCCTTTCAAAAATTCAAATTATCTACTCTTCTTTTCGTCTTTGCCGTGTCCTCTGTAAGTTCTTGTTGCAACGAACTCACCGAGCTTATGACCAACCATATCCTCTGTAACATATACAGGCACATGCTTTCTACCATCATGAACAGCGATTGTATGACCTACAAACTGAGGATAAATTGTTGAACGACGAGACCAAGTCTTAATAACCTGTTTGTCGTTTGCAGCATTTAAAGCATCAACTTTCTTAAGTAAGCTTTCGTCTGCAAATGCTCCCTTTTTAAGTGATCGAGCCATAGGTTGAAACCTCCTTATAATCTTCGTGAATAATAATAGTTACGATTGCAGGCTAATTACTTAATAGCCTTTCCGTTTCTTCTTCTTACGATAAGCTTGTTTGAAGCCTTCTTAGCCTTACGAGTCTTAAGACCCATAGCTGGCTTGCCCCAAGGTGTCATTGGGCTTGGACGACCAACTGGTGCTCTACCTTCACCACCACCATGTGGATGGTCATTAGGGTTCATAACAGAACCACGAACTGTAGGTCTGATACCCATATGTCTCTTACGTCCAGCCTTACCAAGATTAATAAGGTTGTGATCTCCATTACCTACAACACCGATTGTTGCGCGGCAGATAATTGGAACCATTCTCATCTCGCCTGATGGTAATCTAAGTGTTGCATACTTGCCTTCCTTAGCCATAAGCTGAGCTGAGTTTCCAGCAGAACGAACAAGCTGTCCACCCTTACCTGGATATAATTCAATGTTGTGTACCTGAGTACCAACTGGAATCTCTGAAAGTGGTAAGCAGTTACCTACTCTGACTTCTGCACCAGCACCATTCTGTACTGTCATGCCATCTGTTAATCCCTGAGGAGCAAGGATATATGCTTTCTCACCATCTGCGTAGCAGATAAGAGCGATGTTAGCTGTTCTGTTTGGATCGTACTCAATTCCGATAACCTGTGCTGGAACGCCTTCCTTGTTTCTCTTGAAATCAATCATTCTATACTTCTGTCTGTTTCCACCACCGTGGTGTCTTACAGTAATCTTACCCTGGTTGTTACGACCAGCATTCTTGCTCTTCTTAGCAAGTAATGACTTCTCTGGAGTACTCTTTGTAATCTCTGAGAAATCAGATCCAGTCATATTTCTTCTGGAAGGTGTATATGGGTTATATGTCTTAATTCCCATTATTTCTCTCCTTTCGAGTCTGTGTAATATTGTTTTCTACACTTTAAAGCTACTAATTAAAGGCCTTCAAAGATTTCGATTTCCTTGCTGTCAGCTGTTAACTGTACAATTGCCTTCTTAGTCTTAGAAGTTGTACCAGCTGTTCTGCCTCTTCTCTTCTTCTTGCCATCAAGATTCATTGTGTTAACTGAAGCAACCTTAGTTCCTTCGAACATCTTCTCAACAGCATCCTTAATCATTGTCTTGTTAGCATCTGTATGAACTAAGAATGTATACTTCTTATCTGCCATATCAGCCATAGACTTCTCTGTGATTACAGGCTTGAGGATTACATCATAATACTGTACGTTTGCCATTATGCATACACCTCCTCTAATTTTTCAACAGCAGCCTTAGTAACTACTAATGTTTCATACTTTAATACATCGTATGTGTTGATTTCGTTAGTAGCTGAAACCTTAACTGTAGGAATGTTTCTTCCTGAAAGAACTACATTCTTGTTCTCACCTTCAATAACTACTAAAGCCTTATCAACCTTTAAGTTGCTCATAACTTCTGCGAACTTCTTTGTCTTAACTTCATCAAGGTTAAATGCATCAAGAACTACGATCTTGTTGTCAGCAACCTTTGATGATAATGCAGAAAGAAGAGCAATTCTCTTTTCCTTCTTATTCATCTTGAATGAATAATCTCTTGGCTTTGGTGCAAATACAACACCACCGCCTGTCCACTGTGGAGATCTTGTAGAACCCTGTCTTGCATGACCAGTTCCTTTCTGTCTCCAAGGTTTTCTTCCGCCACCAGAAACTTCTGAACGTGTCTTTGCGCTCTGTGTTCCCTGACGATTATTTGCAAGCTGGTTAACTACTGCCATGTGTACGAGATGTTCGTTAACTTCTACACCAAATACAGCATCATTTAATTCGATTGAACCAACTTCTTTGCCTTCAATATTGTAAACAGATACGTTTGCCATCTGTGTGGTCCTCCTTCCTTAGCAAAAACTACTTAGCAGCTTTTACTGTTTCTTTCAGTGTTACTAATGATTTCTTAGGTCCAGGTACTGCACCCTTAACTAAGATTACGTTGTTTTCAACATCAACTCTTACTACTTCAAGATTCTGGATTGTGATTCTCTTAGAACCCATATGTCCAGGCATTCCTTTTCCCTTGAATACTCTACCAGGTGTTGTTGCTGATCCGTTTGAACCCTGATGTCTGTGGAACTTAGAACCATGAGCCATAGGTCCTCTTGACTGGCCTAATCTCTTGATTGCGCCCTGGAAACCTTTACCCTTTGAAATAGCAGTTGCATCAACCTTATCGCCTGCAGCGAAGATATCAGCCTTGATTTCGTCCTTTACAGAGTACTCTGAAGCATTCTCAAACTTGAACTCTCTTAAGAATCTCTTGTAAGGAACCTCTGCCTTATCAAAATGTCCTTTAACAGGCTTGTTTACTAACTTTTCTCTAATGTCAGCAAAACCAACCTGAACTGCATCGTAACCGTCGTTTTCTACTGTCTTAACTTGTGTAACAACACAAGGACCAGCCTGAAGAACAGTTACAGGTGTTAAAACACCGTCTTCGTTGAAGATTTGAGTCATTCCGACTTTTGTAGCTAAAATTGCCTTCTTCATTGATTTTCCTCCTGTTTAATCTACAGCGGACAAGATGATGTGTGATACACAGCGCATCCTGTCATCCTAGAACAGCTAATATAAGTGGAACCCGCACCACTGCTTGTTACTTCTATATTAAACCCTTAGGATTATTGCTTTAATAATGAAAAATTCCAGATAATGATTAGTTCATTACCTTAAGGTTGATGAATACACCAGCTGGCATCTCTAACTTAGATAATGCATCTACAGTCTTCTGAGATGGTGATAATACATCGATAAGTCTCTTATGAGTTCTCTGCTCGAACTGCTCTCTTGAATCCTTGTACTTGTGAACAGCTCTAAGAATAGTAACAACTTCCTTCTTTGTTGGAAGAGGTACCGGACCACTCACCTGTGCTCCTGTCTTCTTAGCAGTTTCGATGATTTTCTTAGCTGACTGATCAATCAACTGATGATCGTAAGCCTTCAGAGTAATTCTGATTACCTGATTTGCCATAAAAAAAGTCGCCTCCTTCGCACTTTATTGTTTAAGTACGACAAGCGGTGACTGTACACACTCCCACGCGTATCATATAGTCTCATTCATAATTCGACCTACGCGCGTCATTTCTGCGGATTGCAGATGATTTTGGTACAGTGACTTGTCGCCAGTTTCTTCGCCGGAGATTATCTCCAGCATTGACATTCGCTCCACGGAAAACCTGCTTTATTAAAGCAGCAACCTCACGCTTCACAGCTATCAATGTCACAGCAAGTATTAATATACACTACTCTCTATATAAAATCAACAGAAAAAATTGTATTTTTTTTAGTACAATACAGAATAAATTTGACCGGAACATAAGTCCCGGTCAAAACAGTATTTTAATAAAATCCAAATCCAAGATACATAGAATTAATCTTCCACTTACCATCTTCATATTTATAATATATGTAAGCTGAATTATTGTTATTATTCTTGTCGTTAGCTTTATCACTTCCTGAGTACTGTATCTTGTATGTATATCCTAGTTTAATTGAAACTTTAATCACCGGGCATCCATCATCTGAATCCACTCTGAAAGATGTATCCGCGATAGAAGCTGTGAATTTGGAAATCTTCAAATCGGATACAGTTTTGTATTTGTCATTGTAGCTGTCGTAAATATTCTTATAAGCTGACTCTATGTTCTTCTTTTCTTCTTTACACACCCTGTCGGCTATAGCTGAATAATCTTTCTTTGCCTGTATAGCGTTAATTATTGCATCCACATCTGTTCTTGCCTGTGTCTTAAGTTCTTCAAGCTTCGAATTAACATATTTTGCATTGTATGTTCCAACAGTAAATGTATCTTCATCATGTGCTGCATAAAGCTGTGTTGTGTAGTCCTCTATAAATTCTCCAGTTACCTTAATATTATTCTTTCCATTGAACAGATATGGTATAACATATTCATCAGAAGAGCCGTTTCCATTCTTAGATGCATCCGACTTATATCCATCGCCAACAATAACATCATTAATATATAACGTAAGTCCCTTTGGAACCTTTATTGTAACATCCTTTACTACAAGATTCTCAGCGCTGACTTTATACTTCTTAAAGAAAAGCATATAGTGCTTATTGGCTACTGTTAGATACACATCATTATACTGCATTCCCGAATCTGTTATATATCCGACCTTAACAGCCTTGTTACCAGGCATCTTGCTATATGTTGAGACAATGTCATCTGCTGCCATCTTTTCAACTTTCTCACCAGTCGCATCTGCATGAACATTAATAAATGCTTCCTTAGTAAGGAACTCCCCATCTGGTAGATTAATAAGACTATACGCATCATTCCATTCGCACTCTGCAACCGCCTTAACATACTGCTTGGCAGTTTTCTTATAATCTGTCACATTGTTTCCCACACATACAAATATAATTATGGCAGCTATCACAGCAACTCCCGCAGCTACAATTGCAATTATACCCTTAGGGAATCTGGCAGGCTTATTATTGGCAGGCTGCTGACCAGAATTCTGACCTGTAAACTGTGTAGGCTGTACAGGCTGTTGGCCAAAAGCCTGCTGTGGCTGAACAGGAACACTTTGCTGTACCGGTGTTACTTCCGGCTCTGCTTTCACACTCTCCTGTACTGGTGTTTCCTCCGACCCTGCTGGCACATTCTCCTGTACCGGTGTTACCTCTGGCTCTTCTTCCACACTTTCCTGCACCGGTGTCTCCTGAGGCACATCTATCACTAGACGTGTTCCACAGTTTCCACAGAATAGTGCATCGTCCTCGTTCTTTGTTCCGCAATTTGGACAAAACATAATTTTTCCTCCCTCATATGATTAATATAGTAAATCATATATCATCATACCATGAATATATGATTTGCTCAACCAAATAATCTGTTCTGATGTCACTTGTTTTGTTAATATTTACTACTGTTTCTGTTTCTCTATTTTTTCTGCAAGATCATTAAGATATTCCCATCGCTCCATCTTTTCTTCAAGCTGCCTCTCCACATCTTCCTTTTCCTTAGTAAGTTCTGCAAGCTTAGAATAAGAAGTTGCGTTCTTTGCAATCTCATCATCAAGTTCTGAAACTTTAGTTTCAAGCTTCTCTATATCATCATCTATAGTCTCATATTCCTTCTGTTCCATATATGTAAACTTAATCTTATCCTCATGGCTGTTATAAACTTTCTTCACCTGACCTGCTGCCTTTGATTTTGGCGCATCAGATGTTCCATTTGATTCCACATTATATATAGAAGAAACACATTTATCCCTGTAGTCCGTATAACCACCTTCATACTGTGTAAGGTGGCCTCCTGCCTCAAATGCAAATATCCTGTCAACAACTCTGTCAAGGAAATATCTGTCATGTGAAACTGTGATTACAATACCTGCAAATCCATCAAGATACTCCTCAAGAATCTCAAGAGTCTCAATATCAAGGTCGTTGGTAGGCTCATCGAGAATAAGTACATTTGGCGCACTCATAAGAACACTTAACAGATAAAGTCTCCTCTTCTCACCACCTGACAGCTTGCTTATCGGTGTCCACTGCTGCTTCGGTGTAAAAAGAAACTTCTCACACATCTGTGACGCTGTTGCCTTTCCATCTGCCGTCGTAACATATTCGCCTATGCTTCTTACGAACTCAAGCACAGTAAGACTGTCGTCAAGTGGTTCGTTCTCCTGCATGAAATATCCAATTCTTACAGTCTCTCCAACCTCAACACTACCGCTGTCCGGTTCAAGCTGTCCTGCTATAATCTTCATAAGCGTAGACTTGCCGCATCCGTTATCACCGACAATACCGATTCTGTCATCTCTTAGAAAAATGTAGCTAAAATCATCTATTATTGTCCTCTCTCCAAAGCTTTTGCAAATGTTGTGGAGTTCAACAGTCTTTCTTCCAAGCCTGCTGCTGACTGAATTCATATCCATAAGCTGCTTGTCAAATCTTGCTCTCGCCTGCTTTGAAGCCTCCTTCATATCCTCGAATCTGTCAATTCGTGCCTGCTGCTTGGTAGATCGAGCCTGGCATCCTCTTCTTATCCACGCGAGTTCCTTCCTTAATATATTCTGTCTCTTAGCCTCAGTTGCCCTCTCCATCTCCTCACGCTGGGTCTTCAGTTCAAGAAAGCCTGAATAATTCGTATCGTAGCTATAAAGGGAAGCTTTATCAAGCTCTACAATCCTGTTAGTTACATTATCAAGGAAATATCTGTCATGAGTAACCATGATAAGTTCTCCCTTGAAATTCTTAATAAACTGTTCCAGCCAGAGTACCATGTCATTATCAAGATGGTTCGTAGGTTCATCAAGAATAAGAAGTCTTGCCGGCTCAACTAAAGTTCTCGCAAGTGCCGCTCTCTTTTTCTGACCACCTGATAAAATATTCATCATTGCAGCGTGATTTGTTATTCCAAGCTTGTTAAGAATCTCTTTTGCTTTTGGCTGGCTGTCTGCATGCTTCCCACGCATAACATATTCCAGTACATTTTCATTATCATAATACAGAGGCGTCTGTGCAAGATATGCAAGCTCAATCCCCTTACCCTTTACAACCTGTCCTTCATCCGGCTCTTCAATGCCTGCAATAATCTTTAAAAGTGTAGACTTTCCGGTTCCGTTCACCCCTATAAGTCCAATCTTATCTCCACTGTTAATTCCCAGACTTATATTATTAAAAAGTTCCTTTTCTCCATAGGTCTTGCTGACCTTTTCAACATTTAATATATTCACAATTATCTCCGTTATATAAATTATTTGTCGTCATCTGAAAGATTATAGAAATTCTTAAGCTTCTGTGCAAGCTCCGGATCTTTCTTCTTCAGATGTTCATAATGCTTCCTCTTCTGCTCCATCATATGCTCATATACATACGGATTGTGAAGCTTTAATCTGTCAAGCATTTCCTTTCTGTGTTCCTTAAGCATCTGAATTGCATCAGGATTAATCTGTGCCAGCTTCTTCTCAACAACCACGCGGCGTTCATCAATTCTTTTCTCAATATCATCAATATCAAGATTCGGATATTTTTTATCGTCAAACAAATGCATTTCAAGCCGCTCAAGCAGGTCATTCTCATCAAAGAGTCCGATTCTTCCCCATGCAGCATGCTTTTCAGCATCAACAATAACATTCTTCTCATCTTTCTTGACACTGCCAATCTCATCAGCCATCTCTGCTGCCATCTTCTCAAGCCATTCATCTGCATCTGCACCAAAAGCCCACTCAATTTCTGCAAGTCTTTCGTTGTCCTCATGTACCTCGCCAGAAACAGCCTGCTCTTCTTCCTCCTTGACAGGATAAGGTCTGTCAAGACCTGCATCTCTTAGGGCAAGCGGAATAGTTCTTCTTACAACACCTTTTTCAACAAACTCGCCTGCACCAAGCTCTCTTAACTGGTCATTAAGCGTGTGTTCATGCTCTGTAATATAGAATCTGATACCTTTCTTTTCAAGCACCTTATATAAAGTCATAAGCCTGTCAACTGCCGTCACATCAATAGATCCAACGCCTCCGGCGTCTACAATTACCCATTTAGTATTATCATCAAGATTCTTTTCTATATCATCAACAAATGTATTAATATTCGCAAAGAAAAGCGCACCGTTAAATCTGTATATAACCACACCTTTTATCTTCTTTACATTGCGGTATCTGTTAAGACTATAGAAGCCCTCCTGTCCCGGTATCACCCCGAGAAATGCTCTTGGCGGCTCAACAGCTTTGACAATAACTGCAATGAATGAAAGTATTACACCGATTACAACTCCGTATATCGTTCCAAATAACAGAACACCTAAGAAAGCACCTACAAATATTGCAAACTCCGTATGGTCTGTTTTCCATAATTTAACTGCAAGCCCGAATTCAGTAATTCCAATCAGTGCCGCAACAACAATTCCTGTAAGTATTGGTACAGGAAGATACTCAAGCACCGGCGTACCAAAAAGCACTATAAGAAGCATTGTCAGAGAAGCTGTTATTGACATGAACTGTGATTTGCAGCCAAACTGGTCTGCAATTCCTGTTCTTGACACACTTCCATTCAAAGGGCATCCGCCAATTACAGCAGAAGCCGCATTTGCAGCAGCATAAGCCAGAATTTCTCTGTTGTTGCTTACCTTATAGCCATATTTGTTGGCATAATTATTAGTTGCCAGCAATGTCTGCGCCATGACAACACCTGCCACTGAAAGTCCAAGAAGTATTATCTCTGACGGATTCTTAAGCACAACTGACATATCAGGAAGCGAGAATCCCGGCAGCCCCTTATCAACATGTGGAAGAAGCTTAACACCAAATCTGTCAATATGAAAAATTGCAGTTGCAAGTGCACCAAGCACCATAAGAAGTACTGACATTGGAAACTTTGGAATGAACTTCTTCGCAACAAGAATAATCACAACTGTTCCGACTCCAAGCACTGCCGAGAGCAGATTAAATGAACCAAACTCGCCAGCTATATGCATAACAAGCTGTATCGCTTCGCCAGTCCCAGCATTGCCACCAAAAAGCTTTGCTGCCTGCATAAGAATTATTGTCACGCCAATACCGCTTATAAATCCACCCATTACAGGTGTCGATATATAATTGACAATACGCCCTGCTTTGATAAAGAAGAAAAGCAACAGCCACAATGCTGCAACCAAAGTTATCGCCGGAACTACTGCCTTTGCCTCCTCAGATCCTGACACTATTCCAAGCGTTGCAAGTGTTCCACCAACAAGTGCCGCCGGAGTTGCGTCCACTCCGAACACGAACTGCGGCGAAGATGTAACAAATCCATATATAAGCACTGGCAGAATAGAGCAGTACAGACCATACACCGCTGGCAGTCCCGCAATCTGTGAATATCCCATTGATATAGGAATTGACACAAGAGCAACAATTATTCCTGATACAATATCCTTCTGTATATTCTTTAAACTAACATTTTTCAATATGCATCGCCCCTTAATCAGATTTCGATAGAAATATATTAACATAAAACAAGCCTGTTCAAAACATTTTTGCACGATTGCAGTTATTAATATTTTCGTATATAATTATTTAATAACAAATGCGGTACCAAACCGCAACATATTTTAATATAGAAAAGGATACTTAATTATGTTTATAGCTGACAACTGGAAAGATTATGAAGTAATAGATACCTCTAATGGTGAAAAACTTGAACGCTGGGGTAAGTATATTCTTGTACGCCCGGACCCACAGGTAATATGGGACACTCCTAAGAAAGAGCGTGGCTGGAAGAATATGAACGGTCATTACCACAGAAGTTCTAAGGGCGGTGGAGAATGGGAGTTCTTTGACCTTCCACAGCAGTGGCAGATTCACTACAACAGTCCTTCATTTGAACAGGAGCTGACATTCAACTTAAAGCCATTCAGCTTCAAGCACACAGGAATATTCCCTGAACAGGCTGCTAACTGGGACTGGTTTGGAAAGATAATCTCTGATGCCAGGAAAAAGCGTGGCAGTGAACCTGTAAAGGTTCTTAACCTGTTTGCTTATACTGGTGGAGCAACACTTGCATGTGCAGCCGCAGGTGCTAATGTTACGCATGTAGATGCTTCTAAGGGTATAGTCGCATGGGCTAAAGAAAATGCACAGTCTTCAGGACTTATTGACAAGCCTATCCGCTGGATAGTTGATGACTGTGTAAAGTTTGTAGAAAGAGAGATAAGAAGAGGCAACCATTACGACGCAATCATCATGGATCCACCTTCATATGGACGTGGTCCTAAAGGAGAAATCTGGAAAATAGAAGAAGCCATACACCCGCTTGTTAAGCTTTGTGCACAGCTTCTTTCTGATAAGCCATTATTTTTCCTTATTAATTCATACACCACAGGTCTTCAGCCGGCCGTTCTTACTTATATGTTAAGCACAGAACTTAAGAGCTTTGGCGGACACTGTGATTCACAGGAAGTAGGTCTTCCTGTTTCAAGTAACGGACTTGTACTTCCATGTGGTGCTTCTGGCCGCTGGATGAAATAATTAATACACAACACCATCGAGTGACGGCGATTCTTCGCCGTCATTCACAATTCTAATAACAAGATGATTAGGCAGACATGTGATTGGCATTAAAGGCTCAGATATATAGCCCATGTTCACACACAGCTTATCCGGACAGCTTGCATCAGCAATCTTAATCTTTCCATTCTCGACAAGAATATCATTATACTCTCCATCCCCGTATTCAATCCTAAACGTGTACGGATTCTTAACATCATCTAACGAAACAGTTCTTAACAATTCGTTATCTCTGTATATATAAGCGGTCTTACTACCGTCATTCTTTCCTGATTTCATATATATAATAGAAGCCACACTTGCCCCGACAAGCAGGACAATCACAGCCACCACTGCAACAACTCTTTTCTTCACAATCTCCTCCACCTGTTACATAGTATATTTTTTAGGAATATATCTGTCTGCAAAGAAGCACACAAGACCCGTAAACAGACCTGTTATAACTCCGCTTATCACAAGGAACGGCATATATGCAAATATACCTGACAATCTGAGTATGAAAAATGCAGCAAGAATCTGTCCTGCATTGTGCGAAACTGCGCCAAGTATTCCAGTAAGGAATATATACTGTCCCCTAAGCAATTTATTAACAGCTGCCATCACAACAAGGCATAAGAATCCACCGCTTACACTATATATAAATGATACTGCCTGCCCTGTAAATATTGTAGCAAGTATAATTCTCATAGCTAACACAATCGCTGCATCACTGAATTTATACCTTTTTAACACAAAAAGTGTGACTATATTGGCAAGTCCTAACTTAACTCCCGGTATTGGAACAAGCGTAGGTATTGCTGATTCCACAACAAATATTGTCAGTGCTATTGTTGTAAGCAATGCCAGCGTTGTAAGCCTTTTAACATCAAAAGTTTTCTTCATATCTGCCTCCGCATAAATATTACCTATGCATTTTAACAGACATTTCATATTAAGACAATAATTCGTTAAATTAATTCAAATTCGTGCAAAATCAGTTTGACAGTTTGCAAAAATATAGTATAATCATTTGGCTTTATAAATATACGAAAGTGAGGAAATCCTATGGTAAAAGACATGACAAATGGTTCGCCTTCCAGGCATATTCTTGGATTCGCAGTTCCAATGCTGTTTGGAATGCTGTTTCAGCAGTTCTACAACCTTGTTGACACAATAATCGTTGGTAAAACTCTTGGTGTTGAAGCTCTTGCCGGAGTTGGAGCAACAGGTTCTATCAACTTCATGATAATCGGTTTCTGTATGGGAGTCTGTAACGGATTCGTGATTCCGGTTGCCCAATGCTTTGGTGCAAAGAAGCCTGCTGACCTTAGAAAATATGTATTTAACGGATATATCTGCAGTATTGTGTTTGCCATAGTGCTTACGCTTGCATCCGTAATATTCTGCCGCAGAATACTTATTATCATGAATACACCGGCAGATATTATTGACCATGCCTACAATTACATAGTAGTTATATTCATAGGAATCCCAACTGTATTCCTGTACAACATGGTGTCCGGTGTTATCCGTTCGCTTGGCGATAGTAAGACACCTGTAGTTTTCCTTGTGCTTTCTTCAATAATAAATGTAGTACTTGATTCCTTTCTTATTCTTGTATGTAAGATGGGTGTTGCCGGAGCTGGCTGGGCAACTGTAACATCACAATTAATTTCGGGACTTACCTGCCTTATATATATGTATAAGAAATATGACATCTTAAAAGGTGACAAATCAGAAAGGGTACTTGATAGAAGATTCATCACCAACCTGTGTATGAACGGTGTTCCTATGGGACTCCAGTATTCAATAACAGCCATCGGAAGTACAATCCTTCAGGCTGCTGTCAATACACTTGGTTCAACATATGTAGCCGCAATGACTGCCGGTTCTAAGATGTTCAACTTTACCTGTTGTCCATTTGATGCACTCGGCTCAACCATGGCAACCTATGCCGGACAGAATGTTGGAGCTGCCAAGATTAAAAGACTTGGTCAGGGTGTACGCTCCGCTATGATAATCGGTTCAGTTTACAGTGTTCTTTCTCTTATTGCACTGTATTTCACTACAGATTATATTGCATTATTATTCGTTAATGCATCTGAGACAACAATTATTGCTCTTACAAGACAGTTCATCCTTGCATCTGCATGCTTCTACATTCCGCTTACAGGTGTTAACGTGGTCCGCTTCTGCATACAGGGTATGGGTTTCTCAGTATTTGCAATATCAGCAGGTATCTTAGAGATGATTGGCCGTGCATTTGCAGCCATCATACTCATTCCAAGTATTGGATTCATGGGGGCATGCCTCGCCTCACCAATCGCATGGATTGCTGCTGACGCATTTTTGTTCCCTGCATTCATACATTGTGCCAAAAAGCTTAATGCAAGGCACAATATTAAATCAAACTAATAACATGACTAAAGGGAGGACAATATTGCCCTCCCTTAATTATTCTATAATATAGACAGCCTGGCTGTGCATCGCTTCATATCTTGATTGAAATGTCTCAAGATTCCTTGTTACATTACCTTCCATAGGATCCATTATATAAACAATATTCTTATTAAGATCATATCCTGTAATTACAACACAATGTTCTGGAGACATCCATGTGTATTCTTTCCCATTAAATACAAATGTCTTAGATTCATATGGCTGTCTCATATCTATTGTATTCCATATTACTATCGGGTCACCCTGAGCAACCATACCAAGAATCTCTTTAAAATCTGTTCCGCTTATATTCTTTGCAACTGCTGACATATTATTAACCTTGAAATATTTATTAGCTGCATTAACAATTGGCTGTGACATGCATCCATAACTTGTGTTATCCCTTGGATTACCAAGAAACATTTCGTAGAAGTTGCCATTGCCTTTCTTAAGATATTCATCTGCCATAGTTGTTTTATCAACATTACATCCATAATAATTCAGTACGGAGGTTAATGATGTAATCTCGCATCCTGTTGGCAGCTCTGGATTCTGGTTAAGCGATTCATAGCATTCTATTCTGTATACATCTGGTAAATCATTTACAGTCTCTTCACTTACAGAAAGCTGTTCCTCCGTCACATTACCATCGCTCTTAATCGCTGTATATTCTGCACCAACTGCTACACCTTTGCTGACATTCTGATTATTCATCTTGACTGTTAATACAATTGTAACCGTACATGCCAGTATAGTCATCATTACAAGGAATATTTGATTCTTCCTTTTTCCTATTCTTTTGTTTTTTCTCCTGCCATCTCTCCTACTCATCCCAATCACCATCCTAACCTTCCGTTGTAAGTCAAAGTCTCATTTATTAACTTCTATACTTATATACGAAACCTAGCATGATTTGGTCTGAATAAATCGTAAAAATTGTGCTTTATAATATTATATAAGCTTTACCACCTGACAATTATCAGTCATTCCATCCCAGAATTTATCCAGTGGTGTTCCTCTGAATTTTGCTATAATACTGCAGTTCATGGCACCATGACCAACAATCAGTATATCTTTGCCACAATTTACCTGTGGCATAACTACATTGTCTATAAACTCCCCTGTTCTTGCAAAAAGCTGTTCAAAACTTTCCCCGCCTTCAACCGTCACATAATCCTCTGGATTTTTAAAAAGAGAATTAATTGGGCAATCCTTTATTGCAAATGAATTCTCTATTCCCTCATATATTCCAAATCCCATCTCAACAAGCCTGTCATCTGTATATACAGGTACATTTCTCCCCTTCAAGAAAATCTCTGCCGTTTCTTTTGCTCTTTCTAAAGGAGATGAGTAACATATGTCAAAATGTATATCTGAATACTGTTTCCCAGCCTCTGCCGCCATCATTCTGCCTTCATCATTAAGCGGTATATCTGTTCTTCCCTGCAATTTGTGACGTACATTCCAGTCCGTTTTTCCATGTCGCATTATGTATAGCATGTTGTACTCCTCTTTTTATCATATTCTAGTTCATTACTTCGCGAGCACGACTGCGAACTGCCCATGACTTCTCAAGGAGCTGCTCGCGCAAAAAAGGGTTTCCGATAACCTCGGAAACCCTTGAAAGAACTGTATTAATAACAATTACTCAATGATTGTAGCAACAGCACCAGAACCAACTGTTCTACCACCCTCACGGATAGCGAAACGAAGACCCTGCTCCATAGCTACGTTGTGGATAAGTTCAACTGTCATCTCTACGTTATCACCAGGCATGCACATTTCTGTACCAGCTGGAAGCTCACAAACACCAGTTACATCAGTTGTTCTGAAGTAGAACTGTGGTCTGTAGTTGTTGAAGAATGGAGTATGACGTCCACCCTCGTCCTTTGTTAATACGTAAACCTGAGCTGTAAACTTGTGGTGTGGTGTGATTGAACCTGGCTTGCAGAGAACCTGTCCTCTCTGGATTTCGTCTCTCTGAACACCTCTAAGAAGTGCACCAATGTTATCACCTGGCTGAGCCTCATCAAGAAGCTTTCTGAACATCTCGATACCAGTTACAACTACCTTACGGATATCTTCGTGGATACCAACGATTTCAACTTCCTCATTAACGTGGAGAACACCTCTCTCTACTCTACCAGTAGCAACAGTACCACGTCCTGTGATAGAGAATACGTCCTCTACAGGCATAAGGAATGGCTTATCTGTATCTCTTTCTGGATCTGGAACATACTCATCAATAGTATGCATAAGCTCAAGGATCTTATCTCCCCATTCGCTGTTAGGATCTTCAAGAGCCTTAAGAGCTGAACCCTGGATGATTGGAGTATCATCTCCTGGGAATCCGTACTCGTTAAGAAGTTCTCTGATTTCCATATCTACTAATTCAAGAAGTTCTGGATCATCAACCATATCACACTTGTTCATGAATACAACGATGTAAGGAACACCAACCTGACGAGCAAGAAGGATATGCTCTCTTGTCTGAGCCATAACACCATCAGTAGCAGCAACAACAAGGATACCTGCATCCATCTGAGCAGCACCTGTGATCATGTTCTTTACATAATCAGCATGTCCTGGACAGTCAACGTGTGCATAGTGTCTCTTCTCTGTCTCATACTCAACGTGAGCTGTAGAGATAGTGATACCTCTTTCTCTTTCCTCTGGTGCCTTATCAATATTCTCGAATGCAACAGCCTCACCTGTACCAAGTCTCTCATGAAGAGTCTTTGTGATAGCAGCTGTTAATGTAGTCTTACCGTGATCTACGTGTCCGATTGTACCAATGTTACAATGTGGTTTTGTTCTCTCAAATTTAGCCTTTGCCATTGTTTAAAATCCTCCTAAAAATATTTAGATTGCCCTGAGGGGTATCCCCCTCGGGCTTTGTCATAGCTGATATTTATTATATTTCATTTAGTGAAATATTTCAACTATATTTTTATAGTTATTACTTATTTCTATCAGAAATAACCTTATCCTGAACAGACTTTGGAGCCTGCTCATACTTATCGAAGAACATAGAGTAGTTACCACGACCCTGTGTCTTAGAACGAAGGTCAGTAGCATATCCGAACATCTCAGCAAGTGGAACGAATGCTTTAATCATCTTACCACCTGAGATATCTTCCATACCCTCAATACGTCCTCTACGTGAGTTGATATCACCGATTACATCACCCATGTATTCTTCTGGCATAGTAACCTCAACCTTCATGATAGGCTCAAGAAGGGCAGGTGCTGCCTTAGCCATAGCATCCTTGAATGCCATAGAACCAGCAATGTGGAATGCCATTTCTGAAGAATCGACTTCATGGTATGAACCATCGTAAATATCTGCTCTAAGTCCGAGAACTGGGAATCCAGCTAAGATACCTGAATTAGCAGCTTCTCTGATACCGTCAGCAACTGAAGGGATATATTCCTTAGGAATAGCACCACCAACTACTGAAGACTCACAGAAGAGTACTGGAGGTTCGTTAATTAATACTGTGTTCTTTGTCTCAACATCAAACTTATCAACGTTAGCTTCAAGTGGTGAGAAACGTACTTTACAGTGACCATACTGACCACGTCCACCTGACTGCTTAGCATACTTACTATCAACATCAACTGCCTTAGTAAAGCACTCTCTGTAAGCAACCTGAGGTGCACCAACGTTAGCCTCTACCTTGAACTCACGAAGAAGTCTGTCAACGATGATATCAAGGTGAAGCTCACCCATACCAGCGATGATTGTCTGACCTGTTTCCTGATCTGTATGAGCACGGAATGTAGGATCTTCTTCAGCAAGCTTTGCTAAAGCTTCACCCATCTTACCCTGGTCATTCTTAGTCTTTGGCTCGATAGCAAGCTCGATAACTGGCTCTGGGAATTCCATAGACTCTAAGATAACTGGATGTGCTTCATCACAGATAGTATCACCTGTTACTGTAACCTTAAGACCTACTGCAGCAGCGATATCTCCTGAGTAAACCTTATCAATTTCTTTTCTCTGGTTAGCGTGCATCTGAAGGATACGGCCAACTCTTTCTTTCTTATTCTTATTAGAGTTAAGTACATATGAACCACCGTTTAATGTACCTGAGTAAACTCTGAAGAATGCTAACTTACCAACGAATGGATCAGTCATAATCTTGAATGCAAGAGCTGCAAATGGCTCTTCATCAGATGACTTTCTTGTTACTTCGTTACCGTCTTCGTCAACACCTGTGATATCTGGGATATCTGTAGGAGCTGGCATGTACTCGATAACAGCATCAAGAAGCTTCTGAACGCCCTTGTTCTTATAAGCTGTACCGCAAAGACAAGGAATAGCTGTACCTTCAATAGTACCCTTTCTTAAAGCAGCCTTTAACTCTGGAACTGAAATTTCCTCATCGTTAAAGAACTTCTCCATAAGGTCTTCATCAAGTTCAGCACACTGCTCAACAAGCTTGTCATGGTATTCCTGAGCCTGATCAGCTAAATCAGCAGGAATATCGCCAACAACGATATCATCACCCTTATCACCATTGAAGACATATGCCTTCATCTCGAATAAGTCGATAATTCCCTTGAAGTCATCTTCCTTACCGATAGGAATCTGTACAAGTACAGGATTCTTTCCAAGCTTTGTAATAAGCTGGTTGCATGATCCGAAGAAATCAGCACCCATCTTATCCATCTTGTTCATGAAAGCCATACGAGGTACATTGTACTTATCAGCCTGACGCCATACATTCTCTGACTGTGGCTCAACACCGTTCTGTGCATCGAATACACCTACGGCACCATCAAGTACTCTAAGTGAACGCTCAACCTCTACTGTGAAGTCAACGTGTCCTGGAGTATCGATAATGTTAATACGGTATTCTGGCTGTGTCTTATCTGGCTTACCCTCTTTCTCAGGTGTCCAGTGACATGTTGTAGCAGCTGAAGTGATTGTGATACCTCTCTCCTGCTCCTGGGCCATCCAGTCCATAGTAGCAGTACCTTCATGAGTATCACCAATCTTGTGATTAACACCAGTATAATAAAGGATACGCTCTGTTAATGTTGTCTTACCAGCATCAATATGAGCCATAATTCCGATATTTCTGGTTCTCTCCAATGGATATTCTCTTCCAGCCATGGATAAAACCTCCTATAATTATAATTAGAATCTGTAATGAGCAAAAGCCTTGTTTGCTTCTGCCATCTTGTGCATATCTTCTTTTCTCTTTACTGATGCACCTGTGTTGTTAGCTGCATCAAGAATTTCGTTAGCGAGTCTTTCTTCCATAGTCTTCTCGCCTCTTGCTCTAGAGAATGTAGTCATCCAACGAAGAGCTAAAGCCTGTCTTCTGTCTGGCTTAACTTCGATAGGTACCTGGTAAGTAGCTCCACCGATACGTCTAGCCTTAACTTCAAGAACTGGCATAATATTGTTCATAGCTTCTTCAAATACTTCGATAGCTGGTCTCTCAGTCTTAGCTGCAACTCTATCAAAAGCACCGTAAACAATCTTCTGAGCTACTCCTCTCTTACCATCAAGCATAATGTTGTTGATAAGCTTAGTAACTACCTTATTGTTGTAAATAGGATCTGCTAATACATCTCTTTTCTGTGTATGTCCTTTACGTGGCACGGTTCTTCCCTCCTTAATAAATTTATTAAATCATAGGTACTCACAAATAAAAAATGTGTTCGCGCCGTATATATTAACCTGCAACCTCTTGATTAATCTAATTCCGGCACAATTCAAAATTTAATTTGTTCGTAAAAATCAGATTCTTACAAATCTGACTCTTGCAAATTGTAAAACTTGCATGCATTCATATAAATGCGTGTCTTAATTCAGGCTTAATTACTTAGCGTCCTTAGGTCTCTTAGCACCGTACTTAGAACGAGCCTGTCTTCTCTTTGCAACACCTGCTGTATCAAGTGTTCCTCTGATGATGTGGTATCTTGTACCTGGTAAATCCTTTACTCTTCCACCTCTTATAAGAACAACGCTGTGTTCCTGAAGATTGTGTCCCTCACCTGGGATGTAAGATGTTACCTCGATACCATTAGAAAGACGTACTCTGGCGATCTTTCTAAGAGCTGAGTTAGGCTTCTTAGGTGTAGCAGTCTTAACAGCTGTACAAACACCTCTCTTCTGTGGAGAAGAGATATCTGTTGCCTTCTTCTGAAGTGAGTTGTAACCCTTCTGAAGAGCTGGTGCTGTAGACTTCTTTACTGCAGTCTTTCTTCCCTGTTTTACTAACTGGTTAAATGTTGGCATTCCGTTTTCACCTCCCGAAATTAGAATAATGAATGGTTGCATCTTAGTATCAACTAAGAAAATGTTTTGTCACCAAAACAGCGCAAAAATAGTACTTGCCTATTCGCACGCTTTATTAGTATATATATTTGCAAATTCAGTGTCAAGCATTTTTTCAAAAAAAGACAAAAGCGTGCCAGATTTTATCAATCTGACACGCCATAAGTTTCTATAAAGAATTAATCTTCCTGTGTGAAAACAAGTTCGTCTTCACCAGACTCATCTTCATCTTCTTCAATGTAGTTATCTGTAGAACTGATCTTGATATCCTGATAACGCTTCATACCTGTACCGGCAGGGATAAGCTTACCAATAATAACATTCTCTTTAAGACCAATAAGTGGATCAATCTTTCCGTTAATAGCTGCATCTGTAAGAACCTTAGTTGTCTCCTGGAATGAGGCAGCTGACATAAATGATGTAGAAGCAAGTGAAGCCTTAGTAATACCAAGGATAATCGGAGTACCTGTAGCAGGTGTCTTTCCTTCTTCCTCAAGTCTCTCATTAACTTCCTGGAACTCAATTGTATCAACCTGTGATCCTGGAAGGAACTTAGAATCTCCAGCTTCATCAACAACTATCTTCTTAAGCATCTGACGAACGATAAGCTCAATATGCTTATCATTGATATCAACACCCTGGATACGGTAAACCTTCTGAACTTCACGAAGGAGATAATCCTGAACAGCTCTTACACCAAGAATTCTTACGATATCATGTGGATTCTCAGAACCCTCTGTGATTTCTTCACCCTTAGCAACAACCTGTCCTTCAACAACCTTTTCTCTTGTATCCTTAGATAATGGATAAGCCTTTGAATTACCTTCATCATCAGTTATAACGATTTCAGTCTTCTTCTCAGTCTTAACAATACTTACAGTTCCGCCAAACTCAGCAAGTACAGCAAGCATCTTAGGCTTTCTTGCCTCGAAAAGCTCTTCTACTCTAGGAAGACCCTGAGTAATGTTATCACCGGCAACACCACCTGTATGGAATGTTCTCATAGTAAGCTGTGTACCAGGCTCACCGATTGACTGGGCTGCGATAATACCAACAGCTTCACCAACCTGAACAGTCTGACCAGTTGCCATGTTAGTTCCATAACATTTAGCACATACACCAATGTGTGAACGGCAAGTAAGGATTGTTCTAATCTTAACCTTATCAACACCAGTCTTAATAATAGCTTCTGCTCTCTTAGGAGTTACAAGATGGTTAGCTTCAACAATAACCTCGCCTGTAGCCGGGTCAACAATATCCTCAGCTAAGTATCTTCCTGTAATACGCTCCTGTAATGGCTCAAGGATATCTTCCTTGGCATCACTTGAGTTAGTAGCTCTGTTATTAACAAATGAGTAAACATACATACCAGGTATCTGCTTACCTGCGCTACAATCTGTCTCTCTGATAATAAGATCCTGAGAAACATCAACAAGTCTTCTTGTAAGGTATCCTGAATCGGCTGTACGAAGGGCTGTATCTGAAAGTCCTTTACGGGCACCGTGAGCTGAAATAAAGTATTCCAGAACATCAAGACCTTCACGGAAGTTTGACTTGATAGGAAGTTCGATAGTGTTACCTGATGTATCAGCCATCAAACCACGCATACCTGCTAACTGCTTAATCTGCTGGTTAGAACCACGGGCACCTGAGTCAGCCATCATGAAGATGTTGTTATATTTATCAAGACCCTGAAGAAGGGCATCCTTAATCTTATCATCAGTCTCCTGCCATACGCGGATAACATTCTTATGTCTTTCCTCGTCAGTAGCCTGACCTCTGTTATATTTAACAGTAATCTGTTCAACTTTCTTTTCTGCCTCAGCAAGAAGCTGCTTCTTAACTGGTGGCACTGTCATCTCAGAAATAGAAACAGTCATGGCAGCTCTGGTAGAGTACTTATAACCCATAGCCTTGATATCATCAAGAACCTCTGCAGTTGTTGTAGTACCATGAGTATTGATAACATGCTGTAAGATATCCTTAAGCTGCTTCTTTCCTACATGGAAATCAACTTCTGGAAGTAATAAATTCTCTTCCTTGCTTCTGTCAACATATCCTAAATCCTGAGGGAGAATCTCATTAAATATAAGTCTTCCAAGTGTAGACTCAATATTACCTGAAAGCTCTTCTCCGTTAACATTCTTAGTTACATGAACCATAATCTTGGCATGTAATGTAATTACACCATTCTCATAAGCAAGAACTGCTTCATTAATGCTCTTAAAAATCTTACCCTCGCCCTTTGCGCCTGGTCTTTCCTGTGTAAGGTAGTAAATACCAAGTACCATATCCTGTGAAGGAACAGCAACAGGACCACCATCAGATGGCTTAAGAAGGTTGTTAGGTGAAAGAAGCATAAATCTGCACTCTGCCTGAGCCTCAACAGAAAGCGGAAGATGGACAGCCATCTGGTCACCATCGAAATCGGCATTGAACGCTGTACATACAAGTGGATGAAGCTTAATAGCCTTACCTTCTACAAGGATTGGCTCGAAAGCCTGAATACCAAGTCTGTGAAGTGTAGGAGCACGGTTAAGCATAACTGGATGCTCTTTAATAACGTCTTCAAGTACATCCCATACTTCTGGCTCAAGATGTTCTACGCTCTTCTTAGCTTTCTTAATATTATCTGCAAGATTACGTCTTACAAGCTCTCTCATAACAAATGGCTTGAATAACTCAATAGCCATCTCTTTAGGAAGACCACACTGGTAAATCTTAAGCTCTGGTCCTACTACGATAACTGAACGTCCTGAGTAGTCAACTCGCTTACCAAGAAGGTTCTGTCTGAAACGTCCCTGCTTACCCTTTAATAAATCTGATAAAGACTTAAGCGCTCTGTTACCAGGACCTGTTACTGGACGACCATTTCTACGTCCATTATCGATAAGAGCATCAACAGCTTCCTGAAGCATTCTCTTCTCGTTACGTACAATAATTTCAGGAGCTCCAAGCTCAAGAAGTCTTGCAAGTCTGTTATTTCTGTTAATAATTCTTCTGTAAAGATCATTAAGATCTGAAGTTGCAAAACGTCCACCATCAAGCTGGACCATAGGTCTTAAATCTGGTGGAATTACAGGGATTTCTGTAAGAATCATCCACTCAGGCTTAGTTCCTGCATTCTTAAATGCTTCAACAACTTCAATTCTCTTTATAAGTCTGGCAGCCTTCTGAGAAGTAGTGTTAGCAAGTTCTTCCTTAAGTCTTACTTCTTCTTCTTCAAGGTTAACCATCTGTAGGAGCTCGAGGATTGCCTCAGCTCCCATACCAACACGGAAAGCCTTGCTTCCGTACTGCTCACAGAGTTCTCTGTATTCAGTCTCTGAAAGAATCTTCTTGAAAGGAATATCTGTTTCACCTGGATCAATTACAATATATGAAGCAAAATATAATACCTTTTCAAGGTTCTTAGGACCAATATCAAGAATGAGATCCATGCGGCTAGGAATACCCTTGAAGTACCAGATGTGAGATACTGGTGCAGCAAGATGGATATGACCCATACGGTCTCTTCTTACGCTGGCCTTAGTAACCTCAACACCACATTTATCGCAGACAATACCCTTGTCCTTAATCTTCTTATACTTACCGCAGTGGCACTCCCAGTCCTTGCTAGGACCAAATATTCTTTCGCAGAAAAGTCCGTCCTTTTCTGGCTTAAGTGTTCTATAGTTAATTGTTTCAGGTTTGGTAACCTCACCATGAGACCACTCCAAAATATTCTCAGGAGAAGCAAGCTTAATCTGAATCTTATCAAATTTCATTGACTTATTTGATTTAATTTCTTCTGCCATTATAGTGCTCCCTTCTAATTAATATTCATCTGAATTGCCATCGCCGTAATCGTCATCAAAATCATCGGCCATATCAAAATCAGCTTCATCATCTGAATCTACAGCATCTTCTGTTCCATCTTCATTAAGAGTAACTGTTGACATACCGCCAGCCTTGTACTCTGCCTCTTCCTCTCTGCTGTTTCTTCTGTATCCATTACCTTCATCAAGAACCTTCTTGAAATCAGTAACTTCATATTCAGAACTCTCAAGAAGTCTGACTTCATTGTTGTCCTGATCAAGAACTCTAACATCAAGTGCGAGTGACTGAAGTTCCTTAAGAAGAACCTTGAATGATTCTGGAACTCCTGGTTCAGGAATATTCTCACCCTTAATAATAGCTTCGTAAGTCTTAACTCGTCCTACAACATCATCAGACTTAACAGTAAGGATTTCCTGAAGAGTATAAGCAGCACCATAAGCCTCAAGTGCCCAAACTTCCATCTCTCCGAATCTCTGTCCACCGAACTGAGCCTTACCACCAAGTGGCTGCTGAGTTACAAGTGAGTAAGGACCAGTTGAACGTGCATGAATCTTATCATCAACAAGATGATGAAGCTTTAAGTAATGCATGAATCCGATAGTTACAGGGCTGTCAAAGTACTCACCTGTTCTACCATCTCTAAGTCTTACTTTACCATCACGGCCGATTGGAACACCCTTCCACTCAGCTCTGTGATCTCTGTGTTCTGAAAGGTAATCAAATACCTCTTTATTAAGAACATCTTTATACTGTGCTGTAAATGTAACCATATCCTCAGGATATTCTTCGCCATTCTTCTCAGCCTCAGCCTTCTGGGCTGCAAGCTCTTCATCATCGAATGGATGGTTAGCATAAGCATTTGCCATATCAAGAGTATCCATAATATCATTCTCATCTGCACCATCGAATACTGGAGTAGAAATGTTAAATCCAAGTACCTTGGCAGCAAGACTTAAATGAATCTCGAGGACCTGTCCAATGTTCATTCGTGAAGGAACGCCCAGTGGGTTAAGTACGATATCAAGAGGACGGCCATTAGGAAGGAATGGCATATCTTCAACAGGAAGTACTCTTGAAACGACACCCTTGTTACCATGACGACCAGCCATCTTATCACCAACGCCAATCTTTCTCTTCTGTGCAATATATATACGAACAGACTTGTTAACTCCTGGTGAGAGTTCATCTCCGTTCTCTCTTGTAAATGTCTTAACAGCAACGACGATACCATAAGCACCATGAGGTACCTTAAGTGAAGTATCTCTTACTTCTCTTGCTTTCTCACCAAAGATAGCTCTAAGAAGTCTCTCTTCAGCAGTAAGCTCTGTCTCTCCCTTAGGAGTAACCTTTCCAACAAGAATATCTCCGGCTCTTACCTCAGCACCAACGCGGATAATACCGTTCTCATCAAGATCCTTTACAGCGTCTGAACCTGTTGAAGGAAGATCTCTTGTAATCTCTTCAGGTCCTAACTTAGTATCTCTTGCTTCTGTCTCATATTCTTCAATATGAATAGATGTATACACATCATCTCTTACGAGACGCTCACTAAGAAGTACAGCATCCTCGTAGTTATAACCTTCCCAAGTCATGAAACCGATAAGAGGGTTCTTACCGAGGGCAATCTCACCATTAGATGTAGATGGACCATCAGCAATAACATCTCCTGCCTTAACCTCATCACCCTTGAAAACAATAGGTCTCTGGTTATAGCAGTTACTCTGGTTACTTCTTGAGAACTTAGTAAGCTTGTATTCGCGCGCCTTGCCATCTTTCTCTCTGATAACAATCTTGTTAGATTCAGAAGAAAGAACAACACCATCAGCCTCTGCAACTACACATACGCCTGAGTCAACAGCAGTCTTATTCTCAATACCAGTTCCGATAACAGGAGCTTCTGTCATAAGAAGAGGTACGGCCTGACGCTGCATGTTAGAACCCATGAGGGCACGTGTACAGTCATCATTCTGAAGGAATGGAATCATTGATGTAGCAACTGAGAATACCATCTTAGGAGATACATCCATAAGATCAATCTGGCTCTTATCGAACTGAGAAGTTTCTTCTCTGTAACGTCCAGATACAGTATTTCTTACGAAATAACCATTCTCATCAATCTCAGCATTAGCCTGTGCTACATGGAAATCATCTTCCTCATCAGCTGTGAAGTAACGAACTTCATCAGTAACTCTTGGATTCTTAGGATCAGACTTATCTACAATACGATAAGGAGCTTCAACAAATCCATATTCATTAATTCTTGCATAAGATGCAAGAGAGTTAATAAGACCAATGTTAGGTCCTTCAGGAGTCTCGATAGGACACATTCTACCATAATGGGTATAGTGTACATCTCGAACCTCGAAACCTGCACGATCTCTTGAAAGACCACCAGGACCAAGGGCTGAAAGACGTCTCTTATGAGTAATCTCACTAAGAGGGTTATTCTGATCCATGAACTGTGACAACTGCGAACTTCCGAAGAATTCCTTAATAGCAGCTGTTACAGGCTTAATATTAATAAGTGACTGTGGAGATATTCCGCTAAGATCCTGTGTAGACATTCTCTCACGGACAACTCTTTCCATTCTTGAGATACCAATTCTGAACTGGTTCTGAAGAAGCTCTCCTACAGCTCTGATACGTCTGTTTCCAAGGTGATCGATATCATCCTTAGTACCAACACCATATTCAAGGTGCATATTATAATTAATAGAAGCAAGAATATCTTCTACTGTAATATGCTTAGGAATAAGGTCAGCAATGTTCTTAGTAATAGCTTCCTTAATATCCTCTAAAGATTCATTCTCAGCAAGAATCTGTGCAAGAACAGGATAGTATACATACTCTGTTACACCAAGCTCCTTAGCTTCTTCTTCGCTGATATCAACCCATTTAGTAATATCAACCGCACGGTTAGAAAGAATCTTAACAACTCTGTCAGATACTGTACCATCAGCAGCCTTAACTTCTACAGTAATGAATACTGAAGGAACAGCTGCATCCTGAATAGCCTGTGCTGATTCTCTTGTAAGCTTCTCACCTGCTGTTGCAATAACAGTTCCGTTCTCATCAACAACATCCTCAGCAAGAACCTGTCCTGTAATTCTGCTCTTGAAAGAAAGCTTCTTATTAAACTTATATCTTCCTACGTGTGCAAGATCATATCTTCTTGGGTCAAAGAACATACCTGAAATAAGTGCTTCAGCACTCTCTACAGATAATGGTTCTCCTGGTCTTAACTTCTTATAAAGTTCAAGAATACCTTCCTGATAGTTAGTAGAAGTATCCTTCTCCATAGTAGCAAGAAGCTTAGGTTCCTCGCCAAAAATATCAAGAATCTCCGCATTAGTACCAAATCCTAATGCTCTGATAAGAACAGTAATAGGAACCTTCTTATTACGGTCAACCTTAACGTAGAATATATCATTAGCATCTGTTTCATACTCTAACCATGCACCTCTGTTAGGAATTACCTGACAGCTGTACAAGAAAATCTTACCATACTTATCTTTCTGTATATCATAATAAATACCAGGTGAACGTACCAACTGGCTGACAATAACTCGTTCAGCACCATTAATTACAAATGTACCTGTCTTAGTCATTAATGGCAGGTCTCCCATGAAAATCTCATGCTCGCTGATGCTTTCTGTCTCTTTGTTATGAAGTCTTACTGTAACCTTAAGAGGCGCTGCATATGTAGCATCTCTTTCTTTACACTCTTCAATTGAATACTTAACTTCGTCTTCACATAACGCAAAATCTACGAATTCCAGACTTAATCTTCCATTATAGTCTGCAATTGGAGATATGTCATCAAAGACCTCTTTCAAGCCTTCATTCAAAAACCACTGGTAAGAATCCTTCTGCACCTCAATAAGGTTAGGCATCTCAAGAACTTCTTTCTGTCTTGAGAAACTCATACGCATTGCCTTGCCCGACGTTATTGGGCGTAATCTGTTTTTCTCCATTGACGTTTCACCCCTTAGTTTTCTTCACATTAATATATTACATTATCAGTAAATGTGCAAAGAATAAGCACAATTTACCACAATAGTGCATTGTCCATAGTACATCAAAGATATATATATGTCAAGGGATTTTTAAAAATTTCCATGAATATTCAGAATTGTATAAAGATAATAGTGTTTCTGCCATAGCTGGCATAATAAAATAAAGATGTGATTTATAGAAAAAAGAAAAGACAGGAGCCGTGAAGGCCCGCTGTCTTTCTTATTATATTCATTAGAACAATCAAGTGAATTACTTAAGAGTAACCTTAGCTCCAACTTCTTCAAGCTTCTTCTTGATTTCCTCAGCCTCTTCCTTAGAAGCCTGCTCCTTAACAACCTTAGGTGCGCCATCAACAACGTCCTTAGCTTCCTTTAATCCAAGACCTGTGATTTCACGAACAACCTTGATAACCTTAACCTTCTGATCTCCAGCTTCTGTAAGCTCTACATCAAATTCTGTCTTCTCCTCAGCTGCTGCTGCGCCAGCACCTGCTGCTGCAACTACAACGCCTGCTGCTGCAGATACGCCGAATTCTTCTTCACAAGCCTTAACTAAATCGTTAAGCTCTAATACTGATAAACCTTTAATAACTTCAATGATTTCCTGTGTTGTCATTATTATAATCTCCTTTTTAATATTATTCTAAAACCGAAAGAGCATCTATGCTGCTTTCATAGTTAATTCAGTGTTAAACTGATTAAGCAACTTCCTCGTTCTTCTCAGCAATCTGCTTAATAACACGAGCAAAGTTTGTAATAGGTGACTGGATACTTCCAAGTAACTTTGAAAGAAGTTCCTCTCTTGAAGGGATAGTAGCGATTGTAGCGATACCTGCTGCATCGTAGAATGTTCCTTCAACAACGCCACACTTTAACTCAAGAGCATTAGCTGTCTTAGCAAAGTTAGCTAATATTCTTGCAGGTGCTGTAGCATCTGTCTTGCAGAATGCAATAGCATTAGTTCCTTCAAGAGCATCAGTAATTGGCTCGAACTCTGTTCCAGCAACAACTCTCTTTACTAAAGTGTTCTTATAAACCTTATAAACCACTCCAGCTTCTCTTAACTGCTTACGAAGCTGTGTATCCTGTTCTACTGTAAGACCGCTGTAGTTAACTACAACAACGCCCTGAGCGCCGTCAAAGTTATCTTTAATCTCATCGATAGTAGATGTCTTAAGGCCTACATTCTTTAAAATAGCCATGAATAATTACCTCCTGTTAGATTCTTGCTTCATATAGAAGCGATTTTGCCTAAGTGAAGATTATTCGTCTATAGTTTCCCTACAAACAAAACCCTCTCTGCCAGCGACAGAGAGGGAATAATTAATCAAATCCTTAAATCCTCGGTAGGTGTGTTACCTTTAACCATCATCAGTAATACTGAATCCGGACCTGCTGTCTACGGCAAAATATTATGTTAACAGCAAAATGCTGCTCACAAGCTGATAGTATACTATCAAAATATATTAATGTCAACCGTTTTTAATCAAAAATCTGATTAACCCACATACTTGGCTGTGCTTAACTTAACACCAGGTCCCATAGTAGAAGTGAGAACTACACTTCTAAGATAAGCTCCCTTAAGTGAAGATGGCTTAGCCTTAACGATTGCATCCATAATAGCCTGGAAGTTGTCTGATAACTGCTCCTCTGTGAATGAAGCCTTACCAATTGGCACGTGAATGATATTAGTCTTGTCAAGTCTGTACTCGATCTTACCAGCCTTGATATCATTAACAGCTTTTGTTACATCCATAGTAACTGTACCAGCCTTAGGGTTTGGCATTAATCCCTTAGGACCAAGTACACGACCAAGACGACCAACAACACCCATCATATCTGGAGTTGCAACAACAACGTCGAACTCGAACCAGTTATCGTTCTGGATCTTAGGAATAAGCTCCTCGCCACCAACGAAATCTGCTCCAGCTGCAAGAGCCTCATCAGCCTTAGCACCCTTAGCAAATACTAATACACGTACAGTCTTACCTGTTCCGTGTGGAAGAACAACAGCTCCTCTGATCTGCTGCTCAGCGTGACGTCCATCACAACCTGTTCTGATATGTGCTTCGATTGTCTCGTCGAATTTAGCAGTAGCGTTCTTCTTTACTAATGAGATAGCGTCTGCTGCTTCATATAATGTCTGGCGGTCAATATTCTTGGCTGCCTCAACGTATTTCTTTCCTCTTTTCATTATAAACCTCCTAGTGGTAATATCGGAAGGATTCTATCTTTCCTCCCACAATAATCATGAATCAAATGTAGATTAGTCTTCTACAACGATACCCATACTCTTAGCTGTTCCTTCGATCATAGAAGTAGCTGCTTCGATAGATGCAGCGTTAAGATCTGGCATCTTAAGCTCAGCGATCTTCTGAACTTCTGCTCTCTTAATAGTAGCAACCTTAGTCTTGTTAGGTACGCCTGATCCTGACTTAATGTTGCAAGCCTTCTTAAGAAGTACTGCTGCAGGTGGAGTCTTTGTAATAAAGCTGAAGCTTCTATCAGCATAAACTGTAATAACTACAGGTATGATAAGATCTCCCTGATCTGCTGTCTTAGCATTGAACTGCTTTGTGAATTCTACGATGTTAACACCGTGCTGACCAAGTGCTGGACCAACTGGTGGAGCTGGTGTAGCCTTGCCGGCAGGAATCTGTAATTTAATATATCCTGTTACTTTCTTTGCCATTTTGGCACCTCCTAAAAATAAATGTGGTAATTGGCGACCATCATAATATTACCCGCTATCCATCCTTCAAGAATTGACCATCGTGCAATTCTTGTGAATGAATTTACGCAGTAAATTCATTCTGGTCTCCCACGTCCCAGGATCGGGACTGCTTCTTACAATAACTTCACATCTGTGAAATCAATCTCGACCGGTGTTTCACGACCGAACATCTCAACATTAATTGTAAGGCACTGCTTGCCCTCATTAATATTGGTAATCTCACCAACTGTATCTTCCCATGCACCAGAGAGGATCATAACCTTATCGCCGACCTTGCCAGCGAACTGGATAACAGGCTTAACTTCCTGTTCTTCCTCAAGGCTTATGCCGAGATTCTTAATTTCTGTTGGTGTAAGTGGTACTGGCTTAGATCCAGGACCAACAAACCCTGTAACACCTCTTGTGTTTCTGACAACATACCAACTATCGTCGTTCATTACCATCTTCACAAGAACGTATCCAGGAAACATTTTCTTCTGAGCAGCTTTCTTAGAGCCATCCTTAATCTCCACTACTGTTTCAAGTGGAACGATAACTTCAAGAATCTGATCGTGAAGATTTCTGTTTTCAACTGTCTTCTCAATGTTAGCCTTCACCTTGTTCTCATAACCTGAGTAAGTGTGAACTACATACCATTTTGCGTCATCCATACAATCACCTATTCCTTATTTTACAATGAACTCAATTCCAAAGCGGACAATTAAATCCACAACTGCAATGATTACACCTAATAATACGGACACAGCCAATACAGCTACAGTTTCCTTAGTAAGCGACTGACGGTCTGGCCAAATAATTTTTGAAAATTCAGCTTTTAAACCTTTGAACCAGTTCTTTTTCTGCTTCTTAGCTTTTACAGTATCACCCATGAAATACTCCTCACTGTACTAATTACTTTGTTTCCTTGTGTAATGTGTGTGATTTACAGAACTTACAATACTTCTTTGTTTCCATTCTGTCTGGATGAGCTTTCTTTTCCTTAGTCATGTTGTAATTGCGCTGTTTACACTCAGTACATGCCAATGTTATCTTTACTCGCACAACTTCCACCTCCAATTATTATTTTTGTAGGTGTTAAAACACCAATTGGTTTCTTTGCCCGCCTAATCAATGTTGGGTTGTTGAAATTCAGGCACGCAAAAAAGACCGCTTCCATAGCCGTTCTAATATAGCACAGTACATTCCAACTCGTCAACAACTTTTTTAAAGAAAATATAGTGACAAAAAATGAACTTCATATTATAATATTTGTACAAAAACATACGATATATATAAGGAAATGGATTTCCTTACATTTTCTACCGATTATTACAGACAAGGAGGTGACTGTTATGATCAGCAGCGTGTACAGCTATTATCTTGCCCAGTATGGACATAAGACTAACTCAAAGTACGATACACACACTAAAGCACAATTAAAGAATACATATGGCAGAGTTCTGAAATCTAACAGTCAGACTCCTACATATAAGACAGATATGTCAGAGGCTGCACAGAAATATGCCATCGACCTTAAAGAGAATGCCAGAGAATTAAGTAACATTGCCAATGAGCTTTCAGGAAGCGACGGTCACGGCATGGTATTTAAGAAATCAGCAGTATCAAGTAATCCTGAAAGCGTAACTGCCGAATACATAGGAGATAGTGCTTCTCCTGACAGTGCAAGCTTTGAAATCGATGTAAAGCAGCTGGCAACAAGCCAGATTAATACCGGTAATTTCTTGCAGCCTAATCACCGCACTGTAGAACCTGGTGATTATTCATTTGACCTTAACATCAATAACCTGACCTATGAATTCCAGTTTACAGTCGATGAAGCGGAAAGTAATTCTGACATTCAGAATAAGCTTGCACGACTTATCAACAGATCTAACATTGGATTAGCAGCCAGTGTTAACGAAGACAGCCTCGGCAACACTGCTCTCTCAATAGTGTCAGACATGACTGGTATAAATGGCATTAAGCCGACAATATTCAACATCAGTCCCAACAAGGATATCCAAACCAATAATCCCGATTTCGTTGAAGGCTTTGATGAACCAACAATGAAGAACAATACTAACTTCATTAATGCATTTGGCTTAGACAGAGTATCACAGTATCCATCTAATGCAATATTTTCAATTAATGGAGAGGAACGGTCTTCTGCATCCAACGATATTACAATTAACAAAGCATTTGCAATAAACTTCAACAGTACTACGGAGGAGCCTGTATCCATAAGTCTCAGGGAAGATACTGATTCGATAACAGAAAGTATTGGCGAACTTGTTTCAGGATATAACAGGCTTTTTTCAATTGCCGCAGATAAAGAGAACGATAAGTTTGAGGGCAACGCCAAGTTAAAGAAAGAATTTTCAAGAATAATGAAGGCTTACCAGCCACAGCTCGAACGCAACGGGCTTACAGTAAGTGATAAGGGTTCGCTTGAAGTTAATAAGGCGGTTATTCAGAAAGCTGCTTCTGACGGCACACTTTCCGATGTATTTAACGCTCTTGATTCATTCAAGAAATCAATTCAAAGAAAGGCTGATGATATCTCCATCAACCCTATGAACTATGTAAACAATAAGATTGTTGCTTATAAGAATCCGCACAAACCCGTGAATGACCCTTATAATCTTTCCGCCTACTCAGGCATGATGTTTAATGGCTATATCTAACTACCATAATATAAAATAAGGCATCCGTCTGGTTCATGTAATACATAAACCGGCGGATGCCTTTATGTTTCTTATTATTCATTAATCAGTCTGCTTCCTGCATCATGTAACTGCTTAACAAATGTACTAAGCCTTACAAGCGCTTTAGAAACAGCCACATCATCATTAACGCTCAATGCCTCAGAAAGCTCTTTCACACCTTCATTAGCTTCCTTCTCATCAACTGCCCCTGCCTCAATAATATCCTTAGTTCCATTATATACTTCAAAAAGCCAGTTAAGACCTTCAATAATAACATTCACTGCATCATGAGTCTCTGGAAAAGGAACTCCTGCAAGTTCTTCTGAGACTTTCTCTATTGCCCCAATAAGCTTCTCGCTGTAAGGAACAGCTTCCTTAAGTACATCTATCTGCTGCTGTCTGTAATCATCCATGATTCTAATCACCTTTCTTTATGAACTTATAGAATATATATCGGCTGAATTAGTGGAAAGTTAACATTAATCACCAATAAACTCACATACCGCTTCCTCATCAACCGTGCCATCACTCTTTCTTGGCAAAGGTTCTTTTCTTAACACAATCTTCTGAATCTCCCAGCGGTAGCCCTTCTTCTCATTATACTTATCAATACGGCGTTTAAATATATCTTCTGATGCACTCTTATCAATAGGCACAATAACCGCCGTAAGCCTGTTATTGTAAAATGTTATAAAACCTTCTGCAACTCCATTAATAGCTGTAATCTGTTCATTAGTTCTTACACGGCTTATCTTCTCACCTGTAGGCAACAGAATAATATCCGGATTGCGCTGCAACAGAACAAGTCTGCCGGCATTGTTAATCCTTCCGTAATCACCTGTATGATACATACCGTCTTCTAATACATTTTCAGTAGACTCCAAGTCATTATAATAGCCTTTCATGACACATGGTCCACTTACAATAATCTCTCCATCATCAGCAATAGATACTGCATTATTATCAAAAAGAGTATACGAACCATCGTAAAGCTCATTAACCCCTACACAACCCGAAGTCTCTGTCATTCCATATATATTATAAACCTTCAAATCACTGTCACAGAGATTCTCAAAAAGTCTGAACGGACAGCTTGCACCACCTATGATAATAGTATTGAGTTCTTTATTAAACCCACTTATAGCTCGCTGATAGTCAATCATAGAAGGAGTACCTATAAGAATAGTTGGATTATAATAATAAGTATCTGCATCAATATGTCTTAAACCTCTGCCTATACACACCATAGCGCCATTATACAGAGGCCATATGAGGCTGTATATAAATCCAAATTCATTATGAAGCGGAATCTGTGCAAGCACAATATCATCACTTGTACATTCAACCCTGCTGTTTATCGCCATAACCGCATTAAGAATATTATCAACAGACAGAACAACCGGCTTATCACATTCATTAGCTGTAGCCGTAAACATGATAATATCGCCCTCCTGCGTATTCTCATCATATATAAGTCCGTCAACATTATCCTTCTCGGCACTTGATATAATAATAGAATTCTCATCAGAGAGAATATACTGGTTAGTAGATGTCAGTGTATAATTAACTTCCGTCTTCTTAAGAAGGTCAACCCTCGAATCATGAGGGAGGAAGAAATCAACAAGCGCAAGCTCCTTTCCCGCAACAATCGTTCCAAACATATTAACAATCCACCTGTATGAAGCTGGTCCGAATATTGCAATCCGCTTTCCTTCAAATTTCTGAAAATGTAATGCCTTCTTCGTCACATCATCAAAAAGCTTCTCATAAGTGACCTTCATCGTATCATATACGACAGCCACAGCGTCTGGCTGGCTCTCGGCGTTACTCTTTAACATATTATAAAATGTATTCTTATCTGTCATGATTTTCTCCGTTTCTGACCAAAGTTATAAATCTTGCATCAAATATAAAAAATTATAGCATTTAGCGTAGAAAATGCCAACAGTGTTAATATATAATAACTCATATAAAATATTTTTAAAAACAGGAGCTAAATGTAATGAAGATATATATATACAGATATGGCAGCTTATGTGAGCCTGATATTATAGATGCATTTAAACATATAGGACTCGAAGTTTATGAAGAAAATGCTGAAGTGTATAACAAAAATATGCTTCCATCACAAGCCGCATCAATAGCATCAGCAACACTGGCAAAAGAAAAATATGCATTTGCATTTACAATCAACTTCTTTCCGTGGCTTTCAGATGTATGCCAGCTTCTTAATATAACCTATATAAGCCTTATTGTTGACAGCCCTGTTCTTGAATTATATTCCAACGCTATATCTAATTCAGTCAACAAAATCTTTCTTTTTGATAAAATGCTTTTTAATGAATTCAAACAATACAATAAAGAACACATTTTTCATATTCCACTTGCAGCTAACACTTCAAGAACTGATGAACTAATCAGCCACGCTTCTGATTCTGATAAGAAAAAATATACCAGTGACATATCCTTCATTGGCTCAACATATCAGGAAAAATGTCCATTCAATAATGCTGTACTTTCCGATTATGAAAGAGGTTTTGTTGATGGAATTATCAATTCGCAGCTTGAAATATACGGTTTTAACTTTATAGAAAGTATGCTCACAGATGAAATGGCAGACAGACTTCTCGCAAAGATACCTGATCACTATGTATTCCCTGCTAGCTTTCGTGCCAACAACAAAGCCCTTGTTGCACAATACTATTTAAGCGTTAAAGTTGCAGAACAGGAGCGTCTGCGTGCTCTCAGATTATTGTCTGATTCCTTCAATGTAGATATATATACCGGAAGCGATACCAGCAGCATGCCTAATATCCACAACCGTGGCTTTGCAAAATCTCTTACGGAGATGCCACTTATATTTAACAACAGTAAAATCAATCTAAATATAACAGCTAAATCAATCCGTTCAGGGCTCTCCCTTAGAATATTTGATGTTCTTGGATGTGGAGGTTTTCTTATAACCAATTATCAGGCTGAACTTCCGGAATTCTTCGAGATTGGAAAAGACCTTGTAGCATACGAAAGTCTTGAACACCTGAAAGAATTATGCGCCTATTACCTTGCTCATGAGGATGAACGCTTAGAAATAGCGCAACACGGCTATGAAACAATTAAAAAGCATCACACATATGATATCCGTGTTTTACAGATAATAGAAAAGTCGTTTCCTGCACGGTAATAGATATGCCCCTTTTACTTGACATCTGGCAAAAGGGGCATATTCTGCCGAAACAATTTTTATTATTTTATAATATGTCCGTAAAATGTTGGTTCTCCAACTACGTTAACACTCCTGTATGGTATTCTATAGTTGAGCTTAAACAACCATGTATCTTTAACTATATCCTTCCATACTGACTCATCATATATTTTGCTGCCATTGGCATTAAAGAACAATGCCTCTGGATTATTAACTGCGCACATATCTACTTCATTCCTGACTTCATCAAATGTATTATATGCAATTTCAATCATATAATCAGTCATGAAATATTCTATAGATTTATCCATATATCTGTAATATTCATCTATCGCTCTTATTATAAATCCAAATAACAGCAATCCTTTATCGCCTTTGATAAAATTATTATCCCATCTTCCACCAGTTACATCGTCATCCCACATAGGCTTTCCGAATTTCTGAGTATAAAAGCCCTCTTTCATTATTACATCATTTATTCTTTCATCAGTAACATAATATGTAGCATCAATCCATACACCACCATACCTGTACAAAAGTTCCATTCTGAGCCTGTCCGACAATGTAGTCATGGATATTTTGCCCTCATTGAATTTAGTAATAACTTCCGACGAAAAACTCACATACTTCATGCAATTTTCCAGTGTTATTATATGAAGAACTGCTTTTTCATTATCTATATTATTCCTTACGCTATTAATACATTTTTTAACAAGGTCAGGGGCATTATCTTCACCCTGCCACCAACACATCCATACATTAACCCGCCCTGAATTGCCTTGTTCATACTCTGTTGGTGGAAGTTCTTTTACAGTTCCCTTTTTATATTCTTCAATCAGCCTCGCAGTGACCTTCTTAAAAAGCTGTCTCTTTAAATCTATTTCATAAAAATGTCTGCTTATTTCATCGGATTCCATTAGTTTAACCGGCTGCTCTTTAACTTTATAATCATTAGCAATAAGCCATACTTTCAGCAGTCTTTCTGACAGAAATCCCATAACCCTTTTCTGATAATCGTCTTTACCATCAATATCTATTCTTTTTTCAACTTCAAACAATACATCAAAGAGCCATTCACAATATGAATCATAAACAGATTTTCTGGCAATCATCATATTACAGAAATTAATAACTTTTGAATTCTGCATCCAGTCAAATGCATTAACATAATCAGGGTACTTTTCACTAATTACCTGCCTGCATATATCCCAATCCTCTTTGCAATGCATATGATAGTATTGCTCCTTTAAGGATCCCTCTTTTACCATATTACATTGAGGAACTATAATATCATAAGACTTAAGCGTTTTTTCAATATATTCCTTAGTAAGAAGCCTCTCCTTTTCAAGAAAAAATCTTCTATAATGGCAAGTTCCAATAATATCGCACTGGTGATTCTTCCATAGCCAGTACATTCCGGTAAGTTCACAGTAATTCATGTTCTTAGAAGATATGTTATCTCCTGTATCATCACCAGTATATCCCAGATCTGAAGATATTGCTCTTCCTACATGAATTGTTTTATACAAATCATCTGGAATTTCATTATATTTTTTGTGTGTAATAACCCATATCTCTGTATTCATATTCCACCTCTCAGCTGCATTTTGCAAGCACACACCATACATTATCAACCCTGACATCTGTTACACTACAGTTAACAGGAAGATACTTCCGGTCTGTGCCATATATGAACAAATACTTACTCATCTTAGATGCTTTCTTTAAAAGCACTTCTTTGCTTTCTTCTGGTATCATATCACTTAAGAATACTGCAACTTTATATTCATCATGACCGCATTTTGCAAGCAAAGCATCAATATCATCAGCCAAAACTATCTCATCATATATGGTTTCATATACATTAAGCCAGGATATACTGTCCGTCTCAACTCCCGTAATATAACAATCTTCTGGTACTTCCATTTCTAATATCCTGCGTGATACTGCCCCTATAGCTTTATAAAACATTCCTACATCCAGTATTTTCCGAGGTTCCATCTGGTTAATAACTTCGCTGTATATGTACATTACATCTTTATCTGTTATCATCCCTTTTCCCTTTCTTATGAATTAATTAAACACTGTATTAAATATCTCTTTGAATCTGACATCATAAGTATGATTCTGCTCAATCTTTTCATAGCCATTTCTTGCTATCTGCTGCCTTTCTGAATCATGCTTAAGATAATATCTGCATTTGGAAACAAGGTCGTCAACCGACTCGTACATAACCATATCCTCACCTGGAACAAACCAGTCGTAAAAATCCTCCTGATAATTAGACATAAGTAAGCCACCCGCTCCCATTATATCCATTGCACGAAGCGGCATGCCAGACTTAATGCTCCTTAATGTTATATTAAGATTAATTCTACTGTTACGGAATATATATGGCATAACATGATAATAATCAACCACACCGCAATTATTAACGCCAGCAATGTCAGGAGTCTCATTAGGTGTATATAGATTTATGGCATATTCTCTACCATACTCTTTTCCAAGCCTTCCAAGAATTTCCTTTCTGTCATCAGCAGCCATTTTTCTTGCAAGAAAATAATCCGCATACAGATATTGCACAGTCTCAACTCCATCCCTGCTTGTTTCAACAGGATAATTTTTCAGCATATCATTAAGGACTTCACCTTTTAAAAGTTGCTCAAGAAAAAAATAGCCATAAACCTTTCTCTGTGCATTCATGACTGCATCAAGATATCCTTTTGTAAAATCATTTACTCCAGACAGCCTTTCAAAAAGATTATGTTTCTCATTATACATTGAACCAACAAATGCTATATCGCTTTTATATCTGTTATTATAACGCTTTGCTTCATCGCTGATGTCATCCAGCATCCTCTTCATCCTGTCTGTATTAACCGGCAGCGGCATATAATATACTGTATTGATTCCTTCCTTCTTCAATTCCATATACTGTGTCTTATCAAATATAAAAACATAATTGCATGGATTAATTATAGTATATGAATATAACAGCACCTGAGGGCTGTCATACACTAATGCAATATACGGAACATTCCTCTTCTTACAGTTATTAGAAATAACTGGGCTGTAATTAAATGTAAATACACAATCATACTGTTTTCCATCAATTCCATCATCATAATTTTGTTCAAATATGCTGTCAAATTCTGCACTCACACGATTTCTAAACAAATCTGTCTCAACAACTTTATACAAATATCCGTTTTTTTCAAAACATTCTTTTACATCTTCTATCCCAAAATTATGATATTCGAAAATTAGTATATTCATCAAGAAATCTCCTTTCTTAATATCTGAAACATTTTTCCTAACTGTATATCATAAGTAAACAATTCCGTCACTTTTTTCCGTCCACTATCTGCTATCCTTTTCCTCAATTCTTCATGCTGCATATAATATACCGCTTTTTCCACGCAATCCCCTGCATCAGAATATGACACAAATTCAGTTCCATCTGTCATATATTCTGAAAGTTCTGGACAATAATTAGTAAGAAGAAATCCTCCCACGCCCATTATGTCCAATGCTCTCAGAGGTATTGCCGTCTTTATATTTCTAAGTGTTATATTCAGATTAATACAGCTATTAGCAAACATAACCGGCATGTCATGTTCATAATCAATATAGCCATATTGACTGACTCCTGGTATATTACACAATGATGACTGTGAATATAATGTAACAGGCAGTCTGCCTGCCAGTTCTTTTAATATATTTATTCTTTCTCTCGACGATATCATCTTCTTAACAATATTAAGAATCATATCCCTGTCATTAACAAAAAGTTCTTCTTCCTTTGTGAAATTAATATAATGTCCCAAACGCTCTGCGAGCACATCATCAAGCATTTCCTCCAATAAATCGCTGCCTGAAATAAGACTTTGTGCACGCATTATCCCCTCAAGATATCCTTTTTCATACTTAGGAAGTCCAGTAACATCTGTTGTCAGATCCACCTCATCATTATACAGATTTCCCATGAATGAAACCCCAGCATTCTTTAATTCTGATGAGACATTGCACGCATTGTTAATAACCTGCGTTATACGTTTTTCATCCACCGCTAATGGAAGATGATATATATTGCTGACACCTAAGCTTTTCAATCTTTCCGTCTCCGACCAGTCAAAGTGAAACATATAATTATATGGATTAAATATCATTTCTGAATACATCGTCATACACGGACTGTCATAAGTCCATGATACATATGGGATCTTATTTCTCAAAGCTATCTTAGAAATAAGTGGTATAAAATTGCAGGAAAAAATAATTTCAAATGGAATTTGTTTTTTCTTTTCCTCTACAATTTTCTCTTCCATATCATTAAGAAAATCAACATCTTTAATATAATTCTTTATATTATGTGTAAACAATGTTATATCATGTCCCATCCGCTGTAAATTAGACACAACATCTGCCTTAGTTATCTCATTCCATGTATAGTACAATATTTTCATCCAATACCCCTCGAATATTTATAATCTAAAAAAGCTGAGGCTTTGACGATTAACGCTAAGCCCCAGCTCAAATATCTTAATTATTATATTACTGTAAGAGTGAAAGAACACCCTGTGTCTGCTGATTAGCCTGACTAAGCATTGACTGTCCAGCCTGTGCAAGAATATTGTTCTTGCTATACTCAACCATCTCTGTAGCCATATCTGTATCACGGATACGAGACTCTGCTGCTGAAGTATTCTCTGATGTTGTATCCAGGTTGTTGATTGTATGCTCAAGTCTGTTCTGAAGAGCACCTAACTTAGATCTCTCTGTAGAAACAGTATCAATAGCCTTCTGGATAATTGTCATTGACTTACCAGCTACTGCATTAGTACTTACCTTAACGCTGGCAGCTGAAATACCAAGAGACTTAGCATCCATCTTACCGATTGAAACTGAAATAACCTGTCCTGAAAGAGAGCCAATCTGAAGGCTCTTCTTTGAAAAGCTTCCATCTAACAGATTCATTGCATTAAACTGTGTTGTAGAATAAATTCTATCAAGCTCAGATGTTAACTGAGTAAGTTCCTGCTGGATTGATTTTCTGTCTGATGATGTATTAGTATCATTAGCAGCCTGTGTTGCTAACTCATTCATTCTCTGGAGAATTGAATGTGACTCATTAAGAGCACCTTCAGCTACCTGAATAAGGGAAATACCATCCTGCGCATTAGAAGAAGCCTTATCAAGACCTCTAATCTGGCTTCTCATCTTTTCTGAAATAGAAAGACCTGCTGCATCATCTGCTGCTCTGTTAATCTTATAACCTGATGATAATTTCTCAGTAGACTTAGAAAGGGCACTTGTAACTGTTCCCATCTGTCTGTTTGTGTTCATTGCTGATAAATTGTGCTGTACTACCATAATAAAATTCCTCCTTGATATAAAAAACTCCTTATAATGAAATGTAAATTTTTATCTATTTATCATTTATGTATTATTTATCGGAGACAATTTCAAATACTTAACCCTCTAAACAAAAAATTCCGCAAATTTTTTTACATCTTCATAAAAATTTTCTTTTTCCCGAGAAATACTTCTCCGGTATTCATCATAATCACATTGCGCATCATAGAAATTATCACATATGTGCCTGATGCATTCCTGTATATTGTCGATATCATTTTCTGCCTCAAATTTATATCGGTCAGGAATTGGCACATCTTCATAATATGCCGCACTTCCTCTTTTATTGGTAATAACACAACACCCACACATAGCAGCCTCTCTTGGTATTCTGTCCTTTCCAGGATGATTTCCAAAATCAATATATATCTTAGATATATGCATATATGCCGTCATATCCTCTTCTGATAATCCTATCAGTGGAACCCACTTTACCCAGCTTGTTTTCTCAATAATTGGTCTTAATACTTCCAGACCCTTCTTAGGGTTATATAAAACAATATTTTGTCTCTGTATTTCAGGCAGCTTAATTCTATATATATCTCCAATATAATCAGAGACATACATAACCTTATCTTTACTGATTCCTACCCTTTCAGTTACATAATGATATGCATATGCAGACTGTACAAGATGTAATTCAATCTGATTTCTTATAATATCCAGATCCCTTTCCTGTGTATTAATAATATAATTATCAACGCTCATCCACCACAATACTTTACGGCAATTATTAATAATTGGTATCCAGTCAGTTGCTGCCTCATTAAATATAACTATGGAAGAACCATCTTCTACCTCAGAAATGCTCTTTGCATGTTCAGTATTATATTTTAAATATCTGGCACTTGCAGATACATCGCTAGGCCCTATCATATTAGATTCAATATAATACATCTGAGCCTTATATCCCAGCCTTACAAGGGTATTACACATCTGATGTGCCAGTTCCGGCCCACCGCTTTCAATTCCAGCTGGACATATATTATAAAACTTTATATCATTCATACTATCTTATCCCCCTTTTCATAGCAATACGCATGCGTATATGTATTATTCTCATTCTTCAGAAGGACCTTGTGATTGTCATCCTTTGCAACAGCATAATCGTTCTCTGCAATAATAATTCTGGACTGATAAAACATATCCGGTTCGTAAGCTACACACATATTCTCTGGTACATTATCAATATCAATTGATTCATCATGTGATATTGCGACCATTTTGCCCTCCTTTTGCCGCCTATTAATTATTTATCCTGCCTTCAATAGCCTTCTTTAGCTTCGTAGAACTTGTACTCTGCGTATAAGGAAAGAATACCATAGTAGAGCCATTCTTCTCCAAGAATTCCTTCTCAGAAAGCCATGCTGGATCATGCTCGTAATCACTTCCTGAAAACTGTACATCAAAATGATAGACATTAAATATATCTTTTGTTCCACAAAGATTTAATGGCAATTTAATAGCTTCATCAACATATTTACATGAACGGACCATCTCTATTCTTTCGTCAAAAGGCACAAAAGGCTCAGCCTGCTTATTAAGCCTTACACCTTCGTCTGATACCACACCTACTATCAGATATCTGCATTGCTCCTTTGCCCGCTTAAACATATTAAGATGCCCTATATGGAACAGATCAAAAACACCTGCTATATATCCTACATTATATGGTTTGTCTATATCCGGTCTGTCCGATCCTGTCACAGAATTATTCCCCTGACCTGCTGCCAGTCTTTGTGCTACACGTTCTTTTCTCTTATTAGGATAATCATTTCCCGGATCATATATATGATAATTCATTATCCCCATATCTTTTAACTGGTTGACAACTCCATTATATCCCTTAATACATATAATGATATGTCTGTCTTTTTCCGGAATATCCTTTAATATGTCAGGTGAGTTAACCGGCACTCCCTGCATTGTTGTCCCCCATTTTGCACTATTATTATCAACAATAGAATAAATGTCATAATCTCCCGCAAACTGAAACAGAAATCTTTCTGTAAATCTTCCTGAGCCAAAAAGAATCAGTTTCTTGGAATCATCGAATCCATCAAATATATCAACAAAAATTTTTTGATATTCTTTCGCACTATAATTAATCTTTTCCCTGTTAGTATAAAGAATTCTTCCATCAATTCTCTTGTTCTCATAATAGGGTCTTAAAGGCTTCTGATTCCTTAATACATCTGTAAACCTTGAAGACATACGCTGCCACATATCCTCACATTCAGATAATCCATATCTGTCAAGTAAATCCCCTTTGGCAACAATACGCTCGAATTCCTTGTCCGTTCCATCATATATAATCATTATTGAACGATACATTACAGCCTTCGCCGGGCAATTCTCCCAATAAAACTCCTGGTCATAATATACGAATCTACTCTTAGAATCCTTAGCCGATTCATCATAAAAACAATTGAGTGGAACCATATCAATATATCCTCTCGCAAGTACCGGTCCAACATCTCTTCCATTCGCACTGTTCCTATCTTTTTCAGATAATACCCCTGTATGCTCTGATGAATTAAGGATTAATTCATACATATCATCCATTGCCTTTAAAAATGCATTCTTATCCTTTTTAGCAATAGCCTTTAATTCATTCATCGCAACCGGAGCATCAACATATGGCATTACAAATGTATCATTCTCAACAGATGAATCGACTACATTTATTCCTCTTGCATGCAAATCATTAAGATTATCCTGCATCTCTTTAAGTTTATGTATTCCTTCTTTGTAAACAGCCCTCTTAAGTACATTTCTGACTCCATCATATTCACATATGCTGGTTACAAGCGCATTATCATGTCCTCTGTCAAGTGATATGGTTGCATGAAGGGTATCATCAAACTGTCCGTCAATGCTACATTCTATAATGTAAGCATTAGCCATCTTATGAAACATGCCATTCTTTATTAAATCAGTGTACAGGTACTGTTCTTCAAGAAACACACTATACGGATAGTTATAAAGCGGGAAATACCTCATAGCCAGTTCTTCAACCGGTTCATACCCTTCTGCATATACAAGCTGCGTTTCCTGCAAAGACGGCATTACTGAATAAAATTTATCATTCTTAAATCCAGCCTGCGAAAGCATCAACTTTAACTCTGACATAGAATAGCATCTTCCTGCTATAGAATCCCAGTCTGCATCTGACAGTCTCCTGTAATTCTCAATCCCATCAAAATTGTGATTAGTATATGGGTCTCTGTCTCCACATATATATTTAATTGCGTAACGGTTTTCCACCCCAATAATCAGTCTTCCATCCGGTTTTAACAATTGATGGCATATATCTAATAAATTCTGTGGGCATCTACTCTCTTCAATAACATCAATTCCAACTATATAATCATATATATTGCTTTCACTCTGATTATTCAAAACCTGTTCTATGCTGCAATTCTCCACTTCCCCCTTGCTTTCAAGCAGTTCAGTTACCGCTTCATCCACCCGTCTTGAATATATATATAGTATGCTGCTGCCCTGTCTGAAATTATACCAGACAAATGCCCCTTTCGAAAAATCCCTGATTAGTGATTGTTTATCTTCCTTATCTGAAAATGCCATGCTGGTTTCTCCTTAATATTACCTAATCATTAATATTTATTAAAAGCCTTTAGAGAATGTTGCATCTCCAAAGGCTTTTAATCTACATTATACCATACTCCCTCAATAACTGTATCTGATATTCTTTATCTGAAGCAGATTTCTTTAAATCTTCTGTTCTTCCGTCTGATAAAAGCAATGTAATCAACTTATTTACCAATTGCTGACCTTCTTGTATTCCTTCCAGTTTTCCTTCTTTGAGTCCTTCTTCACGCCCTTCTTTACGTCCTTCTTCAAGTCCTTCTTCTCTTGCATCTTCCCGCTCAAGTTCTAACTGCCTGTCAAATGTATAATCAAGTTTCATATTCTTTGTCACCTCATTTCTTCGAGATATCAAGAATTCCTTTAATATATTATGTTCGATACAGTAATCTATAGCCATCTCAATATCAATAACCAAATCCTCGTCCGTTCTGCCACAATGAAATTCTCTGACCTTATTAACAAAAATCATATATTCATCAAGCCACTTACAAGATTCTCTTATATGGGGATTCTTACCATTATTGATGTTATATACCATACAGGTAAGCTCCAGCTGCGGATTATCTGTATGCTTTTCATATGAATCTGAAAGCTTAAGTTCCTGAACATCCGGCTGATTCTCTTCGCCATTATAAAACACTATAAAATGTGGTACCGGAATCTTTATGAGCTTTCGTCCATACAGATTGCGACCAAGCTTCTTTTCCTTGCCATCTCCGCCTCTTCCACTTAACATATCTGACAAAATTGCTGTGAAATAAATCAAACTTCTAATTGGCATATTCGGACACACCGTTGACTGATGCTCATATATACTAAGGCTTGCATCTACAACAAATGCTGAATCATTCCTTATAGATAAAGAAATCCCTCCATCAACATACTAAACACATCACTCTTGTACCCTCTGTTACCATTCATAATTCCTTCTCCTTATCTGATTACCAATAAAGCAGGAAATACAAATAGACCATATATTCACTATGATTATATCATACAATTCTGCTTTATACCCTATTAAAAGCAAGATTTTCATAATGAAATACAGACATAACCGAGATAAACAGACCCTGTACCGCCCATTGTTATATGAAATTAATATAACAACCACACAGATAATATAGGAAAACTGCTTTTGTTAACAATGTTGTATTGTATATAAAGTATATTAATAAAAATTTCATCAAATATCAACATCTATTACATCTTACAAATAAAGTCAGCAGATTATTATCCCTTTAATTTGTCGCTAAATAATATATTATTCACAATACAATACAGTTTCATTAATCAGATTAGTGTAATGTCTTAGCCACATTTTATAGTCAGGATTAAGTGATAATATATATTCAGGTATCTCAAATATGTCCTCTGGCTTATGATATACACATATAGCTAACTTAGGCTTATACTTGCTGATTGTTTCAGCGCAGCCTTTCAAAGCAGCTAACTCTGCTCCTTCTATATCCATCTTAATAAATGTTGGTGCTTCATGTGTCTTGAAGAAATCATCAAGTTTAATTACATCCACCTCTATGTCACCATCTTTGCTTATCTTAGTACTGCTACTATTGGAACTAAAATATAATTTGGAGTTATTATCATATACCCCATAATTATAAATATCCCAATCACTGTAATGTCCTTCTTTAATTATGTCTTTGCATTTAACATACTGCTTTGGTTCGGGTTCAAAAGAATATATCTTTTTATACTCTCTATTGGCATAATTAAAATACTGTAATATAGATTCACAATCAAAACACCCAACGTCTGCGATTATTTCATCTTTATCAAATGTAAACACATCATAATACTGCTTAGGATCTGCATCAGTATATTCAGCTAAAGTTTTCCCCATATTTATTATATTTCTAACTCCTAGACTTCTTAATTCATTTTCTATTTCCACACCATATAATACAGAACTTATAACAAACACAGCCTGTGGATACTTTTTCACTGCTTCTTTCCTTGTTAATAAAGGTATATCCCAATCTTCTCCACCATGTACACTTCGATCACATATGCAGGTCCATTCAACATCAGTTAATGTTGCTTTTATACTCTTTCCATAAAAACCTGCCCCATCAATTATTAAATCATACTTATTAATATATGGTTCAAGCATTTTGCGTAACCTGCAAAAGACATCCACACCATCTTTTGTAATAGCAGTTATATATTTATAGTCATATGTTAATGTATTCATTATTCTACAGTCATATATTTTCCTCGATAAATCATCCTGCATATGACCTCTAACTTTATTAGTACTTTCAATTATATCATTAAATTCCATCATCTTTTCTACTCTCATATATTATTTTCTCTGCTTTTCTAATAGCTTCCATCATATATTCCCCCTTACGGAGTCGTTCTCCAACTATTCTAACATTATTTTTCATAATATTATAATCATTATAACTTACGGATGCTAATCTTTGGGGCAACTCATATAATGATTTAACTATAACCCCAACATTTTCTTTCAATACAAATTCCGCCTCTGCTGCCTTTTCCCATATAATAATCGGTAGCCCTACTGCAAGATAAAGTGACAATTTATGTGGATTATTAATTTTTAGATATTCACCTGTAAGACCACTACATGTATCAAGTGAATCACCATCCCATACAAGTCCATATTTTCCTTTCAAGTTACTAATCAATTCATCCGGTAAAAATGTTCCAAAATAATTTATATTATTATAATGATTTATATTATTATAATTAGCACCATATAAATTAAATGTGACATTCTCAATTTCATTAAGATGATAAATATATTGAGATTTAGCAACATCAAGATTTCCCGCAATTATAATCCCATCATCTTCTTTCACTTCAACTGATTTTTCGATTAAATAATCAAATATTCCTAATGACACTATTCTATTTGCTGGAAATCCTTTTGATATAAGAAAATTTTTCATGCTACTATTATGTACAATCCATATATCTGCAAATGTTTTCAACATATTGTATTGTTCAATATAATCTTCTCTGGAATTTCTCCTTAAAATTTCTATATCATGTACTACACATATAATTTTAATATTTTTTTCTTTCTTTAAATTACTAAGTCTGTTTACACCACCTGAAATATCAACAATAGGAAATTGAACTAATACTATCGAATCATTATCTATCTCTTTACATGCTTTAATCCACTCTGATTCCGTCTGCTCTTTACCATTTCTTATTGTCCCACGAACAATCGGCAAAGCCTTATATCCGCTATTGACTGCTATCGTTGCAACGTCTAATGGAGCTTTATGTCCCGCATTGTAATCCTGCATTCTAAACTCTGTAATCTGGTATCTTCCTGACATTTGTTTTACAGAAAAATCTTTTTGGACATTCATTTGACAATATACATAATATGGCACATTATCTAATTCACAAAAATGATTTAATTGTTCTTCAACTTCTAAATAATCTAAACATGTAATTAATAATATAGAATCATCTGATTGTTTTATAAAAGATTCTATCGAAATCACTGATATTTTTTTATCGCATATATCTATACATGTATTTTTTTTATTTACATCTATTACAGCTTTTACTTTAATATGCGGATATGAATTAATGAAATCCTCAAAAATCCTTCCAGCACCATAACAGAACAATTTTTTATTCTGTATTTCATCCAAAAAATCAGATACAACTGACGTTCTTTTATTCATTAATAAATACACTCTCCATTTCCTAAAATCAAGAATAAAATTCATCAATTGATAATGGTTTCATAACAATTATTTTTTCATTATCTATTCCTAATTCAACTAATTCTTCCTTTATTTCATTCATAAGTTTTTCATCATTTACAGCTATAATTACATAATCCAATTGAAAATTTAACATCTCTTTTGGTGATTGCACATTAACTCCTAACCATTTTTCTTTTAATGCATACCCCTTATCTACCCATACATAATTATTACATAGTTTTTCTTTTTGTATTTGCCTTATATAATCTTTGCCTACGTTACCCGCACCATAAACAACAATATTTTTATTGCATATTAAAGCCTTACATGGAATAATAAATTTAATACTATTTATCCCTATTCCCATTTTCTGTGGTGCTATCTTTATATGCATGTTAATCCATTTTTCTAATTGTGGAATTAGCATTTCTCTATATTGACTTTTTTCAAAATTTTTCTTTAATGATAAATATAATTTATTAACACTAATTAAAAAATCATCATGTATAACATGTGTTATAGACATATTATTTTCTCTATAAAAATAGCCCTTATATTTAGTAATAGTAACAATCTTGCAATTTAATATATATTTATATATAAACTCTGCATCTTCTCCATAATATACACACTCATCTACTGTATCTATTACTCTTTTTGCAATATCTGTTTTAAATAATTTAGTTGTAATATGAGTTACTAATCCATTGTGTGAAGTTCCCTCTTTATAAATCATATTTTTTATTACTTCTGTTGTTTTAGACAAATCATATACACCCTCAGCAATTGCATCTTCCCACACTCTATTATTTATTATCAGACTTGAAGTAACTACATCAGAAATACCTATATTATTAAGCATTGTTTCAAAATACTCTTGTGCTATATAATCATCCGCATCAATAAAAGAAAGATATTCTCCATGTGCATTTTTAATACCTTGTTTCCTTGCAAGTACAACACCTTTATTTTGTTGGTTAATAACTGTAACTCTTTTATCTTTTTGTGCATATTGATTACATATATCAAGGCTATCATCCGTTGAGCCATCATTTACTAATATTATTTCCAAATGTTTATATGATTGATTAATTATACTATCTAAACATTCCGGCAAATAAAGTTGTGCATTATACACTGGAACAACTACACTGATTAGATTTTCCATTATATTACTTTTCTCCTAAATATTTATTAACAATGTATTGATAAATTGAATTTTCCGAATAACTTTTCCCATGTCGTGTCAATTTTTGTATAAACCCACCAGATGTATATTCCAAATAATTATCATAATCAAATGATTCATTTAAATGCTTTGCCAACTCTAATGCCTTTATATTATTACATGGGACACTGTTTAACTTATTTTCCACTTCTTTTATTTCATTACTTGCTATTGCTGTTAAATAATCAATCATTAAATAATAAGGTATAGTATCATTTTTCTTATAAAAATAGAAAAAAGCTTCCATCACAAATTTAAATAATTCTTGTCCTGCAAATTTTGAATACAAAAACCATCCCGCCCAACATGATTTTGAACCAAATTCATGTGTTTTTATATTTCTTGTATAAATATCATATTCAAACACGTCTATAGGAATATCATCATTCATATAAATAGTTGCATCCAGCCACATTCCACCATACTTATATAGCAATGAATGTCTTATAATATCCGAAAGTGTTGCTAACGATATGCTTCCATTATTGACCTTATCCAAAACATATTCAGGAATTTCTATATATTCACTATAATTATCTTTTGTTATCACAACTATTTCCATTTCCAAAGGAACATGTAACTTCCAACTATTCCAACAGGCTTTTATGAGCTCTGGTGCGAAATTTTTTCCTTGCCACCAACATGTCCATATCGTTTTATTTCTTAATTTAGGATTATTAATATTTAAGCATTGTTTAGGATATGTACTTACAAATGGCTCTATCATTTGATAAGCCTTTTGTAATGGAAATGCATTTATCATTGCATAATCTATTGCATATATATTAACTGAACAAAATTTAGACTCTAATAAAGCTACGATTTCATTAATATAAAGTTCTGATACTGTCAACAATACTACATCATCTTTATCTATATGATATTCATCAACATCAATAACTGGTATTCCACTTATATTCTCTGGATTTCCCGATTTAGAGGTAACAATAATATTTTTAATATCTAATTTAATATTTTGTTCTTTTACCATTTCTAAAAAATAATTAAGTCTTACCCCAGCCCCATATAAATATATGTTTTTATACAGTAATTTTATATCAATTAAATTTTCAAGTGTCCTTATGAATTTTATATTTTCCATATTTCATTTTCCCTAAAATCTATATCGCATATAAAACTGTATCTGCATCACAAAATGTATAATGTCTTAAATAAAAAGTATATGAATTATCCATTTCCAATATCATCTTAGGTATTTCATAAATATCATCATTACGATGATATACACTGATTGCCATTCTTGGATGATATGTCGAAATTAATTTTTCAGCTCCCATTAATGCCTCCTGTTCTGCACCTTCAATATCCATTTTAATAAAAGTAACTCTTTCATCTTTAACAACATTATCTAAATCAACAACATCAACAACAATATTTCCATTCTCATCCATTTTAGATGCACATGAACCATCTGATTTAAACTTTAGTTGAGTTGTTTTGCTCCAACACCCCGCTTTTATCAATTTAGTCCAACACTTACATTTTTGAAGATTGTCATTACACTTAGCAATATTATCCTTGTCCGGCTCAAATGCATATATTTTTGCATTCTTACTTGCATTCCATTCACTAAACAATACAGATGTCGAACCATCGTAACTTCCAACATCTAAAAACACCTCATTATCAACCGGCTTTAATTGTTGAAGATCAAAATACTGGTTATGATACATTGGACCAGAAAAATCAGCAATATTAATTATGTATTTCTCATCTATTCCACTATCTAATAACTGTTGTTTCATATCTTTATAATAATCTAATGAAGAAATAACTATCAAATCTCCAGTCTGATATTTATATTTATTATAATGAATAACAGGAATCCCCTTAAGAATATTCTTATTAGGATAATTATCTATAATACATTTCCACTTAATATTATCCAGAATACTAATTAGCCATCTTGCTCCCATTCCGCTTCCAAAAAGGACAAAATGAGAATCACTTAATTGATTTACAATATTTATCAGCTGCTTTGCACCTTCAGATGTTTTAACAATGTCTGCCTGCTCCTCTTCTCCTTCAAACATAGAATACTGTAATCGAAGCTTATACAATTTTTTTGACAAGTCATCTCCCATATGATTTTGTATCTTCTGAATTATATCTATGTTCATGTTCAACTGATTTGTTCTTTGTACCATAATTTTCTCCTCAATCATTTTACGTCTATTAAATGTATTTACTTACATCTATTATATTTTTAAATTCCATTTGTTTTGCAATACCCATCATTGACTCCGAATAATTCTTAGAAGCAACAAGTAAAATATCATCCTCATCATTAATTATTTCATCTATCCCTTTTAAAGGTATTCCTGATATATTCTCATTTTCATTATTCCGCAAATCAGTTTGTGCAAATGCCTTTATATTTATGTTATACTGCGTTAATAGTTCTAGTAATCCTATTCCAACCCTTCCAGCTCCATATATAATTACATTTTCATGTTTTCTTATTTCAGAAATTATATCATTCGGTAACTTGTATGTAAAAAATCCATTATAAAATCCTCCTGTAGCAAGTTTTAAAATAAACTCCTCATCCTCTGTAAATGGTACTTTATTCCAATTAAAATATTTTATTTTTTTATAATTACTAATTAATTGCCTGTTTAAAACAGAAACATACTCATTAGTACAATATTTACATTCATGCATATTATTTTTATTTAAATAATTTATATCAGCAATAATTGAACAAAGTGACCATATTTTCTCATGGTAAATCTTTTGAGATAATGATAGTGAATTATCTCTTCTTATATAATTATAGCAAGCATCGTCTACACTTGTTACACATTTAGCTTTCATTAATATTTCGTAATAAAATAAGTTGTCCTCATGTATTATATGTGGTTTAAAATTAATATTATTTTCTTTTAAAAACTGATTTCTGTATATCGCACTCCACGAGGTAACACATGGGTTTCCTTCTTTAATCGCTCTACAGAAAAAATCATGTCCATCTTCAACTTTAGGATAAATGCTTTTATGACTATATCTTTTTATATCATTCTGACTATTCACACTATGCTCTTCATATCCAAAATATAATACATCTGCATTAGCACTTTTTATTTTATGATATAGGATTGTTAGGACATTTTCCATAATATAGTCATCTGAATCTAAGAAAAATATATATTCTCCTGATGCGATTTCAATACCATCATTACGTGATATCGACAGACCTTGATTTTCTTTATGAGTAATTAATTTTATTCTATTATCAATTTTGATGTATTTTTCAATAATCTTTGCTGAATCATCTGTTGATGCATCATTACATATTATAATTTCCAAATCCACCATATTTTGTTTTAATACACTAGATATACATTTTTCTAAATATTTTTCCACATTATAAACTGGAATTATAACACTAACTTTGTTCATTGTTTGTTACCTCATATCAAAAATGTTATTTGTTATAAATGATATACAGTTTATGCAATTATTGCATTCCCTTAACTTGATTTGTTTATAGTGCTTGTCACCAATTATAATTTTTACTAAACATCTTTTCAACATAGCTCTCATATCTTCCAATACCAGTTATATTATACCATGTGCCATATGTTCTGTTTGAATATAATAATATATCCGTTAAAACAGCTCCTATCATTCCACTTACACCAGATATTAAAATATTACATTTTTCCCTTGGCATTCTGCTTTCTAAATTAGATGAAACTTTTTTAATATAATCCCAATATAAAATATCTTTTATCATAATTAATGTCCTGCTTTTATTTATTTTTTCTTGCAGTCAAAACCGCTTTTCTTAACTCTGGTTCAATTACTTCACCATATGGGAAAAACATATATCCATTAGCAAATGTTATATTAAACCCTCTCTGTTCAAAAAAGTCATGTATTATATCATCGTCTCCTGACTTATGATATGTACATACAACACATGTCATATCTATATCAGAATCAATAAGTTTTTCCATACCCTTTATGACATCTGTTTCTTTACCTTCAATATCCATCTTCACAATAACTTTATCTATATTTTTATTATTAAGGACAAGCGTGTCTATTGATACAGTATTTTCTGAATCTGACTCATCTAACCATTTTTCTATAATTGTAACTTTATCCTTATATGGCTCAAATGTGCATTTAAGTGCTTCAACCCATTCCTTATCACATTCCACCAGATATTTTATGGTACCTGGCACCAATGGTAATTTCATTCTCTTTTATACTTATATAAGTTTAATAATCTAAAATATTTCTAAAATTTCCTTCTTAAATGATTCAACGGAAAAATTATCATCAAATGTCTTTCTTGCATTTTCTCCTATTTCTTCACATTTATCTATATTTTTAATAACCCATGCCATTTTATCTGATAACTCTTTACAGTCTTTATTTTCAAATACAATACCATTAATATAGTCATTAATATACTTGGCAACGCCTGTATTAGAACTTGTTATACATACCTTTTTATTCATCATTCCCTCTACTATCGTCAAGGATAGTGTCTCTTCAACAGATGCACATACGACTACATCTATTGTATTATATAGCTCTTTCATCTGAGAAGACTCATATTCTCCCATATACTTTATATTGTCAAATCCTTTAATATTATTCATTATTTCGTTATAATAATTTTTTTCACTTACTCTGCCAATTATATAGAATTCTAAATCTATATTATTAAAATACGGAAGCTCTTTTATTGCATCTGTAAATATTTTTTGATTTTTCAACTTGCATATATTACCAATTATTGCAAAGATAATTTTAGTTGTGTTAAACCTTTTAAAAGGTTTTATCGCATTATCTTGTGCTGCACATGTCAAAATTCTCGCATTATTAATTCCCAGATATTCCTTTAAGCTCTTATTTGCAATATCGCTGACTGCATATATTTCCATCCTGTCTAACTGATTTTCACTTAAATAATCATTATATTGCGCTTTTGTATTCATATATGCTACACTAGGATCATGTACCCATAATATAACTCTATTTGTTTCCGCCATTTCAACGGCATTTTTAATTAATATAATGGAATTCACTAACACATATTTATATTTATCTGTTTCTATGAAATTATATGTTCCATATGGAAGACAATTCTTTTCTATAATCTTTATATATGGATTATTTATTTTATTTATTAACTTTTCATTGCAATTATAACTTACAATATGAACCTCATAACCAATTTGTGTTAATACATTAGATAGATTTAAGACAGCTCTTGTTCCTCCATCATAAATAATAGGTGGCGTATATATAAGCACCTTTTCATTACAATTTTTAGTGTTATCTAACAATATTCTGTAGCTATTATCTACATATTCTATTAACTGCCCTATATACCATATCTTATTTTTTTCTACATTTAATTCCAGCAGCTGTTTTTTCATATTATAAACATCTATGCTCATCAATATTATATAATCAAATTTTAAATTTTTTAAGTAATCTGGCAAAAATATATATACATTATCTATCTGCCTTCCACATTTATTAATATTATTATCCAGATATGCTACAATATTAATTTCTTTATTTTCTAGATACTTTTTATATTTCTGTAAATAATTACCTGTTCCAAATACTATTACATCTAACATTTATCTTAAATCCTTTAATGTAGTTATACTATTTTATCATTTAAATAAATTGTATATTTTCAATGTTTCTTCTGCTGCCTTACTATAAGAAAACTTTGCTGCCTGAATTAATGCTCTCTTTTCTAACTCTTGTCTGTAATTATCATTCAAAACAACTTTTTCTATTGCATTTTCAATGGATTCAATATCATATGGATTACAATATTCAACAGCATCTCCACCAACCTCTGGTATTGATGTTTGATCAGAGCAAATAACAGTTTTTCCATATGACAAAGATTCTAACACTGGAAGACCAAATCCTTCATAAAAAGAGACAAATCCAGTAGCTATAGAATTCTTATATAAATAAACCAGTTCATCATCTGTGACATATCCTGTAAAAATAATATCTCTACGTTCTCCACAAAAATTCATAATTTCTTTTATAACATCATTACTTTTATTATTCTTTCCCACAATTATTAAATTAATATCAGTATTTGCATTCAATTCTTTAAACAAACAAAATGCTTTTACAAGCCCTAACATATTTTTATATGCTCGTAATGTTGAAACAGTCATTATATATGGTTTTTTTACTATTTTTCTAATTCTGTCACCTATTTCACCGCTATCTTTAACATCCAACTTAAATAACCCCGGATATACAACCTTAATAATATCAGGACTGACATTATATGTATTTATAATATCTGATTTAGTATATTCTGAAACCGCAATTATCGTATCCATCCAATGAACAGATTCTGACCAATTCTCACCAAAATACATTTTCATTCGTGGCATCAAATCATGTATAGTCAAAATCCTTGCACATGAAAACTTTGCATTAAAATAATATGAATAAAAGTAAGAATGAATAATATTGTAATTGTTATTTATCATAAAACTATTTAAATTAATAATATTCCATGAATCTGCTATTACCATATTTTCTTGTAAGTCTATCCCTAACCATTTACCATTGCCTACATATGAATAATTATTATTTTTATCAATATTTATTAACTCATCAAGTATTCCATATGTCAATCTATTAATTCCATCTACACGTTTTTCTCTTCTAAATGGTAATATTCCTATATTCATAAAATTTCTAACACCTCATCTATATAATCATTCATTTTATTATATAAATACATTCCATCCATATAAATTTTTATATCTTTGTATTTATATATAGTGCCATCCATATCTGTACCATAAACGCTCAAATCACGATTATCGTTATACAAACGTTTTGCAATTTCTAGCACATTTTTATTTCCAATTTCATTATAATTCTGTCCTCTAAAGAAAAATCCATCTACCTTTTCTGACTGAATCACCTGTTTTATTTTTATATAGTCATTTTTTGAATATTTTTCATCTGTTATTATCGTTTTTATACAATGTGATTTTAGATTTATATTATTTAACATTGACTCCTTTGCAAGAATAATTATAGTAGCTTCAACATTATTTTTAATTAGTTGTTCTATAATTTCATTCATATAATCATCTTTATTAGTACCAATTAAAACTGCACAATTCATATATGGTATTTGAGTCAATTTCTGCTTAATACATAAAGCATCCATACTTTTAATCAAAAAATCATATAAATTATTTTCATTATTAACATCCATTTTTATTAATCTTCCTATGTATTTTTTATTATATTAATCACTCTTTCTGTTGCATTACCATCTTCCAACAATCCCATATTTTCAAATGTATGCTCCAGTTTTTTCCGATAATTATCATATTTAAAATCTATGATTTTTTCCGATAATTCTTTATTACTGATAGCAATAGAAAATGGAATCTCATCATATTTCCATAATAATTCTCCCCTATCTTCAACATACTCATCATAATCATCAACGTATAAAAAAACAGGAATTTTCATATATGCAGCATCAAAAGCAACACTTGAATAATCCGTTACCGCAACATCTACTGCTGCTAAATACTCATACAAATCATCTTTATAACTTATGTCAATAATATACTCACTTTTAGAAAACTTTGCTTTCTGCATTCTAAGGGATAATTGCGGATGTAATCTTACAAAGATATACCATTCTCCACCAAATTTCTGATGAAGGCTTTGTCTTAAAAGATTAAAATCTATCGTAAATTCTTCTGCAAATACTTCTCTTTTTTTATTCTGACTTCCCCCTCTAAATGTAGGTGCATATAGAACTATTTTTGAATCGGGCTTTAAATTAAATTCTTCTCTTATTTTTCTATATTGTATATCTCTTTCATTTATTAGAATATCACATCTAGGAGAACCAGTCTTTATTACAGGTTCTCCCCAAAAAGAACGTTCCCATTTATCTGTACACCAATCGGAATTGGAAAGCAATACATCTATATTTTTAGCATCTGCCACGCTTACCAGTTCTCCTATTTTTGAAAAAAGCTCTCCTCTAAGTCTTCCTACCGGTTTAAATCCAACTGGTCCATGCCATGTCTGAATATAAAATTGTCCTTTTCTCTTTCTTGTTCCCCAATTTTTCCTTGCATTATCTATCCAAATTTTAGATGTTGAAAGATGATACGCTCTATTCCACAATATATTTTTTACTTTTTTTATCTCTGGTGGAAAATCTTTATTTAAATCATTAACCAACCAGACTAATTCATACCTTACATTACCATTTCGTTGACTTTCTATAAGTTCTTCTGCAATATATTTGGGATTACAACAATATCCAGCCCCTTCAAATGCACTAAATGTTATTTTATTTTTGTGTATAGGTAATATTCCAAACATATAATACAAGAGTTTTGATACGTTTGCTTTTATTCTTCTCTTTCGTATATATTTATCTTCACTTGTCAACTTTCTCATTGTAACAACCTTCCTGGATATATTTGCTTATATAACTGACCGTAATTTTCTAATATTATCTGAAAAATTTTCAACATTTCCCTTAAATAACGCTGTTGTACCCGCAACATATATTGACGCACCATATTTTTTTAATTCTTGTGCTTTTATTGGTGATATATTTCCATCAACTTCAATAGTCATATCTTCATGCTTATTTTCTTTTAAAAATTCATGCAGTTTTTTAGCTTTATTCATGGTACTGCTTACCATTTTTTGTCCCGCATATCCAGGATTAACCATCAAAAGATTAATTCCATCTATATAGTCCAACACTTCTTCAAGAACATATATAGGAGTTGCCGGATTAATAGCAAGAAAACATTTACAGCCATATTTTTTCACTCTATCTATAACACGTTGTACCTGTGCTGTACTTTCATAGTGAATCGATACAATGTCATCATTATGTATTCCTATCCAGTCAAGCTTATATTCAGGATTATTAATCATAAGATGTAAATCTAATGGTATTGATGTTAACTCTCGTAAACTCCTTATATAATCAACACCTAAGCCAAAATTTGGAACAAAATCCCCATCCATCATATCTATATGTAAATACTCTATTTTTTCTTTTTCAAATATTTCGATTGTGTTTTTCAAATCTACTAAATTTGAACACATCATAGATGCAGATATCTTTCCATTATTCATAACTATTCCTCATTCCAAAATGTCATAACCTTACAATATGTTTCTATATGATTCTTCATAACATTAAGTGCTTCTATAAGATCTTCTTGATGATATTTTTGTGTAATCATATCTCTTGTATTAATCTTGTTGTTTTTTAACATACTCCTAACAGTTGTCCAATCTGATTCATTTTGACCATCATACGTTGAATTCCATGTTCCCTTGACAGTTAATTGTTTCCTCAATATTTTCCAATATAAATTTTGTGACAAATTAATATTCCCATATGGATTACCAACAAGAATAATCTGTGCTCCCGTCCCAGCATATTTCAACGCCTGCTCTATAGCTTCTTCTGAGCCAACACATTCAAATACTGCATCAAACATATATGTATTTGATTCATTTTCTATTATATATTCAACATTTCCAAATCTTGATATTAATGATTTCTTATTACTATTCCTTGCTATTATCCCAATTTGAGAATATCCCAACGCATTAAGAATCTGTGATATTGCAATAGCTATAGTACCTGTTCCAATTATTGCTATACTACTTTCATTAGATATGTCTGCTTTGCGTATTGCATGTAAAGCTACCGATAACGGCTCCATAAGTGCTGCTGCTTCATATGGAATATTGTCTCCTAATTCAATTAAATTCCATACAGGTACTTCAACATATTCCGCAAATGCACCATTTCTTCTTGAACCAATATAATCATAATTTTCACACATTTCATACAATTTGTTTTTACATTGCTTGCATTTTCCGCAGGGTATAAGTGGAAACACTGCCACTCTTTTTCCTACAATATCATTGTACTTTTCTCCATTTACTTTCACAACCTCACCTGCAAATTCATGTCCTGGAATAGTAGGAAAATGATATGTCCCTCTCTCATATATACGCGGTATATCTGAACTGCAGATTCCTGCTGCCTTAACCTTAATCAATGCCCAATCTTTTCTTAATTCTGGTACTGGAACATTCTCATATGATAAGTCTCCAATTTTATTTAACACATATGCCTTCATATATTGTTTTCCTTTACAATCATTTCAAATCTTGTCAAATCTGCTCTTGTAGTAATTTTAAAATTTGTATCCTCTCCAGCTATTAATTTTATATTTAATCCCTTTTTGTACGCTAATTCACTTGTTCCTTTAATTCTATTCAGTTCTTCTTCTGAAGTATTTTCATTAATATCATAATATTTATATAAATTAAATGCTTCTGGAGCTTGTCCTGCATACAGTTTACTTCTGTCCATAAGACTAGTTATCTCTTCCCCATTGTCCGAATAATAAATCGTATCATTTAATGGCAATACCGGCATACACCCATCATATTCTCCAACATTCTTCAAACATTCTTCAATTAACTCCACTGTAACCATCGGTCTTACAGCATCATGTATAATCACCTTATCATCAACAGAATTTGAATCTTCAACACATTTTTTCAATCCATTATATATAGATTTTTGCCTTGTTTCTCCATTTATAACAATATCAGATAATTTACTTACTCCATATTTTTTGCATATATCTTTAATATATAACTCCCACTCACTTGCAGCCACTATAACTATCTTATCAATTTCATTAGACTTTTCAAATTGTTCGAGTGTATTCATAATAATTGGTTTATCATTTACTTTTATGTACTGCTTTGGTATATCAATATTATTCATTCTAGAGCCAATACCTCCAGATAAGACTATTGCGTAATTCATATTTTTCTCCAAATTAATTATAATGCATACAAAACTGTATCGTTTCCCGAAAATGAGTATGTTCTTAAATAAAATTTATAATCTGGATTGTACGATAACAAAAGAATCGGAATTTCCCATATATCACATCTTTTATGATATATAGAAATCGCACATTTAGGTTTATATTTTTTTATTGTATTTTTCGCTCCCAACAACGCTTCATATTCAGCCCCTTCTATATCCATCTTAATATATGTAGCCTCTCCCCCATCTAATATTTCATCTATTGAGGTTGTTTCAATTACTGATGTACAAGCACTGTTCTCAACAATTGAAGACCCCTCCCCGGCGCAATCAAATCCAATTTGTGTATTTTCACTCCAACACCCTTTCTCTATCACATTACATTTATCATATTTTTTCAATCTATCCCTACACTTATTTGCTAAATCTTTATTAGGTTCAAATACATATATTGAATTATATTTATTGCCAGTGTTTTTAATGAATTGTTCGGCTGTCTCTCCACTAAATCCACCCGCATCTACAAATACTTCATTATCATCAAATTTTAAATAAGGCAAATCAAAATATTGTTTTTGTTCCGCAATTTCACCCAAAACTAATATATTGGATAGTTCAACTCCATTATCAATCAACTGTTTTTTAACTGATTCATGCTGAAATAATAATGCAATAACATAAAAGCATGACGATTTATCCTGTAAATCATCCAGTGAAGAAATACTATATCCATTAATCTGAGTTCCTTTTTTATTATTATCTATTACATAATCCCAATGTATATCATCTAAATAATTAGTAATAGCCTTTCCCCATGTACCAGCTCCAAATAACACAAGTTTTTTATTTTTATTCACGTTTATACATTCTATTAAACATTTTGATAATGCACTATTTCTCACAATATTTCTCATGTATACCTTATCATCAGTTAAACTATATAAAGACCTAAACTCATATATCATTCTTGATTCATCATCTTGAAGATGATTGTAAACATTTATTAACTTTTTTGACCTACTATTCTCATTCATAAATTTATCCATTTATTCATCCTCCATTTCACATAAATAATTACAATTAATCACAACAAACAGCCACTAACTTTCTATCTTCAACTCTCTTTCCCTTTTTGCCTATTTCATCATTTCATATTTGTACGGCTGAATCCTATTTAATATATTCTGCTGTCTCCCACTGCATTAATCTGCTTAACATTATATTCAGATATTGCCTATGTAACCGTTTTCTCAAATCTTGATTTCATATAAATTGCACTTAAAAAACAATATTATCATGGGCGACTTTTCCAAACCCAAATATTATTATTTATTTAATATCTTTCCAATCTTCTGTTAATCTATATTCCATATTCATCTTCCAAAATTAAAAGCCCTGCATACAAATGCAGAGCTCCATACAACATTTATTACACTTCACAAATTCTGTGTAACATATCTCCCGATATATTCAAGCGACTCCATTCGCATTCATATATTATATATAATATTTTCAATTTCATGTTTATTATATCGGATAAAACATGTGATTTCTTAAGGTTATACATTAAATTTCACCCAATCTTCACCTTATCAATCCTGCACACATGCTTCTTAAACTCACCATCATCATAATTAATCCCGACCAGAACAACTTCACCAGAATATCCCTTTAAACTTTCAATATATTGTCTGTTCTTTATCTGCTCTATTGCAGCAGAGGCTGTTTTATTCCATTTTAGTTCCACTATCATTGCTGGCTTATTAACATTACTCCTAGGTACAAATACCATGTCAGCATAGCCTTTACCACCCGCAAGCTCACGAAAAATAGAATAATCCTTTTTTGCTGAATAATATGCAAGTGATATAACACATGCCAGCGCATTCTCATCATTATATTTTAAAATAGATGTGTTTTCCTGATGTGCCTGTTCTATCATTGAAGCAACTTTTTCTTCATCGCCATCTAATGTAACTGAAAGCAATTCATCTGAACTTCGGATTGCATCCATAACCGGTTCCCATCCACCATCTTCTATGCAATTAATGAATTCCTTCTGCACTTCCTGATTAGGTATTGTATCTTTCTGATTGTAGAAGTCATATGTCAGATATCCAAGATGCACAAGCAGTGTCAGGACATCATCAGCACTCTCCAGCGTAGTCATATCATTCTGGAACTTATCTGGATTTACAGGTACACTTTCCCCCGCTATAAGTCTTGTTACAAGTGCTTTAAGGTTATACATATCAAGCTGTATATATTTCTTTAATGCTTCATAAGTTTCTGTCTTAGTCCAGTAACTGTCAAAATCATGCCCAAGAAGCGACATGACAACAGACCTTGGATTGTATATCTGAACCCCTTTAAGTTCATATCCGTCATACCACTGTTTCATCTTTTCATATGGCATATCATACTGGACGCATAACTGTTTTACCTCTTCTTCTGTGAATCCGGTAAACTCAGCGAGTTCACGCTGATTAGTCATCGAATACTCATCAAACATATTCAATGCTGAATGTTCACCATATTTTTTAATTGGCAATATTCCTGTCATGTATGCAAGTGCTACATATGGCTGATTCTTAAGCATATCTCTTAAAAAATCAAGATATAATTTATATGAACTATTCGTCTCCTGCCCTACCCTGAATACACAATCCCATTCGTCTATAATGAATATAAATTTACTTTTCTTCTGAGAATATATCTCTTCCAATACTGAAACAAGATCTTCTTCATAATATTCTACATCCTTGAATTCTCTTTTTAGTTCCCTTGTAACTTTTTTAGATATAAATGACAGCATTTCTTTTATATTTTCTGTCCTGCTGACAAACTGCTGCATATTTATGTGAATTACATTATACTTATTAAGATGTTTTTCAAATGTTTCATCTTCTGCTATCTTTAGACCACTAAACAATCCTCTTGAATCACAATTTTTGCAATAATAAGCAACAAGCATATTTGCCGCCATAGACTTTCCAAATCTACGCGGACGGCTTACACATATATTTCTATGTTCACCAAACAAAACTGAATTCGTAAATCTTAACAGTTCTGTTTTATCAACATATATTTTAGATTTTTTAACTGCATTATAAAATTCATCATTCCCCGGATTCAGATATATTCCCATTATCTATGCCCTCCTTTTAACCTGTCTTTGCCAACTCTAAATACAAAACGCAGCATACAGAGGTACAATCTTTTTATTGTCCTCATATCCAAAGTTTTTAGAAGACAGTTTTATTGCATATTCCGGTTTGAAAGTATCCATGTATACTTTTAAGCTTTTTGCTCTTGTATTATCTGCTGATTTCACTTCTATTGGTATAAGTCTGCCTTCACGCTGTATAATAAAATCTATCTCTGCTCCTCGCTCTGACTGCCAATAATATGTGTTATAACCATTAATTGAAAGCTGGACATTTACATAATTTTCAGTCATGCCACCTTTAAAATCATTAAGTTCGTCAACCATATAAAGAATGTCATTAGCAGATACATCTTTTTTTGCACATAGCAATCCCATATCAGACACATATATCTTAAATGAATCAATATCCCGGTAATTTTCAAGTGGTTTCTTTATTTGTTCCACTTTATATACCTGTGACACAATACCTGATAAATTTAACCATTCTATTGCATTTTCAAACTCTGACGCACGCCCACCTTTTTTTATAAGCTTATACTGGAAGCGGGTGTTTTTTTTCGATAACTGTACAGTAATATTATCATATGCAAGTCTTGTCTTCTTAATTTCATTGAGATTATTATACTTACTCATATCATTAAGATAACTTGCAAGTATAGTGTCCTGTGTATGCCGTACTAATATAAAATCCTTTGTTTCTGCATATTGCATGACACACTCTGGCATACCACCCACAATAAGATATTGTCTGTATATATTCATCGCCGCATCATGTAGTGCTGACGGTAATGGTTTATCTGTATCAAAGCAGTCTTTTATCCTTGAAACCAGGTCATCTTCTCCAAGAGCTAACATAAACTCCTCAACATCCATAGGATACATTGTCTTCATATCCACTTTCCCAACAGGAAATGAAAATCTGGCCCTGTTAACTGCAACACCCAACAGACTTCCAGCAACAATAATATGATAATCCGGTTCATCCTCACAGAAATATTTAAGTGAAGTCAATGCTCTTTCGCAAAGCTGTACCTCATCAAAAACTATAAGGGTTCTTTCCTTTACTATTGTTTGTCCCGCAATATGAGATAAAATAGGTATCAGATAATCTGGACTTATATTCTCGTCAAATGTTTCATTAAGCTTAGGGTTCGTCTCAAAATTAAAATATACCACATTATCATAGTGTGTACGTCCGAATTCCAGAACAGAATATGTCTTTCCCACCTGTCTTGCCCCCTGTAATATCAGAGGTTTTCGATGCTCACTTTCTTTCCATTGTTCCAGAAAAGTTGTAATTTTTCTATACATAATCTACCCTCCTCAAAGGTTCTGATTACAATATAATAAACATTCATGTAAAAATCAATGTATTTTTCTTTGTTTTTAGCATTATTTTGCACGAATGTTTTACATTTTTCTGCATTAATCCACACGAATATACTTATCTCGCACTCTCAACTCTCCCCTTAATATACTCTCCAACCTCATGTATAGTCCGAAGCACCTCTTCTTTTGTTCCATATGGGAAGCTGTTTACACAAGGAAATGTCTCAAAGCTTAAAGTCCCGTCATATCCAATCTCAGCAAGTGCCACAGCAAAACTCTCCCAGTCAGTACCGCATGAAGGACTGCTGCCAAATGTATAAGGCATCTGGTGAAGATCTCCATATGCATCATTTTCATGCATATGTAAAAGCTTCAGACGGCTGCCAACTTTCCTGATATAATCTGCAGGCTGTCTGTGTACAAGCTGGATATGTCCTGTATCAAGACATATGCCAAACCTTTCCTCGCCTGCCATCATATTTAACATATCAACATAAAATATTGCGTCGTCCGGATCCGCACATGTGCCTTCTGTTATTCGCCCTCCGACACTTTCATAGAGATTCTCTACACATATTCTGACATTGTGCTTCTTAAGCTCAGGTATAAGAGATGAGAAAAACTGTATATTCATTGCCTGTTCAGCCTCAAGTCCGTACTTATACTGCATTTTAAACGGATGCATAACTACCCATGGTATCTCAAGGAAGCCTGCTATCTGGATACTTTTAGGAATAACCACTTTCTGCATGTACTGGCTTATATCATCGCGTCCCAGGACATACATAGGATAAGGAGCATGCATCTGTGACGGCTTAATTCCATATTTATTAAACATCTTCTTATACTCGCCAAAGTACGCAAGAATATCATCAATATCCGCATCAAAAAATTTATTAATCTTTCCACCATAGACATCTGAATTCTTTAAAAATGTATCAAGATTAAAATCAACCATCTCAAATCCTGCCTGGGCAATTATTGCAACGCCATCTTCAATTCCCATCTCTGGCAGAATTCCTTTAGTCTGTACACCTACTTTTACCATTTCCATTCCTCCAAATGTCTATACAAAATATCTGTCCTGAAACTCGCTGTGTTCAACACCCATAGTCTTAAGCTGCGCTGATATCGCATCATAATACATACAGCATATAACAACATTGCGTTCTTCTGCCGGAACATCAAGTATTGCTGACGGAGCCTTTACATCAACCCCGCATACCTTAGTTCCCCATCTCATCTTTCCATTATCAACTGCAAAATACGGCGGATATTTATCTCCAAGCGTATCCATATAATCCCATAACATCTGTCCTGCACCGAACAGAATAAGCTTTTTATCAGGCTTGTTTAGCACTCTTTCAACAAATGTAAACTGGTTCTGCCATTCTTTAACAATTGCATGCAGCATACGCACATATTGTGTCTGCAGCACTTCCGGAACTCTTGCAAATGTTCCGCTATTATCGAATACCAGCCACCCTGAGAATTTAATTTTAATAAGTGCTCCAATAATATGATACCAGTCTGTAATAAGATCTCCTCTTCCTCTTGTAAATGTAAAAGGCATCTGTTTTTCATTATACACACCGCCATTATCATTAGCATGTATCATGCAAAGATATTCACTGCACTGGTCAATCTGGCTTCTCACATTCTTGGCAAGCAGGTTACTGTATCCAACATTTATAGATATACCAACTATAGCTGTATCACACATCCTGTTGCAGTATTCAGCAATTGATTTCAATGAAGATATATCAGAATATGCGCCATTAAGATATCCGGTTTCATCACTTCCATTGCAGCCATTCTCTATGAATACCGGAATCCTGTAATCTGTTATCATCATAGAACACTCTTCCACAACATTTTCAAGTATCCCTGCCTCGCAGTTCATTGTATCAAGGACTATATAATTAGCCTGATACTTTCTGCAGCTTTCCAGAAGCTCATACAGCTTATCCGGAGTCAGCTTTGCTAATGGATACGAAAAACCCGAAACCTTAAGTATTCTTGATTCTCCTTCGCTTTTTCTGTATGTTGGAAGTGCATCCTTTTCTATAATCTCATATGGTATCTCTGCATATGAGAATCCTCCATCTGCTATTGCTTCCAGTTTTAATGACTCACTTAATTGTACACCTGCTAACATAGTTATCTCCTGTTCCCACAATATCTCTCTGGTGCATTAGTAAATATATCCGTTGCACCAAGTCTGCAATATTCACGCAGATCCATATCCGGTAATGTCCTGCACTGACCATACAACGGCTCGCTTCCATTCCACATGCGCACACGCATGCCCGCCTTCTGTATTGCTTCTACATCTGTCTTATTGACTGGCATTCCCCATTGTGCCGGATGAATTGTCGTACCGCCATATTTCCTGATTCCATCCATGCACCTGTGATAATCACCTGCCAGATATGCCACATCAGCATCGGCTTTAAGCTGTCTTACAAGTCCTATCGAGTCATGGTTAAATGATGAATAAACCACATAGCTTTCAATGTCATATTCTGAAACCATATCAATAACCTTCTGCTCCATGCTCTCATATCTTACAACACTGTTTTTTAACTCAATATTAAGTTTGAGTCCTTTGTTCATGCAGTAAGGTTTTAACAATTCAAGCACCTCACGTAGTGTAGGAATCCTATAAGAATCATCATCCCCTGTGATAGATAACTTCTTTAATTCCGCCAACGTATAGTCGCGCACATTTCCGGTTCCATCAGTGGTTCTATCCACTCTCTCATCATGTATTACAACGATTTCTCCGTCCTTTGTAAGCTGCACGTCAAATTCAATTCCGGTAATTCCATCTAATTCCGCCGCTTTTTTAAACGCAAGAAGTGTATTCTCCGGATTCATCATGCTGCATCCTCTGTGTGCCCATATACCAACTCTCTTTAAAGCTTCTGTATCCACAGTCTGCTTAACCTCTCCGCGGTTTGCAAGAAATTGCTCCATCATACCAGAAAGCCATATACTTTCTTCATCAGTTATCTTCTTTACAATTCCCGGATTGTTAATACATTTTACAAATGCTTCTATTTCATATCGCAATCCACCACCAGCGAATTCTTCCTCATACACTTCAACCTGATTAGGATTCTCATGATGAACTTCTATTCTCTTAGTAAGCCACCATGGTGATGGAACTCTTATATAACCATCATCCCCCGCCACAATAAGTTCACCCTCCGTCTTGACTCCAAGACCAGTCTTTATAGTAGCAACACCATCTTCATAGGTTATCATCATCTTGGTATATGAATCTGTCCCCAGAGGACTTTCTACTGAATATGTATGAATATCTTTTACATCTGTGCCAAGCAGCTTCATAACCGGAAGCAGACAATAGCTTGCAAGCTCAGTAAAGCTTCCACCTGACCTGCCCCACATTTCTCTTCCTGCTGCCGCACCTATCTTAGAAAATGCAGCTTCAACATCTCTTACTTTTCCTATTGCGCCACTCTTAACAATATCAAGTATTCGTTCAAACCCGGTACAATATACTGTTTTTATTGCTTCCATGCATACAAGCTTTTTATTATCAGCCACCGAAAGCATCTGTTGTATGTCCGATTTATTCAATCCCATAGGTTTCTCACATAAAACATGCTTTCCCTTATCCAACGCTATTCTTATATATTCTGTATGCATCTCATGAGGTGCAGCAATATACACTGCATCAACTGCATCAAAGAAAGCTTCCGAATCATCTGTAAGAATCATCGGACCATCTATATCAATATTGTTGTTCTTTGCAAACCATAACACACTCTCAAGATGAGGATTATATATTGCTGAAACATTTATACCACTTACATATCTGCTTTCTTCAAGAAATCTGGACGCTATCCTTCCAGTTCCTATTATTCCGACATTAACCATTGTGCATTCTGCTTCCTTTACCTTAGCATGAATAAGCCTGATAACTTCTTCAGTAGTAAATTCTGTATTAAACTCCTTCTGCATAACCAGTCTTAATTCTTCAATCTGACTTTTATAAAACGGATAATCATGTGAACTTCCAACATTTCTCGGTGTCATATAATCTTTACCGTACTTTATCTGCAATAATCCATCATAGCCTTCCGGTACCGGAATCGTTGTATTTTCAAATGACAGTTCACATATATCTTCATACCATTCTCTTTTTGCATGATAATCCCAGCCTTCTGCAAAGTCTATCATTGAGCATACTTCTGCTGAATTCTCATCATGATAAAGTGAACATACAATATCATATATTTTCTTTAATTCGTGTTTTAATCTGTTATTATAATTGACCGGAATGCCAAATGTTTTTTCTATCTTTTTCATAAGTTCCAGCACTTCAGCACCATATGGTCCTTTCTCTGGAACACTCTCTGCTGTTCTGAGCAGAAATCTTAAGCTTTCTATCTGTTTATCCAAAGCCCTTTTGTCATCAGTTATATTATCAACTGGAAATATATCGATTCCCACAACATATGGACAGCCATGAAACCTTGCAAGAAAATCAGTTTCAAAGCATATATGCCTTCCATTAATTATCCTTGCCTTAATAGTATCATCTTCAGGATCATTATACACGCTTTTAATTTCATAATATTTCTCAAGAAGAGCTGGTGCCTCAGATAAAAATCTCATATAATCCTCACGCAGCATTGCTATATCCATATCATCATCCCATGGTATGAATCCGTGATGTCTTACTGCACCAAGCAAAGTTCCCCAGTCAGCAAAAAATTTAATTCCAATGATTCCGCACACACGCTTAACTTCTTCTAGTACTTCAAGCTGTGCTGCCCATGCACGCTTCATATCCTCTGCAATCACGAATCCTTCTCTGGTTTCTTCTCTAAAATACCCATCATCAAAAAACATATCTGTCTCCTGTTACATTTATCTTTTTTTCTGCTTCATATACGCTTCAGTCACTTCAGCCATAGCTATTGCTTCCTCTGCTGTAAGCTTATATCCGTTCTTATCTATTCCATTAATTTTAGATACAAAATCACTTATCTCGTATCTGAAGCCATCACCCTGAAATACAGGTTCATATACTTCGACCTTGGATGAATCCTCAAAATGCACCTCAAATCTTCTTGTAAGCCACCATGGTGATGGAGCAAGTACATATCCTTTAGTACCCGCAACTACAAGCTGGCCTTCTGATTTAACTGCCACTCCGTTCTTTGACAGAGCCATTGCATTGTCATAAGACAGATATACTTTGGTATAAAGGTCAACTCCATTTTCATCATATATTGTATCAAAATGTATGTCCTTATAATCTGTTCCGAGCAGCTTAATGACTGGAAGAAGGGTATAACTTCCGAATTCAAGAAATGCACCACCATATGCTGCATCTGTCCGTTCTCTTGAATTATCGTTGGCAAGTCTTGTAAAACATGCTTCTACATCGCATACTTTACCAATTTTACCTGACTGTACCATATTGACAAGCTGGCTAAATCCCGGACAATATGCAGTTTTTACAGCTTCCATAAGCACAAGACCATTATCCATGGCATACTGATAAAGTCCCTGTGCCTCTCTTTTCGTAAATGCTGCAGGCTTCTCACACAGCACATGCTTCCCATTCGCTAATGCTTTTCTTGCATAATCATAGTGTGTTTCATTCGGCGATGCTATATATACAGCATCAACCTGTTCAAGGAATTCCTCATATTCTCCACTATAATTAGGAATATCATGTCTGTTACTGAAAGCCTGTGCACTCTGATTTTGAGGATTATATGTACATGCTATATTAATACCACTTACATATTTTGCCTCTGATATGAATCTGGGAGCAATTCTTCCTGTTCCCACTATTCCAACATTAACAATCTTAAACTTATTCTTTCTCTCCAAAGTTGATGATATATCCGGTGTCCTCTCTAGATATACAACCTCACAGAACTGTTTAAGATAGTCAAATGTTCCAATCCAGTCTGAACCAACAGTAAATATATCAACACCATAACGCTGTATATCTTCGATTTTCTGTCCATCATGATCCTCAACTATAATCTCATCAGCGAATCCGGTTTTTCTTACATTTTCAATTCTGTCCATTATGGAATCTACAACATTGACTTTACCTCTTGCCTCATCAAAATGTTCTGTAGTAACGCCGACAATAAGGTAATCTCCTAGTGCCTTTGCTCTCTGTAAAAGCTTATAATGTCCTTCATGAAATAAATCATATGTACCATAGGTTATTACCTTTTTCATCTGTCCCTCCATTAATTTAATATGTTATTTTATTATCCCACTCTTTCTGTAAATCTTCTCCTAAGAATTCAGTAAGCTTCTTAACATATAATTTTTTAATATTTTCTGACTGTACTATTACTTTATCCGCATACACTACTCCTGGCATTGTAACATATTCTTTCATCCACTTATATGCCCTCATATCATTTTCATCAATTTCTTCCGTCTTAAAATATGGCATATATATCAGTTCATCTGTATGAATTGCCAGATTCCTGCTGTAAAATGCAGGATGTACAGTTACCGTCATATTAAATTCATCATATGGATTCTGAATAATTATCTTTTCTGGATTCATCTGCTCAAACCTGTAATTCTCATATGTAGTAAGCTCCACATAATCCGGGTATGTTCCCTTATCCTCACAGTAATCTGCCGTTCCATCAAAATTCTTATAGTAATAAGGCAGTGGTATTACCACAACATTATACTCATCATTGTCACTATATTCTTTCCATAATGCTTCCATATTCTCCCAGTATTTTGATTTATATGGCATAAACACTACAGTTTTTTTATCAGTATTATTTTCATCATTAACCTGTCTGAGTATACTTCTTGCAGTTCTGACAGTATTCTTCTGCTGCTTAAAAGCCTCATATTCCTGCATGCTGCATTCAAATTCTTTACTAATAGTTACGTCTTCTCTTTTTAATATATCTATCTGTCTTTCATAAAAAGGATAATCATGTGTTCCCCATTCATGGACAAACTGCTTATAATCCCCATATTTTTTCTTTAATATTTTATCATATGCATATGGAACAGGTATAGTAGTATTCTCAAAAGGAAGCCTTACCGTCTTTGTATAATAATCTTTAGGAAATCTGTATCTTTCCCCATCTCGCCATATTCCATTAACATCCAGCCACAATGGCATTAATGTAATATACTCAGATTCATCCTCTGTATATAATCCACACAATCTGTCTACAAGTATATTAAGCTGCTGCACGAGATCCGCATCCTCGTCTATAGTAATATTGCACAATTTTTCAATATGCTTTACGTCCTCTTTAACATCCGCTATTGCTTCTTCTGTCATAAGGCTCTCATCTTCCTGCATACCTCTTATTGTCTTTGCAAGAGTATTAACAATAGCTATTACCTCTCTTTGATATTTATCATCATCTTCATCTGGTGCAATAAAATCTAACGGAAATATATCAATTCCGGCTGAATATGGAAAGCCATGATATTTTTCAAGATGAATTTTATCAAAATTAATACTTCTGCCATTGATTACTCTTGACAGAAAATCATCAGTTTCAGTATCTGTAGTTATATTATATATCGTATAATTTTCAGGCATAATTTTATCATATATGCGTAAAAATTTCTCATAATCAGCCCTCTTCATGCATATATCCATATCATCATCCCATGGTATGAATCCGTGATGCCTTACTGCACCAAGCAGGGTTCCCCATTCTGCAAAATATTGTATTTCATTCTCGGTACATGCCTTGTCTATATCATTAAGCACTTCCAACTGTGCTGCCCACGCATGTTTCATCTGTGCCGGTACATAAAACCCATCTCTAACCTCATCTTCGAAATACTCTTTTTCAAAAACCATATACATGATTCTCCTGTTCATTTAATATTTTCGTTAGAAACAAAAAGAGCCGGTGCAAACACCGGCTCTTCTGCTTATAGTAGTAATTATTATTAACCGAGAAGTGAAAGTACTCCCTGTGTTGACTGATTTGCCTGAGCAAGCATTGACTGTCCAGCCTGTGCAAGGATGTTGTTCTTGCTGTACTCAACCATTTCAGAAGCCATATCTGTATCACGGATACGAGACTCTGCTGCTGAAGTATTCTCTGATGTTGTATCCAGGTTGTTGATTGTATGCTCAAGTCTGTTCTGAAGAGCACCTAACTTAGATCTCTCTGTAGAAACAGTATCAATAGCCTTCTGGATAATTGTCATTGACTTACCAGCTACTGCATTAGTACTTACCTTAACGCTGGCAGCTGAAATACCAAGTGACTTAGCATCCATCTTACCGATTGAAATAGCAATAACCTGTCCAGAAAGAGATCCAACCTGAAGGCTCTTCTTTGAGAAGCTGCCATCTAATAAGTTCATTGTATTGAACTGTGTTGTAGAGTAGATTCTGTCAAGCTCAGATGTTAACTGATTAAGCTCCTGCTGGATAGCCTTTCTATCAGTAGATGTGTTAGTATCGTTAGCAGCCTGTGTTGCTAACTCATTCATTCTCTGAAGAATTGAATGTGTCTCATTAAGAGCACCTTCAGCTACCTGAATAAGTGAAATACCATCTTCTGCATTAGAAGAAGCCTTGTTAAGACCTCTGATCTGGCTTCTCATCTTCTCTGAGATTGAAAGACCAGCTGCATCATCACCAGCACGGTTAATCTTGTAACCTGATGATAACTTCTCTGTTGACTTCTGGAGTGCGCTAGAAACTGTACCCATCTGTCTGTTTGTGTTCATTGCTGATAAATTGTGTTGTACTACCATAATATTTTCCTCCTTGAAATTATATTGTGATGCAGCGTCCCTGCTGCATCTAGTTATGGTTTACAGGAAACTATCTGTTTCCTTGTACTTTATATATCGGACCTTAGTACCAAAACTTTAGTCCGTAATATAACTTTTTAAAAAATTACTGTTTGGCATCCATAAACTGTGGTTCATTGCTCATCTTGCTCATATTCTGATAATATGACTTTGCCATAGATGCACTTCTCTTAGCTTCCTTATGCTCCTGACGTTCTCTGCGAAACATAGCTTCTACCTTGACTTTGTTGCGTGCTTCCTGAACTTCTATCTTAGCTCCAAGCTCTGTAACTTCTGTTATAAGCCTCTTCATAATCGATATCTCATTAGCATACATTTCTTTATTAGCATTAATTGCATCTCTGACCCTGTTAAACAGAGACTGAAATCCCTCATCTAATCTGTCAAGCCCATCTATGCAGTCACCCTTTGCTTTCATATTAGCATCAAATGCATTATCATCAAGCTCAGGTTTTGAAAGTATCTTATCCTGTTCTTCATTAAGAGCAATTATTCTTGTAAGAATATCTTTCTTCTTATTAAGGCTGTCTATCATCATCTGAAGATAATTAGTAGTCATATATTAATCTCCTACTGGTTCATTCCCCTTGTGCGGTTCATAACCTCTTTCCATGTATCTCTCATGCCTCTTATTTCATCTAATGCCTGATTAAGTATCTCTGGATCTTTCTTAACATTAGCATTAACTAAAAGGGAGTATATGTAATCATATATTTTCTCAAAATCTTCTGCAACAGGATATTTATGATTAAGCGTTACCTTAAACTCTGTAATTATATCTTCAGCCTTCTTAATATTAGTATGGGCTTTCTGTAAATCACCCTTTTCTATAGCTATCAGGGCTATATTGCAAAATTTAATTGCCCCTTCATAAAGCATAAGTGTAAGTTCTGCAGGACTTGCTGTAAGAATCTTATTTCTGTTATATTCCTGTGCTATATTCTGATTAAATGCCATGTTTCCCTCATTTCCCATAAGCTTCCATGCTTATGCGGTTGTTAATATGTACTATTATCCAAAAAGTCCAGATAATGATGATGACTGCGCATTCATCTTGGCAAGTGCTGATTCCATTGCTGAGAACTTACTATAATAATAATCTTCCCATGTAGTAACCTTGTCTTCTGCCGCAGATATCTTAGTATTATACTCTGAATACTGCGTATTCATCTGCTTATCATTATATATAGTATAAGCACTGCTTGTTGATGATGCTGCCATCTTCTTTCCAAGATCAGTATACAATTGTGTAGATAACTGTGAAAAGAATGATATAACCGTATCAGGGTCATTAGATATCATCTCTCTTAACTTATCTGTATTAGCTGATGTCTTAGAATCATCCTTATCACCATCTATATGATATACACCTGTTTCGTTCGCTGGAGAATTAAAATATCCAAGTGTAGCTATTCCAAAACTAGAAAGTGAATAGGACTTATCTCCCACCTTGAATGATTTTGCCATATCATTCTTCATAGTATCAAGAACACTTCCAAGTGTTGAGTCTTTTCTAAGAAGTGAATCCTTAATCTTTTCTTCCCACTTCTTAACCTCGTCATCAGACATGGCATCCTTCTCATCACTTGTAAGAGGCTCATATCCCTTAGAGCTTGCCGCGTTGTAAGCAACATCTACAGACTTCACAAGATCGTTATAATCCTTAAGGAAGCCCTTAATCATATCATATATGCCATCTACATCCGTGTTGGTTGTGATAGTTACTTCATCATTACCCGTAACTTCCATTGCCTCGATTGTAAGACCATTGATTGAGTAGTTATTAGAGTTGTTAGTAAATGTTGCCCCATTAAGCTCAATCTCTGAATCCTGTCCTGTTATTCTGACAGCACCTGAGGATGACGCACTACCAGCAACATTTGATGCCATTGCAATCTTAGAGTCAAGCAATGCCTTAGCTTTAGCCTGTCTGTCAGCATTAGTATCGTTTACTTCCTGTAATATATTGGCATTAGAAGCATCTGCCACAGCTTTTCCATCATCGCCGATTGTTACATAATCCTTAGTATCCTCAATAACCTTGGAATTATCATCATACACCTTAATCAGTGATTCATTAGACGCTTTTTTCTTTACCGCAGCCTCATATTCATCCTTGACACCATCTTTTTCCATAGCATCTGTGTCATATTCGTACACAACTTTGCCATCAGAATCTTTAACTGTATTGCCCTCTGAATCCACCTTTTCCTTCTTATACTTATCATAAGCATTAAGAATATCTGGTGTCTCTGTCTTAAGCTTTGCAACATATTCATCTAATGTCAATGAATGATCCCAAGTATCATCTGCTGCCAGTGCATCAAGCTTATCCTTGGCTGCATTATACTTATCAGCATAACTCTTCGCTGTATCCTTGGCAGTAATCTTAGTATACATACCTTCAAGTTCTGTATTATATGCATCACTGCCCTCTGTTAAAGCTGCCAGTCTCTTGTATTCTGCTGAATCAGTATCATTAACTGTATATATTCCAAGCTTCTGTAATGCATTAAGTCCGTTAGAGTCATTAGCCACAAGTGAGAAATCGTTATCCTTGCCTGACTCCTTAGAACTTATAAAGAATCTTGCATTATTCTCATCAAAACTTGCATTAACGCCAGCTTCCTTTAACTTAGATACGAACTGGTTAACATTCATATCTGATGTTATATCAATACTCTTGGTTCCAGAAGCAGTCTTAAAACTTATAGAACCATCTGTTGTTCCAACTATGTCTGATATCTTAGTATCACCTGTAATCTTGCTTCCATCAGCAGCTTTAATCTGTCCACCTGTAAGATATCCTGTTGACGCCAGCTGCTTAACCTTAAGTCTCTGTGTACCATTAACAGCAGATGAACTTGCTGTTACCTTGGCATACTTATCATTAGACACCGTAGATGTCTTAAGATTATAACTTGTAGAAAATCTTGCACTTGAAAGCTTTCCACTATAAAAGCCATAAATACTTGTATTCATGGTCTTCCACTTTTCCTGCTTCCATGAAAGCTTGGTCTGTGCTTTAACAAGATTGTCTTTCTTTAACTTATATGATGATACGAGCGCTGAAACAAGTGATTCTGTATCCATACCCGATACCATACCAGATAATCTTATTGCCATAGCTTATCTCCTCTCATCTACTATGATACCTGCAAGCTCCCATGCCTTGGCAAGCATCTCAAGAGCTTTCTCTGAAGGTATCTCCTTAATAACTTCATCTGTATCTTTATCTTTAATCTTAATTGTGATTCTGTTAGTTGGTTCGTTGTAGCCAAATTCTGCAATTGTATTGTTGTTAAGGACTTTCCTTATATCCTTAACATCAGCCATTGATTCAGCCTGCTTCTTAGCCTTGTCATTGTCTTTAGCGCTGCTGCCATTCTTCTCACTGTCTGCTGCCTGTCCTACAGAAACTGCCACATTAGATGCTGCTGACTTTGCTGAATCAACAACAACCTCATTGCTCTTATCTGTAGTTGTTGTAACACTGCTTACATGTGATACCGGCTTGGCAGCCTGTGAATTCTGGCTCTGATAGCTTGACGCTGCCGCTACTCCATTAACTTCCATTCCCATGATACAATTCCACCTCCGTGTGAAAACAAAACTTTATCCTGTAGTTACATTCATGTTGTACTGCATATATCGGAAAATGTTAAGTAAAATTTAACCCTTTGGACAAAAATATACACTAATAAAACAAATCATTTCTTAAATAACTGGTTAAGAGACTTCACATCAACCGAACTTGCTGCTTCCTTATTAGAATCAAGTATCTGTGCATACACTTCCTTACGATATATAGGCACTGACTTAGGAGCTGATATGCCAAGCTTTACCTGATCGCCCTTGATTTCGATTATTGTAATCTCAATATCATCATTAATAATGATTGCTTCGTCTTTCTTTCTTGATAATGCGAGCATATTAGTTCTCCTCCTTCTTTAGAATATCGTATATAGGATATCTTACCTGATATTCAGAATTATCTGCTATAAGCTGTATTCCCTTCATCGTATCAAAATCAACAATAATAGGAGCTTTAAGATTAATTGTCATCTTAGTAATATCCTGTGGTACCGTAAGCGCACAGTACACTCTGATATTATCATCCTGTATATCATCTCCGAGAGATTTAAGAAGCTCATCCTCAACAACAGGATCATATGTCTCATACACGAATTCCGGCTTCATGACAGGAAGTGCAAGTGTTGGCTCATCAATCGCCTGAAGCCATATAATAGAGATATTCTCCTCTTTCTCTGCATCATACACAAGAGTATACTTCTTCCAGTCCTCAAATCCAATAATTCCCTTGTCAAATGTGATGATTTTATCATCACTAACTTCAATCTCTCCAAACCATTTAGTCTGTACTTTCATGTCAAACCTCCAAATCTTAATTCTATCCTTTATCTGTCAATGCTGTTTATACAGCTTAACTCTCAGCCTGCCTCACTGTATTCCTCTCTTATGCCGGAATTATCCAAGAAAATCAAGCAGTGTCTGCTGGACAACCTTGCTCGCAGCTGATAATGCTGCCTGATATACAAGCTGTGCTGATGTATATGTAACAACAATCTCTTCCAGATCAATGTCTTCATTCTGAGACTTAAGATCAGTGAAATTAGTCTTCTGCTCCGTAAGTCTTGTCTTGGTAAGGTCAAGTCTTATCTGTCTGTTACCGACATCAGCCTTCGCATTAGATACCTGCTCCTGATAGCCCTGCATCTGACCGATTCCCGCTTCAAAAGCATCTTTCATCTTAGATTTTGCAAAATCTCTCTGCTTTGTAAGGCCTTCCATAATATCACTTAACTTCTTCTGTGAAGCCTCATCGCTGTACTGTCCTTCCTTCTGCATAGACTCAATCTTTGATATCTGGTCATTAATATCAAGGACATTCTGTACCGCATTGACAAGGTCATCAACATTTCTTCCAAGATATATATTGAAAGCTTCATCAGCTTCTGTATTAACCTTAATCTTCTGTGAAAAATTAATGATATATTCAATATCCTCACTCTGCTTGTTGTACTCAATTCCTGTATTATTATCAACACAGTTAAAATACATTGTCGGGTCAATGTCACCCTTTATAAAATTGCTCTTCTCGTATGTCACTGAAAATGCATTATCAGCATACACTGACTTGTATACATTCTCACCAAGAAGAAGCTCGCCTGTTGTTGAGTTAATTGCAATCTCATTCTCTCCCGGAACATAATTAGGATCTGTCGTTGTAACCACATTTACAGCTGTATCAGCTGTATTACCGTCTGCATCAGTTACCGGAACAATAAGTCCTCCATCTATAGCAACACTACCATCATCAGCAATAGTGATATTGGCAGAATTATTATCTCCCATGCTCATTGAAAATGTTTTTCCGTTAATCTCATCATATGCGAGCTGGATTCTGTGTACATCCGTTATATTAGGTGTGATTATATTGCCGTTAGCATCTGTCTTTACATTAAGATTAATAATATCATCATTAGTATATGCATTAGTGTATGCCGTCTTATTAGATAAATTCTCCCTTGTAAAGTTCTGTGTAATTGTATAATCAACATCTTTAGCGGTTTCATCTGACTGGTATGTCAGAGGCTTATCTGTAGCATGTCCTGTAAATACATATCTTCCGGCATAATCTACATTTCCCTGCTCATAATAAGCTTCCACCAGCTTGTTAAGACTTTCAGCAAGAGTATTACGCTCAGCTTCTGAATATGAATCCGTAGAACCCTGCACACAGTAATTATACAGATCCTGTATAATCTTGTTGCTTTCATCTAATGCATCATGAGTTACACTTAACCATGATGATGCATCAGGAATATTCTTTCCAAGATACTGTGTTACCTCATCAAGACTTGAACGCAGTCTCAATGCCCTGATGGCTATAATAGGGTCATCAGAAGGCTTATTAATCTTTTTCTGTGTTGAGAGCTGTGTACTTAAATCATTAAGCTGGCTCTTATTTCCCTGAATATTGGATATTGAGCTGTTTACCATCATCTGGTTAGTAATACGCATATTGTGCCTCCTTATATCGCGAATCAAAAACCGCCCCTATGGTGAGGAGAAGAATTCTTTTACTGTTTTATACACCTGTATTATTAATAAGTCTGTCATATAACTGATTCATGACAGTCATCATCTTCGAACTTAAATTATATGCCTGCTGGAACTTTACAAGATCCATGGCTTCTTCATCTGTATCAACACCCATTACAGATAATCTCTGGTTCTGTATAGTTGTCTTAAGATTGTTGTAATTCTTTGTAAAATTAATTGCCTTACTTGCATCTATTGACATATCACTGACAATACTTTCGAGGAAATATGTTCCCGTACCTCCGTCATATATCTTAGCATCTTTAGAATTGATAAGGTCTACAATCAGGCTTGTATTGGCTTCTCCATCGCTTTCCTTGTACTTGGTAGCAAGAAGGTCCGCGTTATCAATAAGATCCTGATTAACTGTTACACTTGACGCTGTAAGAGCCTTGCTTCCATCTGACATTACAAAAAGTGGAATTCCGCTTGCCGAGCCATCTGATGTAACACCCTTTGTAAGAATCTCATTGATTGATGATACAAATGTCTGTATAAACTGGTTAAGCTGTGCCTGATAATAAGGAACTCCCTTATAATTAGTATTGCTGTCCACCTTACTTACTGTATCAGTAAGGATATTACCCTCTGCATCTGTCTTGTATGTTTCATTGCCATCATCGTCAGTTGTTGTGGCATATTTTTCAATCTCACCATTACATCCGTCTCTTATATCAATAAGTCCCTTTAACTCTCCGCCTAATGAAGTGCTGTATATGTTAAATGGCTGTCCGGTCTCCCACTGTATGTCATACAGACCTGCCGCATCTGATACATTTCTTGGTTCATCTCTTGAAACAGTCTGAAGAGTATGGTAATTATAGCCATTAACAAGCGAATTACCATTAATTGTAATCTGAAGGTCTGTAAGATTGTTGCCAATGTCTGTCTCACTTACTGATATATTAACCAGCTTGGAAAGATCATCAATTAAAGCATTTCTCTCATCCTTAAGGTCGTTGGCATTGCCATAATTAGCCTGAATCTGGTTAATCTGCTTATTAAGAGAAGAAATGCTCTGTGCCAGAGAATTAATCTGGTTAACAGTATCTTTAATCTCGTTATTAGCGTCTATCTGAACATTCCTTAAATTAGTAGCCAGAGTATTAAAGTAATCTGTCATGCTCTTTGCATTATTGATAAGCTGGTTCTTTGCTGATGTATCAGCCGGTGTAAGATCAAGCTGGTTAAGTGCTGCAAAGAAATTCTCATACTCTGTTGAATATCCCTTAAGTGTGAACTCATTGAGATAATTCTGTATCTGTGACATGTATGTATCCTTCACATTGTACTGTCCATAATTAGTATAATTATTTCTGTACTTCTCATCATAGTAAGAATCTCTCGTCTGATTAATTGCATCAACTATAACTCCTGCACCAAGTGTTCCATATTTAGCATATGAACGCAATGCCTCACCAGCCTTAATAGAAGCTGTCTCCTTCGTATATGCCTGGTTATTGATATTAGCAAGATTATGTGATGTAACATTAATAGATGTCTGCGCCGCCTGCAATCCTGTATATGCAATTGTTAATCCAAAAAATGTTGATGCCATATTATCCTCCTGTATTAATCAGCATTTATATACGTCCAAGTGAAGTAACGAGATGTTCCAGCATTTCGCTTACTACATTGACATATCTCGATGCTGCATTATATGCCTGCTGATACTTTATCATCTTCTCTAACTCTTCATCAGAGGATACACCCTCTGACTGTAGTCTCTGGTTATCATAACCATCAACCATCGTTGTCTGGTTACCTACATAATTATAAAGTGCCTTACCCATAGTGGCATATTCACCAATATAATTATTGTAGAATGACATGTAATCCGACTTCGCATACATGTCCGGGTTAAGGGAAGCGAATTTCTCATCCCATATATCCACGAGTTCCTTGGCTCTGTCAAAATCTTCCTTACCCTGTACAGTAGAAAGTGGAATCTTTCCTACATTCTGTGCTGCTTCAGGATTAATCTTCAGATTGCCAAGCTTATATAATGATTCATAATCTGTCTCATTAAGATTGTTTCTAAGATAGATTGTCTCTCCATTATCACCTGTAGTCTTAATATATCTGTCTGTTCCAATTCTTGAAAACAGTTCTGTACCAACAGTCTTATCGTCATCCATACCGTATCCAGTCTTGTCCATGTCAAGCATAAGATACTCATATGAATCAACCGGAACCGCTGCTCCGCCTGCACTCTCGTATAATTTCTCACCAGATGCATAGCTGTAAGTACCATCACCGTTATCAGTTCCGGTAACCTCTCTTCCGTATCTGTCATAAAGAACCGCCTTATCAACTGAATTATATATGTATGTATCTGCCTGAATCTCACTTCCATCTGCATTAAGATAAGGATTAGTCCTTGTCTCAGTTTTCTCCGGACACAAGATTCCGTTGATTCTTTCAACAATTCCATTAACAAGCTTATCGAATCCCGCCATAGCGCTAAGAATTGCTGAAGGCTCTACATATGTATTGTAGTATTCCTGCTGCTTTGCATATTCATTATAGGCCTGCTGATATGCTGTACGGCCTTCCTCAGTACTCATGTCATAATCATTGCTGTCAGGTGCAACCGGAACCACTGTATAATCTACAACCATATTGCCTCTTGCAATAATAAGTCCCTTAAGCTGTCCCTTATCTGTATCATCAGCATTAGACGCCAGCTTGCCATCTTCATAAACATCTCTTTCATACGATGGCCATGTGGGAATAACAAGTGTTGTTCCCTCGACAACTCTTGTACTCATAGCTGTAAGTTCACCTGATGTTACAAGAGGAACTCCGGCTGCATTTATAATAGTTTCCTTATTCTCTGATTCATAATAAGTAATATCTATATATTTGCTGAGTTCATCTATTGCCGCATCTCTCTGGTCTCTTAAATCATTAGCTTTCTCAATACCCGGTGCTTCCACCTTGGCAATACTCTTATTAAGCTTATATATCTGACCTGCAAGATCATTAATCTTATTAACCATATTACTAACCTGTGTATTAAGAGTTGTCTGGTAATCCCTGAGCCCCTTATACACATTTTCTGATTTCTCTATAAATGCAGTCGCATTCTGGATAAGTGATGACCTTGCAACTGTACTTGTCGGATTCTTGGCAAGTTCGTTAATTGAATCATACAGATTGGTAAGATATGACTCATAAGTTACACCCTGCATCTCACCAAACTGATCTTCTATCTCCTGAACAGCATTATACTGGCTTTCATAGAATCCGAGTCTTGAATTTTCATTCCTGTATGCCAGGTCAATATACTGATCTCTTATTCTTCTTACCTCAGATATTGCAACACCAAGTCCATAGCTTGCATAACTTACTTTGTCCTTACTGTTGACATTGACATATGTAGTATCAGAGAAAGTAACCTGCTGTCTTGTATATCCGGTTGTGTTAATATTAGACAGATTGTGTGCTGTTGTGTTGAGCGCTGTCTGAGCTGTTTTCAAACCGCTTGCTCCAACAAACAATCCTGCCATTCCATTAGCCATAAGGTCACCTCTTTCTTACTTAATTCATAATCTTATATGTATATCGTCATTTTTTTAAAACAAAACACCCCAGAGACTAAAAAAGCCACATTTCCTTAGTAAAAATGTGGCTTTCAATCCAACACGGACAACCCCATCTCACAATAAATCATCCGTGATATTATTCATATTGTCTTATATCCGTGGCATCCTGATATGCCATCAGAATATTACTGCCTGGCATCAAAGCTTGTGCTTCCCATGCCACCTGTCTCCTCATACGCTCCCTTTCCATAGTTAGCCGTCTGTGGAGCCATACTTGCATTCTTCGCAAGATTAATCTCAAAATCAATCATATCCATTGATTCCTTAAGCAGCAGCCTGTTATTATCATTAACCTGCGTAAGCTGGTTTACAGTTTTCTTAAGACTCAGATACGACTGTTCTAAAGCATCATGCTCTGCCTGCTTCTTTTCTAACAGTCTTACTATCTGACTCACCTTAACCTCTGCTGCTGACAGATGCAGAATCTTACATATATCTGCAACACATGACTGTCTCTCCATCTCCAGTCTGTTAAGAATATCAATAAGCTTCTGCTCCTTACCAAATATCTCCTGAAGCTGTCCGACATCTCCCTTAACAATAGCAGTAGTCTTATTATTAGACAAGTCCAAAAGCTCAGTATACTGTCTGTTCTCATCATTCATTATATTAATCAAAGAATCTATCAAACTTGCCATCTAATAAAACCCCACTAAAATGTTAATGTTGAAATGTTGTTCAGAATCTTATCTGCAACAGCTTCTGAACTGATGTTGTAAGTTCCTGCTGCCATACGTGCCTTAATATCAGCAATCTTGTCTTCTCGAACATCAGAAGCCTTACTTACTGCTGTCCTGGCTGTCTGATATGTCTTGGCTGTGTCAGAAATCTCAAACTTGTCACTAACCGATGATGTCTTAGCTGCTGTCTTAGCTTTAGAAATCTGGCTGGTCTGATATATCTGATTAACAGCATTATAAGCATCTATGCGCATATTAACCGCCTCACTTTCCATTAATTAAAGCAGATACTCTCTTGCTTCATGTGTAAGATATCGGACAGTTTCCGCAAATACTTTATACCCGTTTTGAAAAAAGCTTATTATTTATCAAGAAATCTCATCCTTGCCTTTTCTCTTCTCTCTCTTATCTTATCAGCATCAACGGTTGAAGATCTGCTTCCGTACATGCCTCCCAGTCTGTTAGCTAAATCGTTCTTACATCTCTCACAATATCTTCCGGTTCTTATGGTAGCTCCGCATACTTCGCATGCAATACCAATAGGTGAATCATCACTGAACGATAATCTTTCTTCTCTTATCCACTGTTCAATCTGTCTTGTACTGACATCGCAATTCTCAGATATTTCTCTCATATCAGCCCTTGGATTATCCTCTATATAATCTTTAACCTCCTGAAACTTTTCTTCAAGCTTTCTCATGCATTCAGGACAAAGTCTGTACACACCACCTATATAATTATATAATCTTCCACAGTTCTTACAATTCTTAACTTCCATAGCTTCTCCTTGTTAATCTTCTTTATCAATCTCGTTAACAGGTCCAGTTACTAAAGCAGCTCATACTTTAAAATCCGTCTCCCACACACAGACTTATACCATATACCTGTGACACTCCTGCGTCTTTAAGTACTGCTGCACATGCATCAAATGTTGCTCCTGTTGTATATATGTCGTCCACGATTAATACTTTTCTATATCTTACAACTTTTCCTCTTACTTGAAAAGCATTTTGCAGATTTTTAATTCTTTCCCGATTACTTAGCTCCTTCATGGGCTGAGTCTTAACAATCCTTACGAGATATTCCTCATCTACCGGAATCTGCATGGCTCTTCCAAGTGCCTGCGCAATAAGCCCAGTCTGGTTAAACCCACGCTCCTTATATTTCGAAATATGAATCGGAACAGGAATTATCACATCCGGCGACCACATGCGTATCATCCTGCCACATCTGTCCGCCATCTGCTTCGCATATATTCCTGCATATTCCTGCTTGTTATAATATTTAAATCTGTATATTGATTCCTTGACATTCTTAGAATATTCATACAACGCACATGCCTGGTCATATACATGCTTCTGCCTGCTGCAGTCACTGCAGTATTCTGTTTCTTCATCTTTCACCGGCTTACCACATTTTAAACAGGCAGGCTCGCTTACATAATTTATATTATGCATGCAGCTTCCACATATATCTGCCCTTATCCCTCCAACAAAAGGTGCCGGCTTTCCACACATAGGACACGCTGGTGGAAGTACCGCATTAACTGCCTCCATTAATACCTTCTTATAATCCATAATCCCCCATTATTGTCATCATTATCACATATAAACATATCAATTATCATTGTCCGAAATCTTCAATATGTCTGATTTCTTCAATCCTGTCTGTGAGTGAAGAATATCGTTTTGACTCTGATACATTGTCAGCCATAAGCCTGAATATCTCCTCTTCCCCAACGAGGCACACACATTTTCTTGCTCTTGTAACTGCCGTATACAGAATATTCCTGTTCATCAGCATTCTTGGTCCCTGCGACATCGGAATAATAACCGCCGGGTACTCACTTCCCTGTGATTTGTGAACCGTAATCGCATACGCAAGTTCAAGCTCATCAAGCTGTGAGAATTCATAAGTAACGAATCTGCCATCTTCGAATTTCACAGTTACATTCTCATCAAATGTGCTTATTCTCTCTATAACTCCGGTATCCCCGTTAAATGCGCCCGTTCCCTGTTCTGTTGGAATACCATATCTGCTGCGTTTTTCCCATGCAAGCTGATAATCATTCTTAATCTGCATGACCTTATCACCTTCACGGAAAGTAACATCACCCACCTGTCTTTCCTGCTTGACAGCATCAGCCGGATTAAGAAAATCCTGCATAATCTTATTAAGGCGTTCAACCCCGACATTGGATTTTCTTGATGGTGTAAGAATCTGAAGATCATACACATCGGCGCCTACATAGTCCGGAAGTTTGTCCTTAATAAGCGTTTTCATCGCATTTATTATATTGTCTGCACCGTTTCTGTGAACAAAGAGAAAATCCTTGCTGTACTTGTTAAGTACTACCTCCTCGCCCCTGTTAATCTTATGGGCGTTAATAATAATCTCGCTCTGTGCCGCCTGTCTGAATATTCTTTCAAGCTTAACAACCGGAAAACATCCGGATTCTATAATGTCTTTAAGTACATTTCCCGGACCTACACTTGGAAGCTGATCCACATCACCTACAAGAATCAGTTTCGTTCCAATCGAAACAGCTTTAAGAAGTGAATTCATAATGCTTATGTCTACCATCGACATCTCATCAACAATAATAACATCAGCCTCAAGCGGATTATCTTCATTTCTCTCAAAGAACATAGACAGACCTGCTGCCGACTTTCTGTCACCATCCGGCACGCCGCCGCTTATCTCTAACATTCTGTGGATTGTCTGTGCTTCATAACCGCACGCCTCAGTCATTCTCTTGGCTGCACGTCCCGTAGGCGCTGCCAGCCTGATTTCCAGACCTTCCAGCTCAAAATATTTGATTATTGTATTAATAGTTGTAGTCTTACCGGTTCCCGGACCGCCAGTAACAATAACAAGCCCGTTTCTTACTGCTTTCGCAACAGCCTCTTTCTGGATATCATCAAGAGTTATTCCTTCTTTATCCTCAATCCTTGCAATCCTGTCATCTATGAATTTCTGGTCTTCCTCAATCTGGACATCAAGATTATTAAGCATAGCTGCAACATTTGCTTCCATGTTGTAATACATACGGGCATAGACACATTTTACATTGTCCTTAACCTTGACAACTATCTTCTTATCCATTGTCAGGTCCATAAGATATTTGTCATAGTCCTGGACATCAATCAAAAGCAGTTCGTTGACCTGACGCACAAGCTTATCATACGGAAGATATGTGTGTCCCTGCATTGTCGCCTGGTTAAGCACATAAAATATTCCGCTCTTAATCCTGAATTCAGAATCAATCTTGATTCCGGCACGCGAAGCAATCTCATCAGCCGTCCTAAAACCGACACCCTCTATGTCATCAGCAAGCCTATACGGATTCTGTTCAAGAATGTTATATATATCGTTTCCATAACGTTTAAATATTTTGTTGGCAAGATTCATCTGGATTCCATAACGCTGAAGAAACATCATTGCTTTTCTGATGTCTTTCTTGTCAATAAGCTGGTTCGCTATATCCATAGCTTTAGACATGCTTATCCCTTTAATCTCAGCCAGACGCTCCGGTTCTTCTTCCATAATCCTGAATGTATCATCGCCAAATGTCTTAACTATTCGTTCAGCCATCTTCTCGCCGATACCCTTGATTGCCCCGGAGCTTAGATAACGCCTTACGGATGCAGCATCATCCGGCGCCCTGAACTCATAAGATGTGACTTTAAACTGCATGTAGTAAACTGCATGCTTAACAAATTCGCCTTGTGCGGTAATAAATTCACCTGTGTTGATATAGCTTAACACTCCAACACAGGTGATTTCTTCATCATCATATACAATATTAAAAACCGTATATCCATTGTCTTCATTCCTGAAGATAATATTCTCCACAAAGCCCTCTACATATTTCACAGACTCGTAATCCAATCTGTTATCTCCTTTATGTTAAATATTATTTCTGCTCATCTGCCTTAGGAATAGACTCTGTAGAATAATTTCTCTTCATCTGCTCATAAAGCGTCTGTGCTATTCCAAGTCCTTTGCCCTTATTAGAATCAGTCATAAGCTTAGCATACGATGATACCATCTCATCTCCAAAGTAACTTCCTAATGTATTAAGTGAAGTATCCTCTGTTCCGCCAATTCCAGCCATAGAGGTAAACAGATTGCTATCCTCGTCTTCTGAATCAATCTTAGCCATCTTCTCCATTGACTTAAGAACCTGTTCAACAAAATAACTTTCAAAATCCTTGCATACAGACATAAGTTCATCGTCTGATGCCTTAGAATAATCAGTATCTGTAAGTTTATTAGTTAAAGAACCCGCTTTAGAATCATACACATCTGAATAATTCTTACTGCTAAGTCCCGTAATAGAATCACTCATATACTACACCCCGCTTATCTCTTAAGGTTATTAGCCTGCTCCATCATTGTATCAGATGTTGTTATAGCCTTAGAACATAATTCATACGCTCTCTGTGCTGTAATAAGATTAACCATCTCAGTTGCAACCTGAACATTAGATGATTCAAGATATGACTGTCTTAACGAGCTCTTCTTCCCAACTGCATCATACGCTTCGTTAAGTGCAGCTCCTGACGCCTCAGTCTCTGAAAGGTAGCTTCCACCAATCTTATCCAGTCCTGCTGGATTAGAAAACTGATATAAGCCAATCTTAATACCGATTGGTGCCGGATTGTTAGACTCGTCAGGATATAAAAGGTTGCCGTCTGTATCAATAGTAATAAGATTAGTCTTATAATCTTTACCATTAGCGTCCTGTCCAAGAACTATCTCTGCGCCATCTGCGCTGAGTACAGGATATCCTTCAGAAGTACTAAGCATTACACCTTCTGTAGCTGTTGCCCATGTAAAATGTCCATTTCTTGTATACACAGTCTCGTCAGTATTAGTATTTCTTACTGCGAAAAAACCATCTCCATTAATTGCAAAATCTGTTTTACTGTCAGTTGCATTTAATGCACCCTGTGTATATATTGATGTTACTGCTGAAACTCTTGAACCAAGTCCAACCTGTGCTCCAACAGGTTTATTCTCTCCGTTGGCAGAAGTAGTCTTCGCCTGAAGATTCTGGTAAAGCAGAGACTTAAACTGAGTCTGCTCCTGCTTATATCCTACTGTATTAACATTTGCCAGATTGTTGGCAATAGTATCTACGCTTGTCTGCTGGCTCATCATTCCTGATGCAGCAGTCCACAATGATCTCATCATGTCGTCAGTCCTCCATATGTATATGCCTAACAGTTGTTACTAAATCTCAGATATAGATACCATCTTTCCTAACATCTCATCGATAGTATTCATAATCTTCTGATTACTTTCAAAATCTCTTGCAATAGATATCATATCTACCATCTCTGTTACCACATTAATATTGGAAGCCTCCAAATATCCCTGATTAACTGTTGCTGCAGCATCTGTCTGTGTTGCGCCATCTACAGCTCTGTATAGATTCTCACCATATGCCTCAACATAGTCATAATTCTCAAAATCTACAAGAGCAAATCTGTCTACATACTGTCCGTCAGCATATATTTCGCCACTCTCTTCTACAGTCAGTTTTTCAAAGTCTGTAGGTAACTGTATCGGACCATTCTCGCCCAATACAAAATCACCATCCTTGGTTACCAGATAACCTTCACGGTTCATCTGGAAAGATCCGTCCCTGGTATAAAGCGTTGAAGTTTCTCCAGCTTTGTTAGTGAAAGAAATCGAAAACAATCCACTTCCACTCAGTGCAAAGTCAAATGTATTGCCTGTGTTCTGGAAAGAGCCCTGATCCCAGCTTCTGAAGGATTCTCCTACTTTCGCTCCAAGATTCAGAGTTCCGATATTCTGATTAATATAGCCCACAGTTTCATCTTTAACTTTGATGCCATAAACATCTTTAAACGACTGTGTCGTAAGGCCTTCTTTCTTATAACCTGTGGTAGTTGCATTAGCCAGATTATTAGACACTACATCCAGTCTCTTCTGCTGAACTGTCAAGCCAGAGTACACTGTATAAAGCCCTTTTACCATAGCCCGCCTCTTTCTTGATAATATATTCTTCCGGCATAAAAATTGTCCATTCTGCCAGAATGTTAAGAAACATTAGTAATAATCTTATTAGAAATGTTTCAGGTTACTTAACTTCGTCTCTGTAGCCTGCAAGGAACTCAATAAACTTACCTGTACCAATAGCAACACATGTCATTGGATCTTCGGCTGTCATAGTATTAATTCCTGTCTTGGCTTCAATTAAATCCTCAAGTCCTGAAAGAAGACTTCCGCCTCCTGTAAGGACGATTCCTCTGTCTGCAATATCAGATGCAAGTTCTGGTGGAGTCTTCTCAAGAACGCTGTGAACAGCTTCAACAATCTGTGAAGTTGCCTCTCTTAAAGCTTCCTCTGTCTCCTCTGAGCTTACCTCTACAGTCTTAGGAAGACCTGTTACAAGGTTTCTTCCTCGTACATTCATAGTTGTGACTTCTGCCTTAGGATAAGCAGAACCAACCTTTATCTTAATATCTTCTGCGGTTCTTTCACCAATAAGAAGATTATGCTTCTTTCTCATGTATCTTACGATAGCTTCATCAAAATCATCTCCGGCAATCTTAATAGAAGTACTTACAACAGTTCCTCCTAAAGAGATAACAGCGATATCAGTTGTACCACCACCGATATCAACAATCATATTACCGCATGGTCTTGAAATATCAATACCTGCACCGATAGCTGCTGCGATAGGCTCTTCAATAATAGCAACCTCTCTTGCGCCTGCCTGAAGAGTAGCATCCTCAACCGCCTTCTTCTCAACCTCAGTAACACCTGAAGGTACGCATACACTGATTCTAGGCTTCTTAAGCATTCTCTTGCCGATAGCCTTCTGGATAAAGTACTTAAGCATCTTCTCAGTTACAGTGTAATCAGAGATAACACCCTGACGAAGAGGTCTTACAGCAACGATGTTACCTGGTGTTCTACCAAGCATCAGTCTTGCTTCCTCACCGATAGCCTTAATCTTATTAGTATCCCTGTCAAATGCAACAACTGAAGGCTCTTTAAGAACAACACCTTTGCCTTTAATATATACAAGGATACTTGCAGTACCTAAATCTATACCAATATCTGTTGATAACATGATAATTCCCCTTTCTTATAAAACAATGCGGACCTTCTGCTTGTCCGATATATTCAGATAAAACATAAAATCAAAAGTCAATAGAAGCCATGTGTACCCATGGCTAATCACCATTATATACATAAAAAAGGAAATTTAAAAGCCCTAAATAAAAAAAATCTATCTAAATATATATTTTTATGAATATTCAAGAAGCAATATGTCTTGTAAATGTATATCGGCATTAATTTGTATCTGCTTAATATTCTGCCCGCGAATTTAAAAATATTTTGATTTTGAGATACATACATATTATAATGTGGTGGATTAGGATTATAACTTGCATATATTAAGGTAATATTAAAGTTATTTCTGAATTTAAGTGTATAGGAGATTGCTATGAATATCCGTGTATTAGATAAAAATGATAAGGCTGCCCTTGAACAGCTTATATATACTATAGAAAATGCTCTTCCTGTTCCGGAATGGTGGATTCCTATTGATGATATTGAACGCTCACATTTCTTTGATGCTGACTGGACATGCTTCTTAGGTGCATTTAATGACGATAATGAACTTGTTGCCGCCAGCGCCCTTTTCTTTAATGAACATGAATTTGCTGAGGAAGCTGAAAAGCTCGGTCTCGACATTCGTTCTACAAATGTAGCTGAAGTCGGACGGTGCATGGTTCACCCTGACTTCCGCGGTCACAACCTTATGTGTGAGCTTAACAAGCGCCTCTGTTCAATTGCCCGCAACCGCGGCATCGACACAATCCTCGCCGTAGCCCACCCTGACAACGTCGCCAGCAATTCGTCTTTCCGCCGTCTCGGTGCAGAGCTTAAGGCAACTGCCACTGTATTCGGCTCTTACCGGAGGAATATGTATATTCTGCCATGGTAGGTGGGTAACAACCTATAGGTAGTGGCTGTCGGGCTGTAGCTTGCAGCCAGTATGTAGTGGCAGGTCGGGCAAGGCAGGCTGTCCCCGTTGAAGACAGCCTGCCTTGCCCGACCTTTTTATTCACATATATTGCCGTGGCACTTGCTCATGTAACCTGCCTGCAGCCTCCTACAATTCTTCTTTAAGGCACTCAAGCAGTCCTTTGCAGCCTGCCAGAACATCCCTGTAAGTTGCCTCAAAATCTCCCGTATACCATGGGTCTGCCACATCAAGTCCGCTTCCCACAAAAGTAAGCAGCTTATATACCTTCTCATCCGGATCTCCGCCCGATATCCTCTGCATATTGCGGATATTCTCCGTATCCATTCCAATAAGGTAATCATACTCCTCATAATCATTCAGAGTCATCTGCACTGCCCTGTGAGGAATAACCGGAATTCCTTCTTTCTTTAACTTGGCAACTGTGCCATGATGCACTCCATTACCAATTTCCTCGCGACTTGTCGCCGCTGAATTAATATAGAACTTATCAGCAAGTCCCTCTTTCTCAACTAAATATGTCATAACACTTTCTGCCATAGTGCTTCGGCAGATATTGCCGTGGCAGATGAATAAAACTTTTATCATAGTTTTGTTTCTCCTTAATTTGCCCGGAATGCTCTGTTTTGCAAGGTTTTCTGGGTTCATTGTAAAATGCTCTGAAATTACAGATTGTGGCAAATTGAAGCAGAACCCTGCAAGTTGTTACTACCTGTTAGCAGTAAAATTGGTAGTAAAATGTGAATTGTTACTACTAAGGATTTTGCTGTTTCTTCTTTATCCTCGGACATCCTAACTTACTGAATTTTACAAGAATCATAGTATTTACTTTGAAACATATAACTGCAACAAAATATACGCCATTTAGCATTTTTATCTAATCAAACAATTCTTTATGTTTCTTTATTTCTTTAGAATAGCAATAGTCATATACTTTCACAGTCACTTTAGAAACATAAAAACTAAGCCCTTTTACAATTGAAATAATTGTTATTACCAAACATATAATTGATACAGAACCAACATAAACATATGACCACACTAGGCTAACTTTTGTTAAATCAGAGATTTTCCAAGTTCCAATTGCAAACAAAATTGTAATTCCTAAAGAAATCACAGATAGCACAACATATATCAATATTTTTGTTATCTCTTTAATCAAATTTGCTTTATTCTTAGCTTTATTAATTATATGCCTTTGCTTTGTTCTTACATATTCAATCTTTTTCTCATATTCCTCTTTTTCCTTTGATAAGGCATTTCTTTTCTTCTCCAAATTGTCCATAATAATTTCTGTATCTTGCTTTAACTTAGAAGTTTTTCTTTGTTCACCTATCAATTCATTTCTTCTTTGTTCAATTGCATCCCTATCTTCTTCAACTTCTTTTCTTTCTTTTTGTAATTCGTCAATTTCTTTTTTTAATTGCACCTTTACATCTTTCTCGGCTCTATTTTTTACCCGTCTTTCCATTTCGTAAATAACTTCATCTGTAACAGCTCCCTCTTTATTATGCAATATTTCACTCAAATCATTTATAGTAGCATAGTGTGACCTTAACATAATTGCCATTTCTTGACTAATTTTTTCGCTCTCCTCTAAAGAGTGTACCTTTGCAAGAAATTCTTTCATTATTAATCTTGAAGGCATGCATGCACTATAAGCATGTTCCAAAAGCTTCATCTTCGGTAAATCACTATTTTTCCCAAATGTTGATAACCAAATAATAGAAGTCAAGTCTACATCTGACATTGCAAAATTTACTTCTCCATTTCTGAATCTATCGTTTTTATACAGTCTAAAAATAGTGTTACAAATATCTGTGTTTTTTGTAATAAAAATAGCTTTACAGTTAAATATAGAACAATGTTTACTATTCCCTCTTTCATATGCAATTGCTTCTATTGTATCTACATCATGAATTAAAGCATCTGAATAATACTCCTCTCTCTTTGTCCTATAATCAATTTGCTGATTTAATACATCCCTTAATTGAGCATAATCTATATGCCATTTTTGTGCATTTATATTTTTCCCATAATTAGGCTTTTGAATAATCGCTACATTGTATTCTTGTAATCTATCTTCTATCGTTCCTGCATAGGCAGAAACATCTTGAGATGAATATCTACTTCTCACAAACCAATTTAAGCTTAATTCTAGTCTTGTTTCTGGTGACTTTTCAAAACGATGTATAATACCTCTTAGTTCTTCTACATAATAATCAAATGTAACAACTTTTCCTCCATGATTAATAATTAATTCCAGCAACTCTCGTGCAGCATTACATTCTTGCTGTAAATTTAACCCAAGAACATCAATAAGCACTCTTGTATCTAAAACAAATCTTGTACCTTGTATTCGTTTTTTTGAAATATCATTCTCAGAATCCATAAAATAATATATAGTTTTTGCAATTAATGAACCTTTAATAATTTCTAAAATATCTTGAAATTCTACAGTATCATTTTCATATTCTGACAAAATAAACTGTGCCACATAATAATTCGATTCCGAATTTTTATTTATTGTGATAGAATCTAAACTCTGCGTATCATCAAATACAGAATAATTATATGTATCAAGAAATACTGCCAAATACTCTCTCATTTTGTCTGGCGATACATCTTTCATATATTTCTCTTTATACATATACTTCTGCATTTTACTAATAACAGCATCTATTGATTTTTTTATTTTTATAGTTCTTTTTTCAAATTCATCTACATTGTAAATATTATTTACAGCATATCCCAATGGTATTTTTTTTACTACTGCTCCTCTTTTTTGTTTACACAACCTTATCAGTAATTTTTCCACAACATTAACAGGAATATCCAAACCATATTTGTTTTTAATCGCATCTTGAATTTTTTCCAGCTCAATAATATCATCTATTTTCTCTGGCAAACACATACATACAAAAGGAAGGATTAACTCCAAATAATCTTTTGTTTCTACTACCATATATGATGATAACATTGATTGTGTAATAAATGTATCATTATTCTTCATTAGCATCACCGTCCCATATATCATTTTATCATTCTCCCTTATTTATTACAATAAATATATGTTTGACTTGTATAATTAGCATTCATCACTTTAAAGTATTTTAAACATTTTCTGCGACATCGGTTTCTCCTTCTTCTGTTCAACCTCCGCCTGTGCCTTCCTAAACTCTTCCATCCACTGCAATCCTTCCCCGGCATCATCAAATCCGATATGCATGTACACATACATTGTAACCGATATGTCTGAATGCCCCATGAGGTACTGTAACGTCTTAGGATTCATTCACGATTTTGCCATATTCTAACAATATGTGTGTCTGCATACATGAGGCGTAATGTTTGTATCTGCCCCGGTATATGTCATTGTATCTGCCAACCATATGATTGAATTAGTGCTGCTAGTGCATTGCCACAAGTAGCATTCCATTATCATCGTAAAATAGAAATCCGCAATATCCGTCTATGAATTTCTCCACTTTTAATGCTTTTCTGTCCTCGATGATTGCCTGAAACATCTGTGCCATATCCTCTGCGATTACCTCTCTTGTGACTGCGTCATTTACCAATACCCCCAGCAAGTTGAAATCCGGATGGATTCTTTATGATAATATCGTCATCCAGCGCCATCTGAAAGGCTGGTCGAAACACTCCATGGATGGTATGAATGGAACTGTAGCTCTTCCCATCTTCCTGCTGCAATTTGAAATGTTCTTACCGACACAGGCTTAGTACCATTTTTGATATCCGGCATATATTTCTTATCAACACTAAAATATAACGAAATCACAACTTATAGCTTTAGTTAATCAATTTATCATTGAATATTTTTGACAAAAATGTCAAAAATATTCATCTTGTTTTCAAAATAATATTGGCATCCAGGCAGTAAAATATTTCCCCTGACAACCTGCCTATTATTACCCCAATATATCTTTCTCTAACAATTCAAGTTTTAAAATTCAACTTTTTAATAAATGAAACAATTTTTATAGAAAATGTCCTGTTTTTTATATACGAAACATATTATTATTTCTTTGAGAAAAAGATATCTTTTTATTTTGTTTAAAGCGAGGTATAACATTATGAAAATAAGAGAATTCTGTAAAATGAAAAAAATCACGCAAGAAAAATTAGCCGAAGACCTAAACGTTGATGTAAGAACAATCCGCCGTTGGGAAAGCTCCACTCCCTCTACGAGAATTATTCTTAAATTAGCCAACTATTTCGAGGTCTTTCCTTACAATTTACTTGAGGAAAATGAAAAAATGCCTGAATTTCCAATTGGTCAATCAGGTTCTATAGATTTTGCATTTATAAAAAAGGAGGTTTTAGTATCAATTAATATTTTGTCTTCACAAAATGTTATTCACGACATTTATAGACATACTTCTATTAAGTATAATGACAGCATGCTTGAGGATCTTCTAAATATATCTTTGGCAATTACTAATATTTATTCCAGATTGGTCTTTCTTCTTAAGTCTAAAGAATGGCTTAATCAGTTACATTATAGAACTAATTATTCATGCTTTGATTATGAATTACAATTGAAGTTATTGGCTAATGATTTATTTTACCCTAATGAAGGATTGTTTAACAACTCAGAAATAAATAACCTGGCAGAAAAAGTGTGCAATACATGCAACAAATACAAATTCAATCCATTATATAGCATTTACCTGCCCTCTGATATTGAAAGATTTCTTATAGATGCCTTTCTTTCATACAAATCTGATACGACATCTCAGTTACATCAGACAATTGTATGTGAACATATTTTACTCCAATTATTAAACTACACAGGAGATGAAGTCCACAATTATTATGCGGCTTAGTTTTCACTATTATTTATAAATATTAATTTAAAAGTCAATGTATCTGCAAACGATAAATTTACAGATACATTGACTTTTCATCCCATCACCAATCCCAGCAAAACTGCTGTCCGAGAAGCAATTATCATATCATCATCCTGCAACTCTGTTTATACTCATTCAACAACTGCTTTATTTCATTGGGCAGTAAATCCCTGTCAGAAATTTTTATTTTCTTCAAAATATAACGTTTTTCATCATTTGTCCAACGAAATTCTTCTTTCATATATGGCAAATAGATCTTGTCCAGTGCATCTAATTGCAAAAGTTCATAATGTTTTAAAATATCCGCATTTACACAATTCTTTATACTATTTTCGTCAATTGAACCATCTTCCATTATATATCCATTTTTCAATTTTTTATAATGCTTATTTTTCTCTAACACCTTCCATATCTGTTTCCAGCATATCTCAAAAAATTTCTTTCCATTCTTATCTTTCTTCATAAATGAATATGGTAAAACTTCTTCTTGATTTTTTATATAATCATCACCTAATCGAAAGAAAAATGTATTAGGATAATTCACATCTGTATCTTTTCCTGATGCCATAAATCCAACACCAAAATACCCATAATTATTATTTTTATCCTTATATTTTTTCCAAAACATATACTCTATCTTATCCAGCTTTGTTGAAAAGTTTTTAACTTTTGAATATCATGTATAATGCTCCGACCACAAAAGGTACAAGACTTGACAGAGCAATAACTTATGCCAAAAACCAAAGTTCATATATGATGACATACCTTGAAGACAGCCATTGCAGTATATCAAATAACATGAGTGAGAATTCAATCAGGCCTGTAACAGTGGGAAGAAAGAACTGGCTGTTCTGCGACACAACTGATGTTGCAGATGCAAGCATGATGGTATTTTCATTATTAGAAACAGCCAAAGCTAATGGCATCAATCCATACAAATACCTTGAGTTCCTGTTGGAATCAAGACCAAATGAGAAAATGATAGATGAACAACTTAATAGTCTTTCACCATGGAATGAAAATGTAAAACAGATCTGTCAAAACAACTCATAGTAAAACAGTCGAGTTAACGCGAACAAGTCATAGTGAAATTTCGGATTATGACAAATAACTCATAGTAAATATTCGATAAAAATGCAATCTTGCGAGAGTTCTCGTAGATTACTTTTTTTATCAACAATACTATTTTATTTAGCGGTTACCCTTTTTCTCCCATACCGTATTCATAAACTTTGATTTTTCCTTTCTCATCACGTACAGCATCTTCTAATAAAATTTCTTTGCAAATTATTCCACCATTAGATTTTGATAAATACCACTCCTTTTTTCTGCATTCCCTTTTCTCTTCTATAAATACTGAATGTTCTTCCACATCTAGTAAATATATGCTATATAATCTCCCGTAATATATAACACTATCATTCTGAGCAATCCGCTTGTTATTACAATCAAAAAACGGGGTATATCTAATATCAGCAAAATACCAATAATTTTTATTTTTTATATATAACCAATTAACAAACAGACAAAAACAACATATTAAATACAGAAGATATATTTTTTTATCCGCATTTTTTATCACATCTGCACCGTGAATACATAAAAACAAATTATTGCTTAACTTTAATAACAAAATGAATATCGTACCCATTTCAAAAATATCTTCTGCTGTGTTAAAAACAGGAAATACTTTTATATTAACTTGGGTTTCTATGTTGATTACCAAATATCTTAAGATTGCATATCCTACAACTTTATAAATAATTAAACCCAAGAAAAGTATATATGTATATTTATCAAGAAATTGATTCAAAAATATTGGAAATGTTGGGAGCACTTCCACGTTAATACCAAACATAAATTTGCAATATTGTACTATAAAAGTTGCACAAACTACTAAAAAGGATACTATTTTTAATAAGTCCACAATCTTTTTAGTTTCTATATTGTCCTTTCCTATTTTTTTTACATCATTAACTATTTCTTTTACTTCTGAGTATAACCACACTTTAAAACATCTCCTTCTTTAGCACCAATAGTTTATAGGTATTTTCTTTTCTGTATTCTTCAATCGAAAAAGTATAAAAATACTAATATTTCACAATAATCACTTTAACATTTCCTGCGTTTTCAATATCACGTTTAAACTCTTCCGCATTTTGAACATATCCCAAATCATATACAATAAATAATGGCCGATGGTATTGTTTACTATACGCTGTAATATCTGCACTTATTTCTTCATTAACTTTGGATTTTCTATTCTCACGCAAAAGTTTCATTTCAATGCATAATGATAATTTAGGAATAATAAAATCTGGATATATTCTTTTCCTGAAAATTCAAATTTCCCCGATTCTCTATCATAATCTATGCCTTTATTTAATCCACGTCCCAATAATAATGCCTCAATGGCATTTTGAACTTCAATCTCTTTTTGCGGTTTATCAAAAATAACCGTTCTTAACATACTCTTTTTTATTCTTCATCCTGGAATTGCTTAGAAAGCATATCATCAAATGTTCTCATCCCTCATCATCCTTTCTATGAAATCCTTTTTTCTATCCTTTGCAATCTGTATCTCTTCTTTTGGAGTTTTCTGTGTCTTTTTAACAAACTCATTCATCAATTATTCTTTTAATGTAATCATATCAGTCCACTTTTCTAAATATATATTCGGCAAGCAAAAATACACCATTAGAATACTATTCCTACTAATATTCTAATGGTGTATTTAATATTTGTCATTGAATTTGTAATTCAATCTTATGCAATCTGATTATTTTTTAACATCTTATAATACTTACTAATTCTTCTTATCTGCGATTCATTATATTGTTCAACACAATGAAAATAAGATGACTGTCTGTTGCCACATACAATGCAATCCATAGGCATCTTAAACAGTTCACTTAATGCATACAAATTATCAACTGTTGGCATACTAACCCCATCAAACCAACGATATACACTTTGCACACATCCAAGTTCAAGATATTGCTGAACATCTTTTGCCGTCAATCCCTGACAATCCATGATTTTTCTTATATTAATTCCGGTTTCTCTTTTATCAATTATTGGAAACATATCCCTCCATACATAATAATGTTACCTTTAATTTATTATTTCATCACTCCATCGCCAATCCCAGCCGATAAGCCTCATTCAGCCCATCAGTATTCCTGACATCACCTTTATCCTTAGCACCCCTGACCAGCACCATTCCTGCATCTTCAAGCTTGAAGAAATTAAGCACAAGCTGATACTGTATCTTAATAGAATCAAACAATTCTGGCAAAACCGCTGCTCCAACGAGTATCAGTGCCAGCTTCTTAACTTTAAAATCATTTCTCATAGGAGTATGTAACCTGTCGATAATTGCTTTAAGCTGCGCACTCACTCCATAAAAATACACTGGTGAAGCAACCACAATCACATCAGCACATTTTAACTTATCATAAACTGTCCGCATGTCGTCCTGCTGAAAACAATCATGCCCTTCCCTATCAAAGCACGAATTACAGCCAATGCATGGGTTGACCTTATAATCCGCCACCGAAATAACTTCTACATTATTATTCTTTTCCGCACCTTTAACAAATGCATCAACCAACAGGTCAGTATTGCCACCCTTACGCGGACTGCCTGACAAAACAATAATATTGCTCATGAAAATCCTCCTTATCTGTTAGAAACTTCAAGGTCTTTCACCGCATTTTTCAACAAATTCTTAAATTCATCCGTTCCTTCAACATACGCATTATCCTTATTCGTAAGTATGTATACAGGATTAGTTTCTGTCAAATCTTTTATCGGAAATACCAACAGCTTATTGTCATTATATAAGTTCAATTCATGTAAATGTGGCAGATACATGGACAAGCTGAAATACGCCGCCAGATTCTCCTGTGCCATCTGCTGATGCAGGTCAAAATGACCTGATGTGTACATAATCCAGCGTAACCCCTTCCAGCTCAAGCATCTGCCCACTTACCACAAGATAAAGTCCCTCTTCAAACAAAAAATCCTTTTCTATACATTCAGGAGCCAGTGGCGAAATCCCGCTAAATACAATATCCAGTTCGCCGTTTTCAAGCATTTCCCGCAGTTGTTCTGCATTACCAATTATATCTTTAATGGTCAATTATATGTAAAATCTCAATTTTTAATTTTTCTCATTTTCATATGAGTCTGTGCTGCAAACACAGTTGCATCACCCTTTGCATCTGCAATTTGAAAGTTACTAATAACTTTTTGCTGCGTCTCCGGACTCCAGTAAATTGTTAAGTCTCTTTTAGAACGAGTAATAGCAGTATAAAAAATATTATGAGTAATCATGCTGTCAATTTCTTCTGTAATGATTACCTTTACAGAATCATACTCCAATCCCTGTGCTTTATGAATGGATACCGCATATGCAATCTGAAATGGTACATCTGTATCACCAGAAAAATCAGTCTCATCATTATCTGAATTCTTTTTCTTTAATACATAAAACTTTATAACAGATTTCCCCGGAGTAATTGGATCTAATAACTCAATATCATAATTCATAATATCAAGTTCTGTAAGCACTTTATCAATTTCTAATATAAACCATATCTTTTCTTCAGATTCTTTTTCTATACCTACAATAGTTCCTTTTAAATTATTATAAAGTAAAGGAACAAATCTTTCTGATTCGTTAAAAAGAATTGGATCTCCTACTTTATATGTCCACAATCCCCATCTTATTTCAGAATTAGGATTATTCTGCTGAAGGAATCTATTTATATTATTTATTCCATATAAGCCATCATAATTTAAACATAATATAATTTCATCCTCTGATTTTTTATCAAAAACAGATTGATCTAAATTTGATGCATATCTATTTGCAACAATATGTTCCGTTAAATCTTCATGCAATTCCCTCACTTTTTCCCACAAAGTTAATAAATCCTCATCTTTTGTCCTATAAGGAGTTTTAAGTTCATGCCATGCATATCTTGGAATAAAATATTTTACCATTGAAAACCAATTACCAAAAGTAATAGATTCAATCTGGTATGTATCACCTACTAAAAGTAAAATTTTACAATTTACTTTTTGTAATACTTCAGCCATATCTGCATTGCTTACCATACTACATTCATCCATTATCAAAATGTCAACATCAACAGGAACATTTTTAGACATTATATACTTGCGAATAGTCACAAAATCACAATTTTGTGCCATTACTTTTCGCCTAAGGTTCTCAACCGCTGGATTTGTGTTAGCAAGAAATAATTTAGAATGAGAATCCATAAATTGTGATACATGATTTATCAAATAAGTCTTTCCCGTTCCAGCTGCCCCGTAAATCACAGCTACATGTGTTTTTTCAAACAACTTCTGAAGAATCTCTTTCTTTTCGTCGCTATCAACATTTTGCCTTTCCTCAATCCAAACAGTGATAGCATCTATGTATCCTTGTAATCCATTTTGTGATTTATGAAATAACTCATCCATAATACAATGGGTATTATCAAGAGCTTCTTTTACATAAATGTTCTGACCAAATTTTGCAAGCCTTCGCCCTTCATGTTTATAATAAATACTGTCATTAAAAACATCCATTTGAGAATCTACATTTTCTGTAAACTTCTCCACTTCTTTTATAGGTGTATACAGCCTTGAATTAGTACTCATATTGCCTTGGATATACCTAGCCATTAACTCATGTTCTCTTCCTTCCGCATCAATACTCTCAAACAGTTCTGTAGCCTCAGGATTATGTTGAATCAATGATGTTGCAAATGGCATTTTGTCAAACGGAATACATCCCCATTTGAGTCTAAGTCCCGATAATAATTTATTATTATCATTTTGTCTTTGTAACTTAAGTACTTTATTATTCATTATGTGAAGTAAATATCTAATTATATTACTTCCTGGTTGATCTGATAAAATCAATTTTCTAGCTTCGTTTAATACTGGTTCAAAATGCTTGGCATGACTATGCCCAAACATTTTCCGCATACATATTGCATAGTCTTTATCTGATAATAAAACTAAATCCAGCAAACTTGAACCTGAATTCGTCAAATAATTCATCATTCCAATATACTCAGCACTAGCTGCCTGCATTTTTATTTTAATTCCAAATAAACTTGCAAAATTGTTAAATTCACATGGTCTAATTGAAACAGAATATTCAGTCATAATATTCACGGGCATTTTTTTACCGTCAACCTCTATATCATCATAGAATATTGCCGCCTTTATTGCATAATGTTTAGGCACCATATTTTTTGAATATACAATAAATCTATCAAATTTACTTGTAGAATCAAATGCTGGTGTTAATACCATTTCGAAATATGGCATTCCATCCACAATAAATGGAATAACTTTATGAACATACATTCTCTCATTTCTATTGTAATCTATAGATGGTCTATTTACCTTTAATCTTTCTGCTATTTTCTCATAAAATTCTGCTACAGTTTTATCCGTATTTATAGGAAATTTATTTAGATTATTAAGTAAATTCATGTCATATTCTTGTTTTACAAAAGTCTTTATCATAACGAAATACTGATAATACTTCAACATTAATCTTTCAGCACCCTCATTATCAGGAGTATAATGTGATTTTGACTCCTGTAGAAAACTATGAAATTTTCTTAAAAATAAATACTTATTATTCTTTTTCAAATACGCCATTGCAATTGGTACAGTTTCACGATTTAAAGGTATTTCTTGACCTTGTCCATATGCTCTTACAGCAATATGTTCTACAAGATTTCTAGATTGTGCTAATAAATTCTGAGATATCAAATCTCTTGAAACATTTGAGGATTCCATCATATCCAAATTTCCGCATATGACCCTATCAATATCATATATTCTTTGCTCAATTTTTAACATAAATGCTATTTTCACCTCTTTAACTTTCATTGCTTATTTTACAAGGATTTCTATAATTACCTACATAACCATTAGTCTAATCGAATTTGTTCTTATCTTTTTATTTCTAACAAATATTATTAATAAACTTAATCTCAAAAATATAGTAAATTTTTACAAATGTCCATTAAATTAATTTTAATATGTAATATTAATATTTTCAACTAAATAATTAAAATTTACTTCAAACTCTCTTTTCTTCCCAACAACACATTAATTCTCAAATATAAGTTATTTCTCATTTCAGCATCATTCAATTCATCTAAAGTACATAAAGAATCCTGTGGCATTACCATAAGCAAATCAGAATAAGTATTATATTTAAGATCAATTTCGTTTATTTTTGTCTTTATACTATTTCTATCTATAGGTTGTTCCAAAAACACTTTAATAGCATCTACTATATCCTTTTCTAATTCCGTTATCAGCTTTTTATTCTTAAGTTCTTCTAAAACACTATTTAAAACAATATCCCTTTCATCCATATTTTTATCCTCCAATCTTGTATATATACTTATACTACTACTCCTCATATACAAAATTTGTCAAATTATGTCGACAATGAATGTTATTTGCAATAATTTGTAAAATTATATTTTTCTTGATTATTCTTTATAATTTTAATATCATATATTTAAGAAACGAGTTTTTGACTGAGTAAAGTCTCACGACTGGAAAAGGATGCTCGTTTCTTTTTTATTTTCACCAATTCTACAACATATAAAAAACAGCACCCCGGCAATACCCATCTACTGCCGAAGTTCTATCCACCCAAATCAATTATTCCATTAAAATCTACCCAAATATACTCATCAGATTAGCCACAAGCAGGCCGCCGCCGGTTCCGATGACATAGCCGAGAAGCGCCATCATGATACCAACCGGTACGAGGGCATTAGAGTATGCGCCGGCGAGGACCGGTGCTGTTGCTGTTCCACCGATGTTTGCGAGGGAAGCAACACTGCATGTGAAGATGTCGAGTTTCAATATCTTCGCAAGTGCAATCATGATTGCCACATGAATAAGGAGGATTACGAATCCTGCGAGAAGCCATATTGGGGCATTGCCGACTGCTCCGAGGTCTGCTCTTGAGGCGATTAAGGCAATGACTATATAAAGCATTACATTTGAAATCTCCTCAGTTCCCTTTATCTTGCCAAATGGTGTCAGGGCGAATATGATACCAAGCACTGATACGATAAGGACTGTCCATGTTGTGCTGTCAAAGAATGATAAATGTGCATTAATCATGCTGCCAAGTTCCATTGAAACTGCCGATACTAAGAGGCCTGAACCGAGCAGAAGAATGATGTTCTGCCATACGAGAGGCTTTGTGTTGGCTTTTGCTTCCTCTTCAAGTGCTGCTCCAACGCCGTCGATTATGCTTGTGTCTGCCTTTGTCCATTTGTTGAACTTCTCGTGATTTCCGATTGCCCACAGAAGGAACATTACATAAAGTGTCGCGCAGATTGAATCCATAACAAGGGCGTAAGCCATTGTTGCTTCGTCAACATCAAGTGCTGCCTGGATTGCGAGCATATTGCCGCCGCCGCCCATCCAGCTTCCGCACAGTGCGCCGAGCGCTTTCCATGAACCTGCGCCTAAGAGCTGATGGAATATCGCATATGAAACGAAGAATCCAAGTCCGATTGACAATGTTGCTGCGAAGAAACCGATAAGCATTTTAGGTCCAAGCTTGATGATTTTCTTCAAATCACATCGAAGCAGCATTATGAAAAGCATCGCATATAATATCGGGTTCTTGACTGATTTGTACACAGCGCTTGTTGCACTAAGGTCCCACACTTTCATTGTGCAAAGGAGCATAAGCCCCAGGTATATAAGTACAATTGGCGGTGCAAAATTAAAGAACACCTGTGCCTTTTTCCCTTTAAAAATCTTAGGCAGATTTACTAATACTGCGGCTGCAAATATAAGTGCCGCAAGGTATAAAAATCCATCTTTTATCATGTATAAATTCTCCTTATGGTTAATTTATAACATATTCTGCCCATTTTTCTGTAGTATATAACTAAATTTGCGGAAGTAAATGTGATGCAATCTGTCATCACACACTTACTCCCGCAAATTTAGTTATAAACTTTTAAGTATCTCCAGCAGATATTCCCAAGTCCGCTCCACTGAAGCCACATCCATACACTCATCAGGCGTATGCACACTTTCAAGTGTCGGTCCAAATGATATCATATCTACTCCCGGCATTTTCCCGGCGAGTATGCCACATTCGAGTCCGGCGTGGATTGAGGTCACTTCCGGTTCGTGGCCGTACACATTTGTAAAGCTATCAACGCATATCTTTCTTAACTGCGAATCACTCTTGTATTCCCATGCAGGATAGTCCGACATTGTGACTACATTTCCTGACAAATGTTTTACAAATGCATTAACTCTCTCAAGCAATAATTTCTTTCCAGCCGCTGTATTGCTTCTTATAAGATATTTGTACACGAGCTTGTCATCTTCAAGATACGCTGTGCCCAGATTAAGTGAAGTCTGCACCATACCGTTGATTTCCTGACTCATTCTGTACACACCATCAGGACTTAACCAGAGGGCATATATTACATTTTCAGTGCTATGAAAATCTAGGACTTTGTCTGCTGCAGCATCTGCCTTGCCAACCTCAATCTTAACATGTGGCTCTGTCGCGCTGATTTCCTGCATCCACACATCTGCACTCTCTTTGATGCTTTGTTCAAATGTTGTGGCATCGCAGCTTCTTACACTTACAACTGCCTTTGCTTCTTTTGGAATTGCATTTTCCTTGCCGCCGCCTGAAAGCGACACAAGTCTGAAATCTGCCGCGCAACTGGCATGTGAAAGAAGTGAAGCAAGCAATCTTATCGCATTAGTGTGCTGTTTGTGAATCTCAACGCCAGAATGACCACCGGCAAGCCCGCTTATCTTAACTTCGAAGCATACCGAACCATTCTTCACATCAATTGCACCATCTGCCACCCAGTCCGCAGCATCCTCATACACAACCGGAATATCGCACTCAGCCCTCACACCACCAGCACAGCTTACATACAATATTCCCTCATTTTCAGAATCAATATTGATAAGCCTCTTTGCTGTAAGTTCAGAAGTGTCGAGGTCTCTTGCGCCAAGCATTCCAATCTCTTCATCGCTCGTAAGCACTGCCTGTATCGGAGGGTGTGCAATTGTATCTGATGCAAGTACTGCCAGTATAAATGCAACAGCAATTCCATCATCAGCGCCAAGAGTAGTGCCGTCAGCCCATACCATCTTACCATCGGTGCAGGCCTTAATGCTCTGCACACTCATGTCAATATCGCAGTCCGGCTCTTTCTCACACACCATATCAAGATGTCCCTGCAAAATCACAGGCTCACAGTCCTCATATCCAGAAGAACCAGCCTTAAATATAACAACATTATCAGACGTATCCTTCCTTGCCTTAAGTCCATGCAACTTAGCAAACTCCAGACAATAATCCGCAATCATCCCAGTATTCCCAGAACCATGCGGAATAGAGCATATTTTTTCAAAATAAGAAAACACCTCTGATGGTGATAATTCATTTAACTTCATAAAAAGCCTCCTAAACCTACTTTTTCATCAATTTTCACAATCTGATAGGTCTTTTTTACATTGTTAGTTGGTTTATTATGCTTCTTTCCCCATTAAATACCTACTAATTCATCATATTTAGCAACATTAGTAGGTTTTTTTCTTATATGTTTACAATATTAGACATCTCTTGTCAGTCAAAAAACCTACTATTCTCGCATAAATCATAAATTTAGTAGGCAATTTTCTTTTTTCTCCACTATTTTCATCATAATTTCTTCTAAATAAACCTACTAATTCATCACATTTAGCAACATTAGTAGGCTTTTCCCTACTTATGCGCTGATTTCATGTGCTATTTGACACTATCCCAAATGAACAAAGTCACATAACATACACTAATCCCAGCACCTGCAGTGCAACGCCCAGGTGCGTCCGTACCCCCCCCTCGAAGGGCAGTTGCCACATACACCCAGCTGAACTCCCAAGATTAGCCAGACACTCTCTGCTGGTTGGGAGTGCGAGGCAGATGCTTGAATAATGACGAGCTGTGTAGAAGTTAATGCCGCCAGATGCAAAAGTTCAGTGTGCGAAAGCTCGTTCAAGCGAAGCGCGTTTGCTTTCGCACATTGTAAAAAACTCTGCAGCTGGCGGCATATACTTCTACTAAGCGAGGAATACTGAAAGCAGATGCCCCGCACTCCCCACCCGCAGAGCAGGCTGTCTAAACCCTACACATGCAATATCTCATGCGCCCTGTGTGACAACGGTTTCTCAAAATACTCCTCATAGCACTGCTTAACCGATGGATTCTCATGTGAGAATCTAAGATTATCGCGCTTATCAAGCCCATACAGCACATGACGTCGCTCCTCAACCATCACAGCGTCTTCCTTGTAAGGCTGTCCGCCTCCGTTGATACAGCCGCCCGGACAGGACATGATTTCAACGAAATCATAGTGAACCTCGCCCTTCTTAATAGCATTCACCAAACGTCTTGTATTGCCAAGCCCACTGGCAACAGCTACATTTATACTTGTTCCATTAAGGTCAAATGTTGCTTCCTTCCAGCCCTCAAGACCTCTCACTGACTGGAACGCATCCGCATCAGGATTATTTCCTGTCACAAGGTAGTAAGCACTTCTGAGTGCCGCCTCCATAACACCGCCTGTTGCGCCAAATATAACGCCTGCGCCTGTTCCTTCACCTAAAGGATTGTCGAACTCGTCCTCATCAAGTTCTTCCGGCTTTATGAAAAATGCTTTGAACATTCTTGCAACTTCTCTTGTTGTAAGAACCGCGTCAACATCCTTGCCGCCGTCCCATGTACACTCGTCCTTCTTTGCAAGACAAGGCATGATTGACACGCAGAATATCTTCTCCGGGTCAACCCCAAGCTTTTCTGCATAATACGACTTTGTTATTGCACCAAACATCTGCTGTGGTGACTTTGCTGTTGAAAGTCTGCCTGCCATCTCAGGGAACTCGCTCTTTACGAATTTCACCCATCCTGGACAGCATGATGTGAACATTGGAAGTCCTGACTCCTTGATTTCTGGAAGCCTTTCAAGAAACTCGCTTCCCTCCTCCATAATTGTCATGTCTGCTGCAAATGTTGTGTCAAATATATAATCAAATCCTATTCTTCTAAGTCCTGCAACAAGTCTTTGTGCTGTCGCATATTCCTTAGACATACCAAAATCTTCGCCCCATGCTGTTCTTACTGCTGGTGCAATCTGTACTACTGTAATGATATCCTCATTTTCAATTGCATCAAGCACGATTCCGACATCGTCTCTTTCTGTAAGTGCACCTACAGGGCAGTTGCTTACACACTGACCACAAAGTGTACATGCAGTCTCCGCAATGTTCCTGTTTGCACGCACATTTACAGTTGTACGCGAACCTGTATTTACAACATCCCATATGTGCATTCCCTGAATATTATCACACACTTGCACACAACGCATACATTTGATACATTTCTGGGCATCTCTGATAAGTGGAAATGTTTTATCCCAATTATCTTTTTCTAGGATTGAATCATATGGCATCTCTGATATATTAAGTTCATTTGCAATTGACTGTAACGCACAGTTACCACTTCTTATACATGTACCACATTTGTAATCATGCTGTGAAAGTATGAGCTTGACATTAGTCTTTCTGGTTGTACGCACTTTTCTTGAATTAGTGTAGACAACCATGCCTTCTTCTACGAAGTTATTACATGCTGTAACACATCTGTCAGTACCCTCTACTTCAACAACACATACACGACATGCACCAATTGCGTTGACTTCTTTGAGATAGCAGAGTGTAGGTATTGTCTCTCCTATTGTTTTGGCAGCTTCAAGAATGGTAGTTCCTTCTTTTACTGATACAGCTTTACCGTTAATTGTTAAATTTACCATTGTTTCTCTCTGCCTCCTCTGAATGAACCAAATCCAAAATGATCACATCTTAAGCAGCGTCCAGATTCCTGACATGCTTCCTCGCATGAAAATCCATATTCAATAGGTTCAAAGTCTTTCTTTCTGTCTGCGGCATCACGCAGTGCAACCTCAACTCGTCCGCAAGGTACCTTGTCCTCATATCCGGCATAAGGTATCTCTACATCTGAAGTTATCTCGTGATGGTAGCCAAGATATTCATCAATGTTGGCTGCCGCAACCTTTCCGGCTGCTATAGCCCTGATTACTGTTGCAGGTCCTGTTACGCAGTCTCCTCCTGCAAATACTCCCTTATGTTCTTTAATCTCGCTTGTATCAAGTGCCTCAATTGTTCCTCTCTTGACTGTAACGCCATGCTCCTCAAAATATCTTGTCTCGATACCCTGTCCGATGGCAACTACGATAAGGTCACAATGAATAAGGACCTCGTCCTTAGCTGCAGTCTTAGGTGATGGTCTGCCGCCTTTTATCCTGCTTATCATCTGTGGCTGAACCCATAAACCAACTGCTGCGTCATTTTCATCTTTCTCTATTCTGACCGGTGACATAAGCTCAAGAACATCACAGCCCTCTGCCTCTGCGCCTTCAACCTCTTCCGGAAGCGCCGTCATGTCGGCTTTTCTTCTTCTATACACAATGCTTACTTTCTCAGCACCTAATCTTACAGAAGAACGGGCAACATCCATTGCTACATTTCCACCGCCAATAACAACCACACGCTTGCCAGTATAATCAGGCATCTCATCATCACCAATTGCACGAAGCATTTCTACTGCTGATGTTACGCCTGTTGTAGCATCCTCACCATCAATTCCAATCTTCTTGTCTGCATGTGCTCCGATAGAAATGTATACTGCATTATATTCTTTATTAATATCCTCAAGCGTAATGTCTGTTCCTACGCTTATATTTTTCTTAACTTCTATTCCTGTAGACAATATAGCGTTAATCTCCGCATCCAGCTTTTTTCTAGGAAGTCTGTAGTTAGGAATTCCATATCTTAACATTCCACCAAGCTGCTTTCTCTGCTCAAATATAGTAACCTTATGCCCCATAAGAGCCAGATAATATGCGGCACTGAGTCCTCCCGGACCACCACCGATTATTGCAACCTTCTTACCTGTTGGCTCATTACATGCCGGAACCGGAACATCACCGGCATTATCAACTGCCATTTTCTTAAGTCCCCTGATGTTGACCGGCGCGTCAATAAGTGTTCTCTTACATCTGTTTTCACATGGATGCTCACAAATGTATGCGCATGTTGTAGGCATTGGATTGTCTCTTCTTATAAGACGAACCGCGTCTGCATATCTGCCTTCATGCACAAGTGCTATGTATCCCGGTATATCTACTCCTGCCGGACATGACTTCACACATGCAACCGGCTGATTACTGTTACATGAACAAAATCCTCTCTCAATATGTGACCTGAAATCATCCTCGCAGCCATCAATACATTTTAGTACAAGCTTTGCTGCCTCATATCCGATTGCGCAGTCAGCGGAATAATAGATTCCCTCTGCTGTAAGCCTGATAACATCAAGAGTTTCCTCTGTTGCGTTACCATCAAGCACATCATCAAAAAGTCTCGCAAGCTGCCTGAGTCCCACACGGCATGGAACACATTTGCCACATGACTGTGCAAGACACATTTTTATAAATGACCTCGTAAGGTCGATAGTACACAATCCCGGTGGACTTGCTACTATTCTTCTCTCTAAATCCTGATATAAAGACTCCATTGTAACCTGAGCCTTATCCTTAGTAATAATCGTTAATCTGCTCAATTCCCGCTCCATTTCTGCATATTGCGTATGTCGTATTGCTGCTTGCCAGTATACCGCTTAGGTAGTTCTATGTAACATTTTACACAATAAATGTTAATTTGAAAAGGAAGGTTATTTTTTTCACACAATAACCTTCCCTTCATCCATTACTTATGGTCGCACTTCATGCACTGGCTCGTTTCTTTGTCAGTTTCTTTCTTGTAAAATGCACATGACCAGTCGCATATACTTTGCAATATCGGCATTACAGACAAGCCCTTTTCCGTAAGTGAATATTCAACTCTTGGCGGAATCTCGTCATATGATTTCCTTGAAACAATATCATCAGCAATCAATGCTTTTAATGTTGTTGAAAGAACTGCATCTGTAATATTCACCAGTTCTGCCCTTAACTCACTATATCTTAATGTCTTCTTATCCGCCAGAACACATATAACTCTTGATTTCCATTTGCCTCCAAATACTTCCAGCCCGTATTCCAATGGACATCTGATATCTGATTCTAATTTCTTGTGGTACATACATCTCTCCTTTGTTTTTGGCATTTCTTTATAATATCATAATAACAATTATTTTAAAATCAAGTGTGTATGTCAGATTTTTATATATTCATCGTCATATATGGTGGAATGCAGATAATTCCATCTTTCACGATTAAATTTTTTGGATGAATAATATAGCTTTCGTATTCGTTTTTCCCAAATTCTTCGCAGATGGTAGACTTTCCAATACGTCTGGCGCCTTCTATCAGTAAAGCTTTTTTCCCCTGACATTCATTTTTCCATTTCAGTAGTTTTTTATATATTTTTCTTTTTAATATCATGGTTCCTCCAGATTATGCGCATATATGTTAGTTCTAATTTTTATGATTATACGCACATTCTAAACAGGTTTTGAATTTATTTGCAGGGAGGCTTTTATATGTCAATGAATATTAACAGTTTGATTCGGACGGAGATTTACTGAATGCAAACGGTGTTGCAGGTATGGATGTTACTGTAATCGTTTAAGTGGTACATGGACTTTAGAACAATATGAAGGACAGTACAGATCTGCTATGTACGCAGCCGTAAAATCAGCCAATCCAAATTGGAAGCCCGGACAAGCATTTGATACAGGCATTCTTGATAATTTCACAAGAGAATCCGTAGAAGCTACACTTGTCCAAAATGGTAACAGACTCGTTCGTAATTCTATTGATGTATCGGTATAAAAGGGAGAAACGTATAGACTTCAAAAAGGCGGCAAATCATCTCAACATATTGTTGATGATTTGCCACCTCGACTTTTAACACTGATACCGTATCCACACCGCATCACTGTCAAATTTTTTAGAAAGATAGGAAAGTTCATCCGCTGCAGTTTTTCAGGTTGTCCCTGTCTTTACATCTTCTGTTTGCTCCACAACCTGCTTTTCTGTGGTTTCCTTAGCATTATTTTTCCGTATATTACCGGTATAAGCATTTGTGTAAATATTAGAGTAATTGTTTACACCTGTAACTGCCATACTAACATCTCCTTTCGTATTACAAAGCTTTCATTACCTTTTATTAGCATAATAATCCCAAATACCATTAAGCATTTTCCGATTACCATCTGATACATTCAGATTTAGCCTTAAATCTTTCCAATCACCCAAATACTGCTGCGATAATTTCTGGTTATCCGACTGGATGGCGGATAAAAATGCCTGATATGCCGAATTTTTGATACCCCCCTTTTCTTTAGATTTTGCAGTATTTTCCTGGTTCTCACCTATGTTCTGTTCATTTGCTGTCTGTTCACTTCCTTTATGGTAAACTACCGATGGTGTAAAATCCTGTAATTCTGACCAGATTTCTGTGGAAGTTGCCATAAAATTACTGTGGTTTTCATATGCCTGATTCAGCATATCCAGTTCTTTTTCTTTGGTTAATTCCTCAATTTTGCCCGATTCTGTCACATAATACTCCAGCTCATAATCTTGTTCCGCATATTTTTCTTCAATGCTGTTTTTCATTTTGTTATATGCTGTCGCCATTCTGTTTACATGATGTTCAAAGGAATCGGACTTTACACTCTCTGTATCTTCTTTGACAAATATATCCGTCACTTCCCTCTCAAAACGGTTCTGATAATCCATAGAGCTGACAGAAGATAAATACCTAAATCTCTCCTGCCCCGTTTTAGAAATAGATACTGTATCTGTATACTGTGTCATTTTCTTTTCTAAATCTGCTGGAAAATTTTGCTTCGTATTTTTCCTGCTGTTATGTTCGATTGCAGAATATGTAATATTTGTATTATTGTAAATCTTCATAGCTGTTTCCTTCCCAGATAAATACCATTAGACTCTAATATCAATCGGCACATACCTTTTAATTGTCTCTGTTTGTACCATTTCTGCTGCCTCTAAACTATCTGTAACAAGCTGCTCCTGCAAAACCTCGTCTGGAAGTTCTTCCATATTCTCCACAGTTTTTTCCGTCATCTGCTCTGTCATTTCTTCGGTTGTCTTCGAAAGTTCGTCCATGATTTCAGACATCATGCCCTTGTTTTCCTCTGTTCCAAGAGCTTCATCCACCATTTCTTCCTTTCGTTCTTCTTCTGTTTTAGGCTTATTCCTCTCAGCAGCTTCCGCAATCTTTTCGCCATGTTCTTCTGCCTCGTCCATGACATGAAACATCTGCGAATTATTATACTCCTGATTTGCTGCCGCAATTTCATTCTCATAATTATGAAACATTTCCAGCTTTTCAGAGATTTCTTCCAAAGTGTCAGCCTTTCGGTTTTTCAGATTTTCTTTTTGTGCTTCAAAAAAAGCCACCTTATTATCCCGTTCCTGCTGTCGCTGCAATTTTTCCTGTGTACTTTTCAACATATTAGAACTATTAAATCTATTTATCAATAAACCTCCACCGGATAAATTGACTGTAAAACTCATCTGGTTCCTCCTTCCCGACAAATTAATACAAAAGATTTTTCTTCTTGTCATTTAGGCTTAACATACTATACTTCCTTATCAATCTTACTTGACGTTAGAGAAGAATCTTTTTTCGAATATGTACCATTGTTTGTATAAGTCGCACTTGCCCGGTTTGCAGCATTTGATATACCAGCTGCTTTCTGGGCTGTTTTGCCTGCAAAGGAATTGTAACCTGTAAAAACCGTTTTCAATGAACTGATATCTGCTTTCTTCAATTCATCTTCATCCAGCTCCAGCTTATTCCCCTTTCCTATGGTAATACCTATTTTAGAAAGTAAATGACTGGTTTTGTCTGTCATGCCTGTCATCCATGAAGCATTTCTAAGGACATCTTTTGTATTGGATTCTCCTGCCTCCTTAACAACATCATTATAATCATCAATAAAAGATTTCACTTTTTTGGTAATTGCATCCCAGTCATAATCCTCTACCTCTGTTTCTTCCCCGGTCTTTTCATCCTTCTTTTTTATTTTCTTTTTTTCCCAGAGTGACGCATCGTTTAGTGCATCTGCTGATTTTTTCAGGGAATCCGCACTTGTTTTCATCAGTGTAAGCTTCTGTGAAGTATCGCCTTTACCCGATAATTTTTCTGCATCCTGCTTTGCATAATATGCTTTCATAAGTTTTCCATAGCTTCCGTTTTTAATCGCAGCATAATCAGAAAGCATATTGGTGTTTCCTACGGATGAACTGTCGGAAGTTCCTCCAAATAATGCGGAATAATCTACATTGCTGTTATATTTACTTGTGTAATCACTAAAACTCTTAATCTCTGACATAATACCATTCTCCTTTACCAACTATAAACGAATATCAATCGGTGTATACACTGCCTGCTGTGTTGCATTCTGTGCATTTTCCAGAGTCGGTGTTTCTACTGTCACCTGTGTTTCCCCTTTGATATCCGTATTCTTTACGCTGTCTGTCTCCTCTGCCGCAGCCCCCGCAGATTCCTGTGTTTTCTCGGATTTATCAGTATTGTTCTTTGTTGCAGTGTCTTCTGTATTGCTGTTCTCCGCTTTTGCAGCTTCTTCTACTGATTTATTTGCATCTGCAAGTGTAGACATCTGTGCTGCTGTCGCAGACTGTGCCTTTGCCTGCAGCTCTGCCAGTTCTTCTTCCTTCTTCTCAGTATTTCCTTTTCCGGCATCCTGTTTGATTTCAGATTCAAGCACACTGGCACGTCCCTGTATCTGTGTTGCCATACTTCCCTGCACCTTTGCCTGTTTCATGGAAGAATCTGCGGAGATCATCGCCTGCATACTTGCCTGTGACAATCCGGTGTCTTTCTTTTTAGAAGTGCTACTTGTTCCAGCCACCATATCATCCATAGATGACGAATTTTTACTCTGCTGTTCCTTTCTCTGCTCGATCTGGTGCTGTCTTAACTGCTGATTGAGATTGTTAATCTCCTGCTGTATCTCCTGACGCTTTTTCATCTTATCCTCTAATGACATTTCTTCATTCGATGATAAATCCTGTAGCTTCTGCTGTGCATTTGCAATCTGATTCTGAATATTTTTACTTACAGAATCATTCCCCTGTGTCATTCCCATTGTTCCTGTCTGCGTATTTGTCCCACTAAATCCATTGATCCTCATTTTAATCCTCCTTGTTTTGCGAGGCAAAATCCGAACCCTTTGGTGAGGAGAGGATTTGGCCTCCTTGAGCTTAAATTCTGAAATCCGTTTCCTTAAAAATCTGTACAACATGATTTCTCTTTACTGATTCTTTCGGCATATCTTTCTTTACAATAAACAGCGATGTTGTGAACCGCCCTTTTTTTGTTGTGAAGCAAATAAAAAACACTAAATATTCTGATGTTTCACAGATTACTTAGTGCTTTTTGTCCTTATTCTACCTGTAACATAATACTTAGAACCACTTCCTGATTCTCCTGCTCTAAAGATATATCTCCCATATACATCCTTGCAACCCTCCGGATATTATGCAGTCCAATTCCATGCTCCTTCCCGGATTTTGTTGTCTCCGGCAAGTCACAGTCCTTATATGTTAATACTCCCTCATATCTGTTCTTTATGGTTATCATAAAAATACTGTTTTTCCGAAAAGAAGAGATACTGATATAAGGATTTTCTCCACTTACATTTTCCATGCAATTATCCAGTGCATTGTTTAAGATCACGCTTAAATCAAATGCATTTAATTTCGTATCCCCCGGATAATGAAAATCTGATATAAAACGAATCTGCTTTTCCTTTGCTTCTCTTAACTTTTCCATCAGAATCACATCAATGACAGGACTCCCCGTTTTTATCTCAGGAGATATTTCATTCCACTCCTTTTTCAAATGCTCCATATATTCTGCTGCATCATCCATATGATTCTCTGCCACAAGATGTTCCAGCATCTGTATATGATTCCCCATGTCATGACGCAGGCTTCGGATATCCTGATACAGCTTTTCCACTTCCCCGATATGCTTTTTCATGTCACTGACCTGATTTAATGCCAGCTCCTGCCCTGTCTGTTCTTCCTGTGCCACCTTCCAGTTTTGAAACATCGTAGTCATAACAAGAATTGCTATGATAGAGATAAAATAATGCACGAAGCTTAAAGCTCCATAAAATCCATAGGTATCTGTCAGGCTCTTTCCTGTATCTTTTTCATAAATATTCAGATAATATTGTAGAATGCCATACCCTGTAACTCCCACGAGAGAAGGTATGATAAGCATTACCAGCTCTTTAACGCTCATTTCATCATTTTTGTATACATATGCTTTATTGATCAGACCGATTGCGACTGCAAGGAAAACGATACAAAGCACAATATCCAGAATTCTCGTTCCAGCATAAAGTACATATTGCAGCCATTGTCTTCCTGCAATCGTATTCCCAAAAACCAGAGCTTTTGTGATAAAATCATCCATTCTGCCTGCCATTGCAACCGCAAGCCAACGGATAGAAAAAAATGTCACTGCAAGAAATATTTTCTGATAAATGTTTCTTCTGTCCTGTACATACATCACAAGAAATGCAGCCACAACTCCCAGCATATATGCAGAAAAATTGCCAATCTGCTGCGGTATCAGATACAGCACAGACATAATTCCAATATAAACAATACTGACCAGAGAAGCTTCCCTTTTCTTTTTCATATATGGATATACAAAAACGCCAAAACAGATTCCTGTAATAATCAAAATTGCAATAACAGAAAACTTCGATGTGATCATCCAACATTTTTCCACTAAACTCATCTGACTTCATTTCCTTTCCTCTGGTTATACTTCAGATATTGCTTCACAAACTCCGGATAATTCTTTTTTGCAATCAATGCAGTTCCATTTTTCATAGTTACACAAGTTGCATCATATTTTTCTACATATTTAAAATGTACAAGATAGGCTCTGTGTGTTCGGAAAAAATCTGTTCCTGCCATATCACTTAATTCCTGTAATTTACCATAGTATTCAATATCCGTACTTCGTGTATGGATAATAACTTTCCGGTTATACACCTCGGCATACACAATATCACGCAGAAAAATTTTTATATGACTTCCGGCTGTCTGTACCATGATATATTTTTCGTCTTTTTCAAGTCTGGAACTCCTTTTTATGTTATGAACTGCCTTTGTCACAACCTCTTTAAATTTCTCATCGGAAAATGGCTTAACCAGATAATGAAATGCTCCGACATCAAATGCCTGAAAAACATACGCCTCTGCTGCTGTCACAAAAATGAGTATCATATCCTCATTGTCCTGACGAAGCACCTTTGCCGTTTCCATCCCATCCATTCCCGGCATCTGAATATCCAGAAAAAGAATATCCGGCTTACTGCCACTTGCGATCAGTTCATCACCCGATAAATATTTATCTATAACCGCATCTGGCAATAACTTTTTTATCTTTTTCTCCAGTATCTGAACCATAGATACTTCATCATCACAGATAGCTATTTGCATATTGTCACTTCCTTGCTTACATATATTTATAGCTATTATATCGGATAAGTTCTTGCAATATCTATCTGGAATGTTGTGAAATGACCTTTTTTTGTTGTGAAAAGGGGCTGTCGCTTTAACGATTGAAAATCGTTGAGGCGACAGCCCCTCCAATTACTTTTAACTTTCCAGCTTCGTATTCATCTTCCAAAGCTTTCCATGCCAGTCATCAGCCAATTCCACCAAGTAAAGCACCTGCGATAAGTGCAACAAGTGAAAGTGGGACAAGGACATATTTGCCAAGTGGTACAAACCACTTTCCAATAGGCTTATCTGCACCTGCATTAACAGCATCAACAGCAAACTTCTTTCCTGCAACCCAGAAGAACATAATTGCTGCGAGCATTGCGCCAAGTGGGCAGATATAGATAGATACTGCATCCATCCAACCTGATACAATACCCTGTATTACAAGTGACACAACACAGCCAGCCACTGCGATAATTCCAACAGATGCAACACGGTTAAGCTTAAGCTTCTCCTGAATAGTTGCAACCGGAGCTTCATACAGATTAACAAGTGAGCTCATGCCGGCAAACAGAACACATACATAGAATACAATTCCTACAATCTTGCCACCCGGCATACCATTAAATACATTTACAAGATAGATAAACATAAGTCCGGGACCACCTGAAGATAACTCGGCACCGCCTGCTGCCATACCTGGAATAATAACAAATGCAGCTAATAAAGCAGCAATAGTATCAAAAACTGCAACATTTCTTGCAGAAGACACAACATTTTCCTTATCACTAAGATATGAACCATAGATAACAGTTCCGTTACCTGCGATAGACAGTGAGAAGAATGCCTGACCAAATGCATATATCCAGAGCTTTATATCAAGAAGTCCCTTAGGATTAAGAGTAAAAATATATTTATAACCTGCACTTGAACCTGGAAGTGTGAAAATGTATATTCCAAGACCTACAAACATGATAAAAAGCAAAGGCATCATGACCTTGTTTGCTTTCTCAATTCCACCTGCAATACCAAGTGCCATAATAACAGCAGTTACAACCATTGCGATTATAAGCCACATATTATTGCCAAATGCGCTTGCTGTACTTCCAAACATACCACCAATAGCTGACATATCATTGCCCATTGCTGAAAGCTTTCCAGAAAATGCAAGATAAGTATATTTGAATATCCAGCCAACAACTACAGTATAGCCCATTGCCAGAGCCAGTGAGCCAAGCACAGGAATAAAACCAATTGCCTCACCTGCTTTTCTCTTTCCGGTACGCATCTGCATACAGTCGCCAAATGCTTTAATAGGTCCGCCCTTAGTCGCACGGCCAAGTGCCATCTCCTCGATAACACCTGTTGAACCTATCAATATTACAAATAATACATAAGGTATTAAAAATGTCATACCACCCCATGCAGATACCATATATGGAAAACGCCATATATTTCCCATTCCTACTGCCGAACCGATACAGGCAAGAATAAAACCTGTACGGCTCTTAAAGCCATCTCTCTCCAATTCAATTCCGTTATTTCCCATAGCTTTAGTTCCTTTCTTCCTCATATTGCTAATAGCACATCACTTGTCTGTACCAAAGTTTCTTCATGAACGCTCATACGCAAAAAAGGCAAAGGCGCCAGAAACCCTCCCGGGTCATGGCGCCTTTGCCTTTGATGTCTGTATAATATACCATTGTGTTATTCCTGTAAAATACATGTTGGTTATAAAACCATAACCAGAAGCAATGATTATTCATTATATTATTTATATACTTGTTTAATATATATCATTGTGATATAATTTTCAGTGCTACCCCTCCTATACCTGGTAGAGAGAGGAGGTGCATTATATGGACATGTTTATGTCTTTAATTGTCACTATTATGGCTGAGATAGTTTCATACTATATCTGCAAATGGCTGGATAGTGATAATCACAGGTAGCCAGCCTGAGGCTTAAGCCACCCTTCCACAACGGAATAGAAAACCCCACGAGAAAGCAGCTCGTGGGGTTTTCGTTCATTATATGAACATGTTTGTCTTTACAATGGAATTATATCACACCCCATTGTATATTACAAGTATATTCTCTTTTTATTTAATTATGCCATTTAAACAGTCTGATTCATGTGTAATTCTTTAGAATATCTCCTACATAATCCACATCTGTGCCAGATACATCACAACTGGCATTGTAATAATTGAAAACAGCGTTGACAGGCAGACCATACATACTGCCCGCTCATAATCCTGCCCGAATTTCTGTGCAAATATTGCCGTACTCGTTCCAACCGGTGTTGCCGCAGCAATCAGTGTAATCATTCCAATCTGACCGTGTCCCGCTGGTATAATATAAAGCACAAGCAGTGTAAGCAGCGGAATTATTATAAGCCTGACAAACGATGCCAGATACAGGGACGGATTAAGCAGTAAGTCACGGATCCTGACACATGACAGATAATATCCCAGTACTATCATGGCTGCAGGTGTATTAAGTGCCGCAACTCCAGCCATCGTGCTGTTTATTACCTCTGGCAGTTTAATTCCCGTAATAAAAAGAAACAGTCCTATAACAAGTGATATTGTCACAGGATTGACGAATACCTTTTTTATATTTATCATATCCTTGCGGCGGGTTATTATCACAATTCCATATGTCCACTGCAACAGATTAAGAATACTTGCAAATGATGCAACATAGAATGCCGCTTCATTTCCAAATACCGCAGTTACAAGTGGAATTCCGATAAATCCTGCGTTACAGAAAGCCGTTCCAAAGTTGTCTATCGGCTTTCGCATTCCATATATTATATATGATACAGCTATCGCCACTGCAAATGCAGCTACAGCCAGTACCGCCGACATAAGAAGTCCATACAGCTTCTCCATCGTGAAATCTGTTATATAGCTTCTTATAATTACACACGGAATAACCGCATACAGCAGAATATTGGCCATATCCTTACTGCCATGTTCTGTAAGCAGACCTGTTTTAGACAGAATCAGTCCCAGAATCATAAGAATAAACATTATAAATGTCTGCGTTAATAATATTTGTGTTATCATAATCGTAAATATCCTGATTTCTATATTATGTTAATTGTAATTTTTATAAAATACTACATACAAGAGAGGTGCGAACATGGAATTATATCAGCTCAGGCAGTTTCAGGCTGCCGCCAGACACAAGAATATGACCCGTGCTGCCGGTGAACTGTGCATAGCACAGCCGGCATTAAGCAAGACAATCCACAAGCTTGAAGAAGAATTTGGCGCACAGCTTTTTATCCGTAATAAAAAAGGGCTCGAATGTACCCGTCAGGGAGAAATTCTGCTTGAATATGCAGACAGAATACTGGCTCTTTCAGAAGATGCTGCGCGTGCTGTCAGTGAAAGTCTTGGCGATGCAGGCGAAATAAGGCTCTGTCTCCGCTCAAGTGCAGTTCTTGTCAGCAATGTACTTAAAGATTTTATCCATGAGCACCCTCATGTCAGCTTTTCAATATCTTCTGAACCAAAAGGGTGTGACCTGCTGATTGACTCTGTCTCATCAGCTTATGATATTCCAGACAATGCACATCTTCTTATGACAGAAGAAATCTGCCTTGCCGTTTCATCATCACATCCACTTGCCCATACCGGACACATATCAGTAGAACAGATGATGGACGAGAAATTCATTGACCTTGCAGATACTCCATCTTATGCCGGAGTGTTCAATTCAATATTCAGTAAATGTAAGAAAACTCCTCAGATAGCCTACTCTTGCAATGATTACATATTACAGGGCAAACTCATAAGTCTCGGTCTTGGAGTATCATTTGTTGCCTCTGTAACATGGACAAGCAGCAGCCTTCCTGAAAACATAAGCCTGCTGCATATAGATGACTGTCCACATTTCAGAAGCATTTATTATCAGCCGCTTGGCTCATTCTGCTCAGAAAATCAGCGAATCTTCGAGCACCAGCTTGAAGAATATTTCAAAAATTTGAATAATTAATGCACCTCTAATGGTGTGTCTTCACCGGCTGCAAACTGCACAACACTCTTAACTGAAGACTCAACCATATCAGACACAGCCTGATCTGTGAAAAATGCAACATGAGGTGTGACAATAGTATTCTGGAAAGACTTAAGTATGATGTAATCGTGATTAACAACAAGGTCATCATACTTACGGTCTGTACGGATAAATTCATCCTCACCCTCACAGCAGTCAGTTCCAACTGAACCAATCTTGCCACTCTCAACAGCCTCAATCAGATCCTTTGTATCAACAAGCGCACCCCTTGCCGCATTTATAAGGATAACGCCATCCTTCATCTTTGCAATTGAATCCTTATTAATCATATGATATGTCTCATCACTTAAGAAAGTATGAAGCGAGATAATATCTGCTCTGGCATACAATTCATCAAGAGTTACATACTCAACATTTTCAAGGTCTTTTGCAGGATATGGGTCATACGCAATAATCTTACATCCAAATCCTGAAAGATTCTTAATTACTGCCTTTCCAATTCTTCCTGTTCCGATAATACCTACTGTCATATTCTGCATCTCACGTCCACATATAGGACCAAGTGAATAATCTGCTGTGTGTGAACGCATCATTACATACAAAGCCTTGCGGATACACATAAGCATAAGCATTACTGTATAATTGGCAACTGAATATGGTGAATATCCGCTGTGTGCAACACGGATTCCAAGGCGCTTTGCTGCCTCAAGGTCAACACTGTTATATCCGATTGTCCTGAAACCGATGTACTTTACACCCTCTGCTGCAAGCTTTTCAAGAACAGGTGCTGACAAGTCACACATGCCATCGCACACCGACATAGCCTCACAGCCTTTGACACTTTCTATATCATCTGCTGTAAATCCGCTCCTATTAATCTGTAATTCCACCTTGTATACATTTGCAAATGTATCAAAATACTGTTTTTCATCTTGACGAACACTGAATGCTGCTATCTTCATAACTTTTCACTCCTCCTACTTAATCCACTCATATGTAAGTTTTCCAAGAATTTCGATTCCCTTAACAATCTGCTCATCAGAAGGTGTCGAATAATTAAGTCTGAATCCATTAGACTTCTGGCTCTCATCTGCTAAGAACGCTGCTCCCGGAACTGAGAGAACACCTCTGTTAATAGCCTCCCTTACAAATGGTGCAGAATCCATTCCCTCTGGCAGGAATGCCATTACGAAAAGTCCGCCCTCAGGGTGACCGAATGTTACAGAAGAATGGAATTCCTTCTTCATGCACTCCATCATGAGATTACATTTGTGCTCATACACCTTTCTTGAATCCTCAAGATGTTTGTCGAAATCATAGTTATTAATATATTCATTACAAATGTACTGGAAAAGGACAGTTGAATGTACATCTGTGCATTGCTTTGCAACTGTAAGCGGTCCTGTGAGCGACTTGTTAAATACAAGAAAACCAAGACGGAATGCAGGTGCCATTACCTTTGAGAAGCTTCCTGCATATATAACCCTGCCCTCTGTATCCATCGACTTGATAGTTGGCACATTTTCACCTGCAAATCTTAATTCACCGTAAGGATTGTCCTCTAATATTGCGATATCATATTTGCAGCAAAGCTCATATACTTTTTTTCCCTTCTCAAGAGAAGTTGTAATTCCTGTAGGATTCTGGAAAGATGGAATTGTGTATAAAAGCTTTGCATCAGGATTAGCCTTTAAAGCCTCCTCAAGCGCATTTATATTCATTCCGTCCTGCTCCATTGGGATTCCTACTAGCTTTGCACCGTAAGAACGGAATGTATTAAGGCAGCCTACAAATGCAGGCTCTTCAGTAAGCACAACGTCTCCTTCATTAACAAGTGCCTTAGTTGTAAGGTCCGCACACTGCTGTCCGCCTGACACTATGAAAAGCTCATTATTCTCAAAATCAAAGCCTTCCTTCTTCTCAAGATATTTCTTCATAGTATCACGCAGAGGTGTATAACCTTCACTCAGTCCATACTGTAATAAAGAAACAGGATTCTCGCTAAGTCCCTTTGCTGCTATCTCTTCTATCTCCCTGCATGGGAATGTCTCTGCTGACGGATTGCCACCACCAAAAGATATAATATCCTTGCTTGCTCCTAACTTAAAAAGTTCTCGTATCATCGAACCATGAACACCTGATAAACGATTAGAAATCTCGTATTCCATATATATTTCCTCCTTCAAATACTTACTAATGCAAAAAAAGAGCCAGAATCCCCTAAAGACTTCCGGCTCCTTTGCCCTTGATAAATGTATCATACCCCCATGTGTCATTCCTGTAAAATACATGTTAGTTATAAAATCATAAATCATAGCAATAGTTACTATTCGTATTTTTTGTATACTTGTTTATTATATATTGTTATGATATAATTCCTAGTGCTACCCCTCCCATACCTGGTAGAGAAAGGAGGTGGATTGCTTGGATGCACTAGTGTCCTTAATTATCTCTATCTTGGCAAATATAGCTTCATACTATATCTGCAAATGGCTGGACAGAGATAACAGACGGTAGCCAGCCTGGGGACTAAGCCACCCTGCCAGAACGGAATAGAAAACCCCACGAGCCCGAACTCGTGGGGTTTTCGTAGATTGCTTGAATGCACTACTTATATCCAATGACATTCTATCACATGCCATCAGACATTACAAGTATATTCTTTTTCTTTTCAAATATTATAAAATTATCAGACAACTTTTCACTTATCCCCACACAGTCTCACCATTAATATAATCAGTCATAAAATATACAATCTTATTCCAAAGCTCATACTCTACAATATGTCTTGTTTCTTTAATTATCCTGAGACATTTTTTAATTACATCGGATGAATCATCCTCTGTAAGTTCTAACAACTTTTTATATGTCTTATACCCCTCATTTTTCTCTTTCTCTGTCCATCTTGATTCCTCGGTATCCTCTATTTTATTAAGAAAAATATACATAAATACCGGCATGTCTTTTTCCTGTCTCCATTCCATACATTTATCCTCCATAAAATACCTGCTTTCTGTCCAACATCATTTCACCATATTCATATTTAAGCTGAATAATACATGACTAACTTTAAATCAAGTTTAAATTGAATTAATACATTCTCTGTGCTACTATTTAAGCATAAGAGTTAAACCTAACTTTAGGTCAACCTAATAATGGTGAACATTTTGTGAATTTTATTATCACATTTGTAAAAAACTAATATCAGGTAAGCATAGCTTACAGAAAGCAGGTGTGTTATGTACACAATAGGACAGGTTTCAGAAATGTTTAATCTTCCCGTTTCAACATTAAGATATTATGATAAAGAGGGATTATTCCCTTTTATGCAGCGTGCCTCTGGAATAAGACAGTTCTCTGACACAGAAATTGCTGCTCTTAAGCTTATTGAATGTCTCAAAAAATCAGGTCTTGAAATCCGCGACATCAAGCAGTTTATGGAATGGTGTCAGGAAGGCAGCAGGACTTACGAACTCAGAAAACAGCTTTTTGAGAGACAGAAGGCGGCTGTTGAGAAAGAGATGGAGAAGATGCAGGAAACTCTTGATATGCTTACTTTCAAATGTTTCTATTACGAGCAGGCAATCAAAGACGGCAACGAGGACGGAATACATTCAATGCTTCCAGACAAGCTCCCCGCCGATATTCAGGCTGCCTACGACAACTCACACAAATAATTATTATTTGCTTATTATATTTAACACAAAATATGGAGGCTAATATATGTTCAAATCTTTAGAAGTTAAATATCCTAAGTTTTATCAGGTATTCAGATTCATTATAGTTATAATTGCTTCCGTGCTGTACGCATGGAATTTAAGATGCTTTGCCAAAGTCGCAGACCTGCTGCCAGGAGGCTTTTCAGGAGTCTCCCTGTTATTTCAGGCAATCGGACTACGTTTTTTTTATATCAGCATCCCATTTACAATATTCAATGTGGCACTTAACATTTTCCCCGCCTACATTGCATACCGCTACATCGGCAGGAAGTTTACCATCTACTCAATCGTGGTAATTATACTTTCCAGTGTGCTTGTTGATATCCTTCCTCCATACATTTTTACAGAAGATATCCTGCTTATAAGCGTATTTGGCGGAATTATCAACGGATTTGCAATAAGCCTGTGCCTCAATGTCGGCACTACCACAGGCGGAACCGATTTCATAAGCATTTATTTTTCTCATGTTAAAGGAATAGACGCATGGAACTATATTCTTCTTGGTAATGTTGTGATTCTGCTCATTGCAGGCGGACTGTTTGGCTGGTCAATCGCGCTCTACTCAATAATATACCAGTTCTGTAGCACTCAGGTAATCCAGTTCATGTACAAACGCTACCAGAAGATGACATTATTCATCATTTCTGACAAATCCGAAGAAATCTACCACGCCATCAAGAACACAACCAACCACGACGCCACGCTTTTCAAGGGAATCGGCTGCTACGAGGAAAAAGAGCGCACGCTCATATACTCCGTAATCAACTCCGAAGCGAAACGTGGGCTTATCACATTGATACGCTCAATTGACAAGCATGCATTTATAAATGTGGTAAAAACCGAAGAGCTTGACGGCAGATTTAACGATATTCCGCATGATTAATCAGAACACGGAATATTCGCACTCGTACCATATTTTAGTCAAATTTCTCCAATAAACTATAGATAATCAATTAACATACACTAAAGAAATGGAGAGGTGACTATGATTAAATTAAATAAAATCAAAAGGAATTGCGTGGCTGCAGTTATTCTTACAATGTGTCTTATGACTGCAGGCTGTGCCAGAAATTCAACTTCAACTACTACTGCATCAGACAGCCAGACTACCATCACTTCAGGCATTACTAAAGAAGACACAGATGTAACACACGCAGATGATGCTGAGAATTACAGAGTCTCCATTACAGGTGATTTCACTGTGACATCTGATACATCAGACGGAGTTACACAGTCAGGTTCTGTATACACAATCACAAAGGCTGGTGAATATACAGTAGCCGGTCTTTTATCAGAAGGACAGCTTATCGTTGACGCAGGTGATGAGAACGAGGTTACTATCGTATTGAACGGAACATCTATCACATGCTCAAGTGGTTCACCTATATACGTTAAAAATGCTTCCGAAGTCAAGATTAAATCAGAAGAGAACTCATTTAACGAAGTAATTGACAATCGTGCCGAAGCTACAGAAGATTCTTCTGATGACGCTGGCAACGCAGCAATCTATGCAACATGCGATTTAAAACTCGTCGGCAAAGGAGCCTTAGTTGTAACAGCTAATTACAATAATGGTATCCAAAGCAAGGACGACCTTTCTATTAAAAATGTGATTGTTAAAGTTACTGCTGTGAACAACGCATTCAAAGGCAATGATGCCGTTGATATTGAATCTGGAAATATAATTGCAATCTCTGCTAAAGGAGATGGCATCAAGACTTCTAACAGCAGCCTTTCTAACAAGGGCAACCAGAAGGGAATCGTTACAATCACTGGTGGTAACATTGATATTTATGCAGCCTGTGACGGTATAGACGCATCTTACGGGGTAGATATATCAGGTGATGGTAACTTAAACATCTATACAGATACTTACTCTGAATATAGTGAAGAAGTTACTTCGTCAGGCAGTTCTTCAGGTACATCTGCCGGACATGGCAGCTCTGGTAATAAGACTGCTTCTGCCAACACTGTTTCTTATGTGGCAGCTTCTGACACTATCGCCAACGCACCAGGCGGCTTTGGTGACGGCAATGCTCCAGATATGAGTAACGGCAACGCTCCCAATATGAACGGCAGCTCTGATAGAAATAAGACCGGTGGCGACCGTCCAGGAATGCCTGGTGACTTTAATAAATCCGGTAATTCTTCTGGACAGTCCTACTCAACTAAAGGTATTAAAGCAGAAAGTGAAATAAATATTTCAGGCTTTACAATTAACATAAGTTCAACAGATGACGGTATCCATGCCAACTCTAACCCAGGTGTACTTGAAACCGGCGAGGACGGCAAAGGAACTATTGTTATCAATGGTGGTTCAATTACAATTTCTTCAGGTGATGACGGCATACACGCTGACAAACAGCTTGATGTCAATGACGGTTACATTAATGTAGTAATTTCATACGAAGGACTTGAAGCCATAACTATCAACTTAAATGGTGGCAAAATATATGTATATGCTACTGATGATGGCATCAATGCCTGCACAGGTGATGGAAAGACTTCTCCAATTGTCAATGTAACAGGCGGATATATAGATGTCACAACTGCGTCTGGTGATACTGATGGTATTGATTCTAATGGAAATTACGTACAGACCGGTGGATTTGTATTAGTTAAAGGTGGCAGTTCATCTGGAAATGTATCAGGATCAATTGATGTAGATGGTACCGTAACGATAACCGGTGGAACATGCGTTGCCCTCGGTGGTATCTGCGAAACACCTATAAACTCTGCTAATGCTTATGTATTAAGTTCCGTATCATTCAGTTCTGGAAGCTATTCACTTAAAGATTCTTCTGGCAACGAAATTATAAGCTTCACTGTTGACGGAACATTTGGCAACGGCTGGATATGTTCTGACACTCTTACAACTGGCTCAGGCTACACACTCTACAGAGGTTCTGACTCTATTGCAGACTGGACTCAGGAATCTGGAACAATGGGAACTTCTGGCACTGGCGGCTTCGGCGGCGGTAAAATGGGCGGCTTCGGCGGTCAGAATGGTGGTAATACGCCTGATATGAATGGTCAGAACGGCGGCTTCGGCGGCGGCAGACGATAAGATACTTCACATTTACTCTCCTTATTTTCTTAAAACAGTCACTGGATTTTGATATGCCCCCTGTCTACTTGACAGGGGGCATATCATTTTTCTGGTGGCTGTTTTCATATATCTCCCTATATCCCGCATAGCATAAATTCCTAATAAACCTACCAAATCATTATCCACCATTACTTTAGTATGTCAATTAAACATCTTATTTTATTAAATTGTCTTTCAAAACCCACTAACTATATACATAATCATAATTTAGTAGGCATTTTCACGGAAGATTTCATCTTTAAGAGCCTCTAATTCAGAAAAATCCAGGAAAAAGACCTACTCAAAAAGCTATTCACAGCTGTTTCGTAGGTTTGCTCCCTCCGCATCAGGTTATAATTCTCTCAAGCAAACCTACTCAATGACATATTATAGGCATAATAGTAGGTATATCCATATTATTCATATATACTCATATATATTAACTCATTTTATCCTTGCTAATCCCTCCCCAATATGCTACAATCCATTTATGTTTACTTTATTGATTTAAAGCGTTACGCTTTAAACTTATGAAGCAGGGATTAATACATTTAATATGGGGGTTTTTATGTTAAAACTGGTTATTCTTATTATCTACTTTGCGGTGCTGATAGGCATTGGCTTATACTGCCGCAAGCATGCAACTGATGTTAATGGTTTCGTTCTCGGTGGAAGAAGCGTTGGTCCGTGGCTCACCGCATTTGCATACGGAACATCTTATTTCTCGGCTGTTGTATTCGTTGGATACGCAGGCCAGTTTGGCTGGAAATACGGCATTGCCGCAACCTGGGCTGGTATCGGCAACGCGATTATAGGTTCACTTCTTGCATGGGTCGTACTTGGCAGAAGAACAAGAATTATGAGCCAGCACCTTGATTCAGCAACCATGCCACAGTATTTCGGAAAGAGATTCGGCAGCAATCCATTAAAAATCGGTGCTTCTGTTATAATATTCATTTTTCTGATTCCATACACAGCTTCACTTTACAATGGACTTTCAAGACTTTTCGGTATGGCTTTCAACATTGATTACAGCGTCTGTATCATAATCATGGCAACACTTACCGCAATCTATGTAATTGCCGGCGGTTACATGGCTACTGCAATCAATGATTTCATTCAGGGAATTATCATGTTATTCGGTATTGTTGCAGTTATTGCTGCCGTAATCCACTCTAAGGGCGGCTTCATGTCTGCACTGCAGGGTCTTGCAAATGTGTCTGACCCGGCAGTAAGCGATACTCCCGGTATATTTGCTTCATTTTTCGGACCTGACCCATTCAACCTTTTATGCGTTGTAATCCTTACATCACTTGGAACATGGGGACTTCCTCAGATGGTTCAGAAATTCTATGCCATTGATAATGAAGCTTCTATACAGAAGGGTACTGTAATCTCGACAATATTTGCGCTTATAGTTTCAGGCGGATGCTATTTTCTCGGAGGTTTCGGAAGATTATTCTCTGACCAGATAGATGTCAAGGCTAACGGCTTCGACTCAATAATTCCAACAATGCTTTCTAATTTAAGTCCTGCGCTTATTGCATTAGTTGTAATTCTCGTGTTGTCAGCTTCAATGTCTACACTTTCATCACTTGTAATAGCTTCAAGCTCAACACTTACTATTGACTTCTTAAAAGATAACTTTATCAAGAACATGAGTGAAAAGAAACAGGTATTATACATAAGAATTCTTGTTGTTGTATTCATTGCGATATCTGCAATACTTGCACTTATCCAGTACAAGAGTTCAGTAACATTTATTGCACAGCTTATGGGAATATCTTGGGGTGCACTTGCAGGTTCATTCCTTGCACCATTTATGTTCTCGCTTTACTCTAAGAAGGTTTCCAAAGCATCATGCTGGGCATGCTTTTTATTCAGCTCAGTACTTATGCTTGCTAACATCTTCTTCAGAGCAGGCTTCCCAACATGGCTCCAGTCACCTATCAACTGCGGTGCATTTGCAATGTTTGCCGGAATGATTATCGTTCCTGTAGTCAGCCTGTTTACACCGAAGCCAGATAAAGAACTTGTCGACAGTGCATTTGCATGCTACGAAAAAGAAACAGAAGTGCCACAGAAGACAGCACTTGGAAAATAGTACAATCATATATTAATATGTTGCGTTACCATACGCCGTAGGATTATCTGGCAGCAGCTATGTCCGATTTAAGGCGAACCGTGTGGGAGTTATGCAGCTATATACTAAAGATTGCTGCAAGAAAACTCGTTCAAGCGAAGCGCGTTTGTTTTCGCGCAGCATAATAAGCTCTGTATATAGCTGCATTTACTCCCGCTAGGTGTAGCCGCCATGAGGACATAGCTGCTGCCAGATAATCCTACGGCATATGGTAATTCACAGCATATCTAATATTTATATACCCTTTACAACAAAACCTCCTTGTGCTATAACAACCAAAGTTATAAAACACAAGGAGGTTATTTATGGCATCAAAGCTTCACAACGCCCTCGCTAAGAAGCTTCCGGATATACAGATGTCCGAAGCCTTCATAAACTGCGTATTCCTTGCCATGTCCGGTGGACTTCAGGATGCATATACATATTTTACAAGAAATGAAGTATTCTCCAACGCACAGACCGGTAATGTGGTTCTTATGAGTACACATTTTATGATGGGTGAATGGTATCAGGGATTAAAATATCTTCTGCCATTCTTAGCATTTGGTCTTGGCGTATTCGTAACAGAGCGGATTCAGGGCAAATATAAAAATGCCACCAGACTTCACTGGCGGCAGGCAATATTACTTATTGAAATTGTTATCTTAATTGCAGTTGGCTTCATGCCCCACTCAATGGACATGTTTGCAACAATAATCGTATCGTTCTCATGTGCTATGCAGGTACAGGCATTTAGAAAAGTCAATGGCTATTCCTATGCAAGCACCATGTGCATCGGTAACTTAAGAAGCGGTACAGACGCACTTTCAGTATTTGTGCGTACTGGCAATAAAGCATCTCTTAAGAAAGCCGGATATTATTTTGGCATAATATTATTCTTTGCAATCGGCGCAGGTATCGGTGGAAACCTTTCAATGCTGTTCGGAATCCACACAATATGGATTTCAAGTGCACTGCTTTCAATCAGCGTACTTCTTATGTTTGCGGAGAAATTAAAAATATAATGTAAATGATTCCTTATCATAGTCATAACACATTCTAACATAAAACCCCAATCCGTGGCATAGATTGTATAAATGAAACTTCCGGAGTCCCGACATGCGAGACTATATAGAAGAACGTGCCACCCAGCTGGCATATTACATAATTGAGCATAAAGCCACTGTAAGACAGACAGCCAAAGTATTTAATGTAAGCAAAAGCACTGCACATAAAGATGTAACTGCACGACTTATGGAAATCAATCCTGAACTAGCCAGAGAAGCCAGAAAGGTTCTTGATGTCAATAAACAAGAAAGACACATCCGCGGAGGTATGGCTACTAAAGAAAAATACCTCCACGCATGTGCCAGATAGTTTTTTATAAAATTGCAGAAACTGTGAGTCCTCGTGTCTTGGATAGGTCTATAAACTCATCTTCACACTGGACAATTGGCAGACTGAGGGCATTCTCATTAATAAGAACAACCTTTCCAATTCTTCCATCTGAAAGTCTCACATCGTTATTAATATACGATGATGCCACATTCTTTAAGAAAGGAAGAATATATTCAGGTTCAAACTTTGTAAATGCATCTTTATACATTGTATCTATTACTTCAAAAGGACATAATGCTCCTCTATATACTCTTGCTGAAGTCATTGCATCATACACATCAGCAATTGCTATAATCTTGGCTACTGCTGGAATATGATCCGACTTTAAGCCAAATGGATACCCTGTTCCATCACATTTTTCATGATGGAGCAGGCATGCCTCTTTAATTCGTATATCAATGTTCTGATTCTTAACTTTCTCATATCCAAAATTAACATGCTGCTTCATTATATTGTATTCAGCAACTGTCAGCTTACCAGGTTTTGTAAGAATTTCGTTAGGAATCATAATCTTACCTATGTCATGAAGAAGTCCGCTTATTGTCAGTATTCTTATATCTTTCTCACTAAACTTAAGCCATTGCCCAAGAATTGAAGCTATCAAAGCAACATTTACACTATGAACATATGTAAGGTCATCAAACTGCCTCATACTGTGCAACATATCAAAAAGCTGTAAACTATTTCTGTTCGCAGAAAGAATCTCATTAGTTCCTTCTATCAGCTTATCTATATCAATAGGACTGTTATTTGTAACAACATCGTTAAGGTCTCCTTTGATATCCAGAATATTCTCATCATAGGTCTTCTTAAAATGCTTAAACCTTATGCTCGCTCTTATCTTATCAAAATACTTAACGTTCTCTTTATTAGCAGTTTTTCCCAGAACCTTTTCCAGATCCTGCAGTTCATTATTGGTGTCGTATACCTTTACTTCCAGTATATGATGCCCTGAAATATTTGCTATTATATCATAATTAAGTATGGTATCTTTCTTTGCTAATATATTACCATCTGGCGTATGTACATCATCTGCGAGTTTATCACCTTCCTGTGCGTCAAATATGAATATCGTCTTATCTGTCATTACTCATTCCCCCAGTATTCACGATACATTTGTCTGTACAAATGTATTTTAATTATAAATTTCTATATAGAAAATGTCAATTTACTCTTGACGAATGTTTAAATATTGTGTAGTATCTTATGCGGTAATATTAATTGAATATTTTATATCCCTTATTAAGAGCGGTGGAGATACATAGGATCTATGAAGCCCGGCAACCCCTTTTGAGGAAGGTGCCAACCTGAGCGATATTAGTCGAACAATAAGAGGATTTCGATATAGTCTATCGGGTCCCTTATCGGGGACCTTTTTTTGTGCGAGCAGCGGTAACATTGCAGTTCTGGCATTTTGCTACAAGCACGAGTAACGATAAGAATAGACACGAGAAGGTATGGGATAGACATATTCACGATAAAATCAAAAGGAGATAACATGGAAAAAAGATTATTTACTTCAGAATCAGTAACAGAAGGACATCCTGACAAAATCTGCGACCAGATTTCAGATGCCGTATTAGATGCTCTCTATGAGCAGGATCCATACTCAAGAGTAGCCTGCGAAACTCTTACTAACACAGGTTTTATTATGGTAATGGGCGAGGTTACAACTAAGGCTAACATAGATATTCCTTCTATCGTAAGAAAGACAGTTACAGATATCGGTTATGACAGCTCTGATAAGGGATTTGATGGTAATACCTGTGCCGTTATGGTTGCATTAGACAAGCAGTCAGCTGATATCGCTATGGGTGTTGATAAGGCACTTGAAGCAAAGGATGGCGAGATTGATGATTCAGAAGGTGGTGCTGGTGACCAGGGTATGATGTTTGGTTACGCAACTAACGAAACTCCTGAATTCATGCCTTACTCTTCTGCACTTGCGCAAAAGCTTTCTAAGCAGCTTACAAAGGTTCGTAAAGATGGAACTCTTTCTTACTTAAGACCAGACGGAAAGACTCAGGTAACAGTTGAATATGATGAAAACAAAAAGCCAATAAGACTTGATGCTATCGTTGTTTCATCACAGCATGCTCCTGAAGTATCTCAGGAACAGATTCATGAGGATATTAAGAAATATGTTATTGATGCAATCGTTGATCCTGCTATGATTGACGCTGACACTAAGATATACATCAATCCAACAGGCCGTTTTGTAATTGGTGGACCTAACGGAGATTCAGGTCTTACAGGTCGTAAGATTATAGTTGATACTTACGGTGGAGCTGCAAGACATGGCGGTGGTGCTTTCTCTGGTAAGGACTGCACTAAGGTTGACCGTTCTGCTGCATACGCTGCAAGATATGTTGCTAAGAATATTGTAGCTGCCGGACTTGCTGACAGATGCGAGATTCAGCTTTCATATGCAATCGGTGTTGCAAGACCAACATCTATCATGGTTGATACATTTGGCACAGGAAAGCTTGATGAAGAAAAAATAGTTGAAATCATCCGTGAGAACTTCGATTTAAGACCTAACGGAATCATTAAGATGCTTGACTTAAGAAGACCTATCTACAAGCAGACAGCTGCTTATGGTCACTTTGGACGTACAGACCTTAACCTCCCTTGGGAGAAGCTTGATAAGGTAGATGTGCTTGCTAAGTATCTTGGTTAATAGGATTTTTGTATGTAATATCTGATGAATTTTTAAAGCCTGCTTTTGTTTGAAAGCAGGCTTTTTGATTAATTCAGCTTACTTATTAATTCATATATCACGTTTATATATGCTGTATTAGTAGGCTTTTAGGAATTCCTCGCAAAGTCACACCTTCTTCAGCCACTTCTTCCGCTCCATGCGTACAAGGAATATCGCACCCCTGAAGCAAAGCTCTGCCGCCATCGCTATCCACACACCAACAAGTCCGTAACTTCCAACAAGAAGGAATGAAAGAACAACACGAATAGCCCAAAGACTGAAGAAATTCATAAGACTTGAAACAAGCGTATCTCCTGCTCCACGAAGCACTCCGGTTACAACGATTGATGCTCCATACAGTGGTTCTGCTAATGCTTCAATTCTTAGTATCCTTACTCCAAGCTCTCTTACTGCCGGGTCAGGTGTAAGAATTCCAATCATAAACGGCGCAAATATAAACATCAGAAGTCCGGTGAACGCCATTATTCCCATTCCGAAAGCAACTGAAATTCTTCCAAAAGACAACGCAAGCTTTCCTCTGCCTGCACCGATACTCTGTCCAACAAGTGCTGTTGCAGCCTCCTCAATTCCGTAAGCTGGCATATAGCACAGGCTTTCAGCAGTTATTGCAAATGCATTGGCAGCCACAGCCACAACTCCTAACGGTGCAACAATTCTTGTTATCGTAATCATAGCTCCGAACATAACTACATTTTCAAATGTTACAGGAAGCGATAAAACAAATGACTTCTTTATTGTCGCAAGACCTGCCTTCTCATCAGAATCTGTTCCGTAACCCTTAGAAAGCATTGGTGTTCTGAACATCAATACATAAAACATAATAATTGTGGTGACAATCTCTGCCGCCGTTGTTCCAAGTGCTGCACCCATAACTCCAAGACCAAATCCAAAACCATGCCAACTGAATATGAATATAAAATTGAATATAATATCAAGTAAACAGTTCATGGAATTAAGAATTCCCGGTGTTTTCGTATTGCCGCAGCTCTGTAACATTCTCGTACCAAGACGGTTAAATCCTAATGCCGGCATAGACAATGATGTTATAAGAAAATACATTGCCGCGTCCTTGTGTAACGACTCCTCTCCACCAAGCCATGCTGGAAGCCCCCAGCTTATCATGGCTCCGGCAGCACCAATAATAATTGATATAAGAAGAACAATCCCAAATGACTGTAAGAACACTCTTCTTGCCCTGTTAAACTTCTTTGCCCCGACAAGCTGTGCCACCTGAATTGAAAATCCAAGTGACGGTGCAGAAGCAAGGCTTCCAAGCAGCCATGTCGTTGTCGATACAAGACCTATTGAAGCCGAACAGCCTGCCCCCAGTCTTCCAACCATAGACGCATCAATATACTGCATTATAATTGATGACACCTGTGCCAGAATCGTAGGCAGACTCAGCATAATTACAAGTCTTATCTTCTGTTCAAATGTAATCTCTTTATTATTTCTTATATAGGAAAGTGTATCTTCCTTCATTTAACATTACCCTTCTACAATATTTTTAGCATGCTCAAGAGCTGCATCAATATTGGCACAGAAATTATCTCTTCCAATCTCATCCGCAAAGCCGGCATGCTCCATAACTGACATAGGCTGTTCATTAACATGTGAAAGAATCATAACAGCACCATGTCTTTTACATACCGCATGAATATTTCTTAAAGATCTGAGAGCAGTAACATCCATTGCAGGAACACCTCTCATTCTTACAATAACTGCCTTAGAACCTGATACTGTCTGGATATCAAGGAATTTGTCCGCAGCTGCAAAGAACATTGGTCCATTAATCTCATATACAAGTGTATCCTTAGGAACCTGCTTAAGATTAATACTGTCAGGATCATTATTCTCATCTATATTATCGCCAATATATTTCCAACTCTTAACCTCAGTAACATCAGCCATTCTCTTAAGGAAAAGAAGTGCTGTAAGCACAACACCAACTTCAATAGCAACAACAAGGTCAAATACAATAGTAAGTACTGCTGTTGTAAGAAGAACTAGAATATCGCTCTTAGGTGAAGTCTTGCACAGAGAAATCATTTCTCTCCAGCCACTCATGTTATAAGCTACCATGAAAAGAATCGCTGCAATTGCCGGCATTGGAATCCATGCTGCATATGGCATAAGCACAACAAGGATAAGAAGAAGTGTTACAGAATGCACCATACCAGCAATTGGTGTACGTCCACCATTCTTAACATTAGCTGCTGTTCTCGCAATAGCACCTGTTGCCGGAATCCCACCAAATAGAGCTGACACAAGATTACCTGCACCCTGCGCAACGAGTTCCATATTAGGCTTATGTCTGCTTCCAATCATACCATCAGAAACAACGCATGATAAAAGTGACTCAATACCTGCAAGTACCGCAATTGTAAATGCATCCGGCAAAAGATTCTTAACCATTGTTATATTAACATGTGGTATGCTGATACCCGGCAGCTTGCTTGAAATTGTATATAAATCTCCAATAGTCTTAGCCTGCATTCCAAGTTTAACCATAATTACAGAAACTATAACAGCAATTAAAGATGCTGGAATCTTCTCTAACTTCTTGAATCTGGGCCATATTATAAGAATTGCAAGTGAAACACCACCTACAACAAGAGCCTGCCAGTTAAATGTGTTAATACATTTAAACACTGCATTTAACTTATCAAGTGTCTCAATAGTTGGTCCAGTATATGCAGAAGTATCAAGACCTAAGAAATCCTTAATCTGTCCTACAAGAATAGTAACTGCTATACCAAATGTAAATCCAGTTGTAATTGTATAAGGAATAAATCTGATAAGATTACCAAATTTAAGAAATCCCATGATAATAAGAATGATACCAGCCATTATTGTTGCAACAATAAGACCATCCATTCCGTTCTGTGCCACAATTCCTGCAACAATAGTTGCAAATGCGGCTGTTGGTCCGGCAATCTGAACTCTGCTTCCGCCAAGGAATGAAATAACAAAACCAGCAAATATTGCTGTGTAGATACCCTGCTCAGGACCTACTCCTGATGCAAGCGCAAGTGCGATAGATAATGGTAATGCGATGATTGCAACTATAATACCTGCAATAACATCATTAACAAACTGCTTCTTAGAATATCCTTTCATAACATCAAAAAGCTTTGGTACGAATTGATTCATTGTTTTCCCCTTAAGTGGTTTTACCACATTTCTCATATTATTAATAGTGCAGAACCTGCCTGCTCATATATGTAAATCCCGTTTTAATGCGGAAATAATAAGAATAAATAAGGCTGCACAACCATTAATAGCTGTGCAACCTTAGTCCTGTCAAACATTAAATATTAACTTAATCACGAATTACTCTGCTGTATCTGTTGTATCGTTAACCGTAACATTCTCACACACAAAATCAACTATCTTCTGATAAAGAACCTGATATCCAATCTCTGAATTCATAGTCTTGCCATAAGTATCAAGAATATCATTATAGTCATCATAACCATAATATGAAGCAAGCTCCTCACCTGTTGAATTAATATCATCTGCAGTAACAGTGATATTGTTATCAGCAGCTATCATAGTTACAATCATCTTCTGTAAAAGATACTGCTTTGCGTAATTATCTGCATACTCGTTAAATGCATCAAGTGAATCAAACTTATATGCATTCTTAAGATACTCCTCCTTAGAAGAGTATGCTGAGCTATATGACTGATATTCTGCATCTACGTTACTGTTAAGAGTATTTAATAAATCTGTAAGTTCTTCACTTGGATAATCTGAAACGTCAAGTCCATCAGACATCTGTTTATAAGCAGCATCAAATATAGCACTTGAACGGCTTGATGAAGCCTGTGTCTCAAGGTAAGACCTTACATATGTTCTTAACTGCTCAACTGTTGCAACTGAACTATCCTCAATTCCTAATGAAGCTGCATTAGCTGCAACCCACTCATCTGTAAGTTCTGGAACAACTGACTCATCAATTTCATTAACAGTTACTGTGAATACTGTTGTCTTTCCTGCAAGATCTGAATTATAATAACTCTCTGGGAATACACATGTAATATCAGTCTCCTGACCTACTGTAAGTCCCACAAGTCCCTTATCAAGATCATCAATGAATTTTCCTGAACCAATTGTGTAAGTAACGTCTGTAGCAGTTCCTCCTGAAAATGCTGTTCCGTCAAGCTTACCACTGTAATCAAGCTTAATAACATCTCCTGACTTAGTTGTTCCCTCTGTTATAACATTAGTTGTAGCCTTTGATTCAAGCATGCTCTTGATATAATCCTCAACATCTGAATCAAGAACAACATAATCTGACTCCTTAAGATCAACAGACATTCCCTTCCAATCTGAAAGATTAACAAATGTCTTATATACTTCTGCATTAGATGTAATTGTTCCTGCATACTCTTCTGCATTTATCTCTGTGTTAGCTGTAGAAGCTTTAGCTTCTTTCTTTTCTGTTTTACCACATGCTACTAATGATGCTGCAAGTGCACCTACAAGTAACACACTAAATAACTTCTTTTTCATATACTTCCTCATTTCTACATACATAAACATTTCTGCCTAACAGCAAGCCTTATATTTATAGCACATTTATCAAAAAAATAAAAGTAATTTCACACTAATTTCACTTTTTTATACAGCGTTAAACTGTTATAATCTCAATGTGTTAAAATATTTTGGAGGATGCCGGTTTATTCCGGTAATTGTTCTATGAAGAAATTTAATAAAATAAAATGCTTTTCATATGTGTTTACTGTTATTCTGGCTCTTGGCTTTGTTCTTACCGCCTGTGAAAAGCCTGTGGTTACACTGACTACTCCAGAGTCTGTGAACGGCTTTAAGTTAAACACATATGTGCAGATTGACTCATACACAAGTGTTTCTAAGAATACTCTTACAGAAGCCCTTAATCTGTGTGACTACTACGAAAACATTTTTTCAAGGACTAAGGAAGACAGCGAGTTATCAAAGGTTAATTCTAACCAGACAACAAGCATATCTAAGGAAATGTATGAATTAGTAAGTGCCGGACTTGAATATGCTGCTTTGAGTAATGGAGCATTTGACATAACAATAGGAAGCGTTTCCAGACTGTGGGACTTCACCGCGGAATCACCGAAAGTTCCTGACAGCGGACGTATTGCCGAAGCTTTGACACATGTTGATTACACCAGAGTCAGTGTGTCCGATAACGGTGATGGTACTTATTCAATTAGCAAGCCTGATGATGTCATCCTTGACCTCGGAGCTGTTGCTAAAGGCTATATTGCCGACAAAATCAAAGATTTTCTTGAAGAAAATGGTGTAAAACGTGCTATAATCAATCTCGGTGGCAATGTTTTATGTATCGGTAAGAAAACTAACACAGATAACTTCGGAATTGGCGTAAGGAAGCCATTTGCAGCCAATAATGAAGTGCTTGTTGCTCTTTCCGTTGATGATTCCTCTGTTGTATCATCTGGCAACTATGAGCGGTATTTCTATGCTGATGATGGAACATTTTATCATCATATACTTAACCCGGCTACAGGCTATTCTTATGACAATGACCTGTCTGATGTTACTATTCTGTCAAAAGATTCGCTCACCGGAGACTGCTTAAGTACAACCTGCTTCTGTCTTGGGCTTGAAGACGGTATGAAGCTTATCGAAAGCCTTGATGGAATTGAAGCTGTATTTGTGACTAATGAAGGTGAAATTCACTATTCCAGTGGAGCAAAGGCCTATGTAAAGAGCTGATTTACCTCGCGGTACAAGGCTTAACTTAATATCAAAAATGAAATGGAGAACATACAATGATAAGACTTATATTAATAGTTATATTTGCAATAATAATATTCTTTGCCAGCCTTATAATGCTTCCTGTATTCTGGCTTATTGGCAAGTTCAATCAGGATGCTAAGGATCGCGGAAGTCTCCGCTTTGTGCAGGGTGTTTTTAAGGTTGTTCTTTTTCTGTCTGGTGTTACAACAACTGTAAAAGGACTTGAAAATCTCCCTAAAGACGGAGAAGCTGTACTTTTTGTAGGCAATCACCATGGTTTCTTCGACACAATTATTTCTTACACATACATGAAACCCAGAACTGGCTTTGTTGCCAAGAAAGAGATTGAAAAAGTCCCTCTTCTTAATATATGGATGAAATATCTTTACTGCCTTTTCCTTGACAGAAAGAATATGAAAGAAGGTTTAAAGACTATCCTTACCGGTATTGATTACCTTAAAGCTGGAACTTCAATTGTTATATTCCCTGAAGGAACAAGAAATAAAAGCATTGATGGTGTTCTTCCTTTCCATGTAGGAAGCTTTAAGCTTGCTGAAAAATCAGGCTGCAGGATTATTCCTATGGTACAGAACAACACAGCTGCTGCATTAGAAGACCACCTTCCATTCTTTAAAAAGACTCACACTGTCCTTGAATTTGGCAAGCCAATCGATGTCGCCAGCATGGACCGCGAGCAGAAAAAAACTCTTGCCAATGATGTGCAGGATCTTATTGAGAAGATGTACGAGGAAAACAAGGCGCTCGTGTAGTTTGGTTTAAAGAGGGCAGTCATGATGGAGGTATGTTGTCCTTTCAGACACGCTCCCGCTCGTGAAAAGACGTAGCGGTACTAGGCGCACTGCCTCACTTCGTGAGGTGCGTTTGCCAAGTGCCGACGCCTTTCCAACGGTCTGAAACTACAACATACCTCCATCCTGACCTTACACTTCGCTTAATCTACGGGCGCTTGTTTCCTGCGGAAACTTTGCGGGAGCGGGGCGACAACGCTGGTAATTGGTTTTCTACCGGAAGTAGTGGGCTGTGGCTGGGGTGTATGTCGTTTCCAGACCGTTTAAAATGCGTCGGTACTTAGCAAACGCACCTCACGTAGTGAGGCAGTGCGCTTAGTATCCGCTACGCATTTTAACGAGCGGGAGCGTGTCTGCAAACGACATATACCACAGCCACAGCCCTCCCTCACGTCAGAAAAAAAGACCACACCAGCAATCCGCTGATGCAGCCCTCTCATCCTTACTTATTCTTCTTAAAAAATCCCTTCTTTTTCTTTTCAGGAACTACAATCTTTCCACCTCTTACAGACTTGATGCCTACAATATAGATACCACTTACTTCTGCCTTGACTTCTGCCTTAATTGGAATCTGGTCAAATACCTTAGGATCACACATAAGTGACATAACTCTTGGTCCAATCTTTGCCTTAACTATTGGCATCTTACGACCTCTGAATGCCTTAGGTGTCTGGTCTAAGACCATCTTAGGAAGTCCGGCATCTTTCATCTTCATCATCTTCTTATCAATGACAAGCATCGACATAACCTGCTTTGCAGCCTCTAACTGTGCGTTATTAGCTTCCTGCTTCTTCTGAAGCTTTTTACCCACAATAGTAAGTGCAACAAGTGCTGCTATAAGTACAGCAATAACTATCAATAAAACAATACTCCAAACTGGCATATTTACTACTCCTTCGTTAACTTTTCATATACTAGTCAATTATATCAAAACAATCAGTAATTGCAAGTGTTTTGTGTTGGACTTGGGTCGGAGTATATGGGTATATGTCATTTCCAGACACGCTCCCGCTCGTGAAAGTGCGTAGCGGACACTAAGTTCACTGCCTCACTTCGTGAGGTGTGTTCACTAAGTGCCGACGCACTTCCAACGGTCTGAAAATAACATATACCCACACACTCCGACCACCTCCCCACAAAAACTTGCTCGGTTCCTATGGAACCATCGCCTACTGCGTGAACGCTCCCAACAGCCCCGCCTCCGCCCAAGGCGGACAGGGGAAGTGACAGCGTAAGGGGGCAGGGTGTGCATATGCTGTAGCGTAAGACCGTTGGAAAGACGTCGGCACTTGGCAAACGCACCTCACGAAGTGAGGCAGTGCGCCTAGTACCGCTACGCCTTTCCACGAGCGGGAGCGTGTCTTACGATGCAGCATATGCACACCCTGCCCCCGTCCGTCTGCCACTTTCCTCTAGTCAGTCAACTTATGAAGAAGTGACATCTTCATGTCATAATATGCCGGGCTCATGTCAAGATAATGGTTATGAGGATTCTCAAATCTCTGCTCTTCTTCCCATATATTGTCACTGAGCTGGTCCTGAACATATTTCTTAATCTCATCAATAGATACCCTGTCCATTACACGCTTGCCATTCTTTACAACAAGCTGCTGTAACTCTACTGCTGTGCAGTTTTCAAAGTATCTGTTCTTCCAAGGCTTTACAGGGTCTACATAGCGGTAAGGCTGTGAAAGGTCAACAACCTCATCAGCACCTGCTATAAGATCTGCTATTGCCTTTTTATTCTCGTCATATATTCTGTAAACCTTCTTAAGGCCCGGGTTCGTTATCTTCTCAACATTTTCAGAAATCTTAATTCTTGGCTGGAATACTCCATTCTCCTCTACTGCTGCAATCTTGTATACAGCTCCAAATACAGGATCAGACTTTGCTGTTATAAGTCTCTCACCTACACCAAAACTGTCAATGCAGCCGCCCTGCTCTAAGATTGACATAATAGTCCATTCATCAAGACTGTTGGAAACAACTATCTTACAATCAGTAAGACCCGCATCATCAAGCATTTTTCTTACCTTCTTAGACAGGTATGCAAGGTCACCACTGTCAAGACGGATGCCCTTAAGACGCTTGCCCATTGGCTCAAGCACTTCCTTTGCACATCTGATGGCATTAGGAATACCTGATTTAACAACATCATAAGTATCTACGAGAAGCACAGTTGCATCCGGGTAATTCTCTGCATAATGCTTAAATGCTTCAAATTCATCACGATAAAACATTACCCAGCTGTGTGCCATTGTTCCACTGATTGGAATATTAAACATCTGACCTGCAAGGACAGTAGCTGTTCCAACTGCACCACCGATGTAAGCTGCTCTTGCACCATATACTGCTGCATCCATGTTATGTGCACGTCTTGCACCAAAGTCTGATACAGCACGTCCCTTAGCTGAACGCACGATTCTTCTTGTCTTGGTTGCAATAAGTGACTGGTGATTAACCTGAAGAAGAATTGCAGTTTCAACAAGCTGTGCATCAAGTAATGGTGCCACAACAGTAATTACAGGTTCATTAGGGTACATAATAGTTCCTTCCGGAAATGAATAAATATCTCCCCTGAACTTAAATTCAGCAAGGTATGCAAGGAATTCTTCCCCAAAAAGCCCCTGACCTCTTAAGTATTCAATATCATCTTCATCAAAATGCAGATTCTCAATATATTCAATAATCTGTTCAAGACCTGCAAATATAGCATATCCGGCATTATCAGGATTCTTTCTGTAGAACACATCAAATGCAACCTTTCTTTCCTTGTCCTCATCCTTAAAATAACCATTAGCCATTGTAAGTTCATAAAAATCCATTACCATTGTAAGATTTCTCTCATCAAACTGTTTCTTCATAACTACTCCTTTTTCAAAGAAAAATGTACTATTCATCAATTCTAAGTTCTCTGGTTGTTATCGTTATCTGCATATCACAATCTGAAAGATGTTCACAGTTTACTTCCATTCCATACACAAGATATATACTTATTGTATCCTCAGTTCGTTCAATTTCAAGACTTTTTGTTATAATACCCAGGCTCATATTTCCATAAGGTGTCTGGTAATAAGTCATATTCTTACTGCCCATGGTAAATCTCATCTTCGTAGATACAACGCCTTTCTTTGTCACTTCTACGCTGTCACCATCAATCTTAATTATGCTGCTTGACCGTTCCTGTGAATCATCATATACTTCCTCATACCGTATATATTCCTTGCCGTTGACAACCGAGTATGTGCCGACATTTATAACTTCTACCTCATCGTCCTGTGACTCAATTACTTCAACCTCTTCACCATCACACGAGGCTTCCTCGTCCATTGTTCCCGTATATAATCCTTTAATCTTAATAAAGACCTTATCCTTATTATTCAATCGTCCTTCCTCCACTGACTGCTTATAATCCAAGCAGTTCATTTATAAATGTTAAATATTTAAATCTGACTTTACAGCCCCTGTCTGTTACTGTCTTATATTCTTCGTCTGTAAGAACTCCTGCAAGCTTTTCCTTAGAACCCTCTGGAACTACGCCATACACCGCATCTACAAAACATAATGGCGGATACAGCACACACCACCAGTTCTTTCCCTCTGCATCACCTATATCAACCCTGAAAGCCTCATAGTATCCTGCTGGAAATGTAACATCACCATAAGATTTAACTGGAAAATAACTTTTCTCAAAATACACGCTTACATCTTCCATAAATCCATTATCCCGTAAGGTTTTAATAGCAACATTTCTTATATTATCTCTTTCTGCCTCTAATATGGCTCTTGACTCTGAAAGAGAATCTGACTCAGAAAGAGCCGGTCTTATGTAATCAACTACTGCTTCCTTAACCTTAAGCTTAACCTCCTGGTCATCCTGAGAATCACTGTTGGCCCTCACATGGAATCTTATAATACTCTCAGATATGCCTTCTGTAACTGCCTCTAAATTTCCTGCATAAGACACTCTGTAATAACCAACCAGTCCACTGACAGCTATTATAACAATAAGCAGAATTCCAAGTTTCTTTTTAATGTTCATATGATATTTACCCCCTGATATATCTTCATATCTGGGATTATATCCATATATTTCCATAATAAACAGGAATTTACAAACTAACAAAGGCTGGCATATTCAGCCAGCCTCCGTGTAATCTAAAGATTATTTGTTAAGAAGTCTGATAATACCCTTCTCCTGATTAGTAATATGCTGTCTTATGACAATCTTAGTATTCTCTTCATCTTTCTTAGAAAGCTTATCAATGATGTCTTTATGTTCGCTGATAAGAATAGAATGTGCTCTTGCATCCTTAACATATTCCAGCCTGTATCTGTACATCTGCTCTCTTAGATTATTAATAATCTGAATAAGTCTCTGATTATCTGTCATTGCATATATAATATCATGGAAATTCACATCAGCATCTACAATTGCAACCACATCCTTAGATATAATTGCTGCCTCGAATCTCTTATTTGCCATCTTAAGCTCTTCAATATGCTCCTGAGTAACATTGCGGCATGCAAGTGTTGCTGCAAGCTCCTCAAGTGCTGCTCTTACCTCAAGAACATCTCTCATGTCCTTCTCTGTTATATGGGCAACCTCTGCTCCCTTTCTTGGAATCATTATAACAAGTCCCTCCAGCTCAAGCTTTCTGATTGCCTCTCTTATAGGAGTTCTGCTCACTCCAAGCTTATCGGCGAGTTGAATTTCCATAAGTCTTTCCCCCGGTTCCATCTCACCACGAAGAATTGCCTGTCTTAAAGTATTAAAAACCACATCTCTTAATGGGAGATAGTCATTAACATCCATCTTAAGTTCACCTTTCATATAAAACCTTGCCTTTCTCTATTACTCTGAATGTGTATTATTTCCATATATATTATGGTGTAAATGTTTCCGTTGTATACACCTGCCTTGCCTCGCCCTTCTGTCTTAAGAACTGCTGACAGGCTATCATTGATTGTTCATCTGGAAATATTCCAAAAACTGTCGGTCCGCTGCCACTCATCATGGCATTCATTGCACCATGTTCTATCATATCCTTCTTAATGCTGTCAATAACAGGATACAACGGCACTGTAACTGACTCTAAAACATTTCCCATTCTTGAAGCAACAAGTGCAACATCCTTTAACTTGATAGCCTCTATTATTCCATCTATATCTGGATGCAGCTTAACATCTGTGTTGTCCAGTTTCTCATACACAAGCTTAGTTGATACATTTACAGGAGGCTTTGCTATAAGAATATGACAAAATGGCATATCCGGAAGCCTTGTAAGCTTCTCTCCAATTCCTTCAGCTAATGCTGTTCCTCTCATAAGACAGTATGGAACATCTGCCCCAATCTCAACACCAAGCTTCATAAGCTCTCTCATTGGAACATTAAGTTCGAAAAGCCTGTTCATTCCAAATAATGCACATGCCGCATCACTTGAACCTCCAGCCATTCCTGCCGCAACCGGAATGAATTTATTAAGATCAACCTCAATTCCACCATCCAGTTTATACTTATTCTTCATAAGCATAATTGCCTTATAAACAAGATTATTCTCATTCACAGGGAGAAATCCTATATTAGTCTTAATTCTTATCTCTTCCTCCGGAATCCTTGTCATTATAATACGGTCATACAAACCAACAGTCTGCATTACCATTCTTACATCATGATATCCGTTCTCGCGTCTTCCAATAACATCAAGTCCAAGATTAATCTTGGCTCTTGCCTTTAATCTGATACTTTCCATATATTACCTAACCTTGTATACAAAATCCATTTTCAAAACTATTATATTAAAGATATTGTATGAAATCAAGTACAATATTTAAAATGCACTTTTAAAAAGTTTCATTTTTACGGTACTTATGTGGAGATATCCCCTTTGCTTTCCTGAAAGCATCTCCAAAATAATTACTGTCATTAAAGCCACATTCAAATGCAATATCAGTAATTGATTTGTTTGTTTCAAGCAGCAGATTACAGGCGTTCTGTATTCTTACATTAATAATGTACTCCTTAAATCCAAATCCGGTTGCCGTCTTAAATTTCTTTGAAAGATATGACCTGCTAAGATTAAATTTATCTGCAACATACTCTAAAGACAGATTATCTGCATAATGTTCATATATATATGTGGCAACCTCCTGAATAATCCTGTTATCCACATCTATTTCCTTAATAACATTTTCCTCATAATTCTTACAGCGGATAATAAACAGCAGAAGTTCAATTAGCCCAACCTTTATAAATGCCGGCGACAGTTCATCTGGAGAATCATTTTCAAATAGCAGTTTATCAAGCAGGGCAACAACATAATCTCTTCTCTTTTCAGGAATATTAACAACTCCCGGCTTCATGCAGTTTTCCATAAGCTCTTTACCAGTCTGGTTCTGAATCCATTCAGTTGCTTCATTTCTAAAGCTTATAACAATTCTTTCGTGCATTCCTTTTCCATTATAAGTTGTCCTGTGAAGACAGCCGCTTGGAACAATAACAAGATCACCCTTTCCGAACTTATAAATGTTGTGGTCAATAAAGCTTGTACACTCTCCGCTCGAAAGATAGAATATCTCATTAAACGGATGCACATGTGCCCCTACCCCTGTACTACAACTGATATTACTTCTTTTTATCCTCTTAATATCAAAATCCTTCGACATATCCTGAAACATATAACAACTCCTTATCTCAAACACACTTTCGTCTATTATAGTAATTTTTCTGTATTATAAAGAATATTTTTTCGTTTAATTGTAGAAATCACTGTTTTTTATGCTTATATTATGTATAAAGGATTTTGAAATGTCAACAAAAAATCAGTATTTTGATTATTTTTCTGTATTTAAAGAAACATTTTCAACACATTAATTAATATAAGGGGGCTTATCATGGCAAAACCAATAAGTGAAGATAAAAGAAATATGATTCTTAATGGTAATCTCTTTCGTGCAATTCTCATGCTTGCGATTCCTGTTATGATTAATAGTTTTATCCAGTCAATGTACAATCTTACAGATACTTTCTGGCTTGGAAAGATAGGTACTGAGAACCAGTCGGCTATCACGCTTGTTTCACCTTTCCAGAATATCCTGATTAATTTCGGTAACGGCATAACAACCGCAGGTGCAATCCTTATATCACAGTACCTCGGTGCAAGAGAGGATGAACAGGCTAATTCAATGGCTAACCACATCTGCCTTACTTCACTTGCATTTTCAGTATTATGCGCACTTATATGCTGGATTGTCTCTCCGGGACTTGTGAAATGGCTCGGTGCAGAAGGAAGTATATATAAATACGGACTTACATACATAAGAATTGTAGTACTTGATCTGCCTTTTCTGTTTACCATTAACCTCTTCACATCAGTCAGACAGTCTCAGGGTGACACAGTAAAACCAATGCTTCTTAATATGTTTGGCGTTGTTATTAATCTTATATTAGACCCGTTATTTCTTATGGTTTTCAAATGGGGTATCGGTGGTGCTGCCCTTGCAACTCTCATTGCCAAAATCCCATGTGCAGTGATTGCACTTATTGTACTTACAAGACCTGAACAGCTTATCAGAATAGATTTCATAGGATTTCAGTTTGATAAAAGCAAGATGGGTTCGATTGTAAAAATCGGACTTCCAACAGCAATCGGCGGAAGCACTATGCAGCTTGGTTTCCTTCTTATGACTAAAAATGTTAATGCTTACGGATTTATTGCAACAAGTGCATATGGTATCGGAAACAAGATAAACAGCATTATTACAATGCCTGCAAATGGTATCGGCTCCGCCATATCTACTATCGTTGGGCAAAATGTAGGTGCCGGTCAGAAAGACAGAGCAGACAAGGCTTACCATTACGCACTCCGTATGGGAGCAATGTTCCTGTTATTCTTCGGCTTGATTCTGTCAAGAAGATTTATTTCACAGGCTATGGTAACATTTTTCTCAACTGATGAAAGAGTTATTCCGCTGGCAACAGATTTCCTCTCACTTATGGCATTCTGGTGCTGGAGCAACGCATTTTACAATGTCACTCAGGGACTTTTTCAGGGAAGCGGACACACCATGATAACCATGATTGTCGACGCTTCAAGAATCTGGATATTCCGTCTGCTGACCCTCTGGGTATGTGCAAATGTGCTTAATATGGGGGTAGCATCTATATGGTACGCCGTTGTTATCAGTAATGGAACTTCTGCCGCCATACTTTATGGTCTCTACTGGACAGGAATATGGAAGAAATCCACTATAAAAATCGAAAAAAAGAAGGTTAATTAAAGAAATACATTTACCGATATACACTATAGAAACATTACAATAAAAGTCCAAGGAGGGATATAATGTCATTAAACGGAGTTAATTCAAATTATCAGGCTTACGAAACAAATACTGCTTCTGGTTCTGATAAGAAGGTTTCAACTAAAGAGATTTCTAAGACTACAGCTTATTCAGATGTAGCGGCAACTTATGAACATACTTCACAGTCTGAAGGTTTAGTAACGGCTGTTAACAAAAAAGCTTCTAACGCTTCTATTGTTGCACAGTTAAAGGCTGACCTGGATACACGCATGTCCCAGATGCAAAGCCTCGTTACTAAGATGTTCTCTAAACAGGGAATAACTATTGGAACTGCTGATGATATGTGGAAGGCACTTGCTGGCGGTAACTTCACTGCAGACGCTGACACTATTGCACAGGCTAAGGAAGATATTTCTGAAAACGGTTACTGGGGTGTTAAACAGACATCTGAAAGAATTTTCTCATTTGCACAGGCACTCGCAGGTGATGATGAAGAAAAGATGGCTAAGATGAAAGATGCATTTGAAAAAGGTTTTAAAGAAGCCACTAAAACATGGGGCAAGAAACTCCCTGATATTTCCCAGAACACAAGAGATGCTGTTCTTAAGAAATTCGACGATTACTTTGCTGGTAAGAATTCATAATCAAACATTTTCAGAGGTACAGACTTTACAGACTGTACCTCTTTTTATGTCTAAGCCTTCACAAGAAGAAGCTTTGTACCCCGTGGTATAATCACAGATTCTGACAGCCCATCAGCACATTTAGGATTACTTGCCTTTATTGAATCTGCTGTTGTATGATACATTTTAGATACATCCCATAATGTTTTAGTGCCATCAGCAATATATCCAGTCATTGATGGCATCTTTGACAGATCACATTTTTCTTCTGACATATAAGCACTTTTTATGCTGCTATACTCAAAAATTCTAAAAACAATTACATCCAGTGAAACTGATGATTTAACCTCTATTACACCAGCACTGTTTATTGTGGCTGAAAGCTGCTGTACTGACGGCTTTATGTTGTATTCAAGTGAATCCGGACTGACACCGTCAATCTTAACTGTACCTGCAAATGGAATAATTGTATGCACACTGCCAAGCGGCTGACTGTCACTTGAAGTTATGTAAAATACATTTGCACTTACAACACCTTCCGCAACCAGCTCTCCTTCTTTATATGTCACATCGTCAAGCTGCACCGTAGCTGTACAGTTGCATATCTGCATAAGGTCAGCATAATTCTCGAGCTGGAGATTGCCTGAAACACGGCTTGATACATTATTTCGTACAACAAGGCAACGCAGCTGTGTATCTGCATTCTCTATTTCCATATCATATGAGGGCGAGTATATATCTGCTATAACATCCTTCTTTCGCTCCTCATATGCTTTTACATCCATATCAAGAACCACTTCAACTGCAATATCACGGTTTTCACCATCTAAGTCAGGCCGTTCCTCAACTGTCTTTCCAATTATCTGAAAATTAACATATGGAATCATATCTGCATTGCAGCCACTTATATCCAGGTTTCCTTCAAACGATGCTGTTGTCTCGTACCATTGCACATTTCCTGTTTCTCCATTTCCTATATACATTACAAATATATCTAAATCACCAGCAAGCTTAAGTCCATCATCTGCAAGCCTTGTATTCAGATTCCTTACATCTACATCATCCCAGATTATTTCCTGTATCTCTGGTTTTCCAGCCGGAAGTGATACATTTTCTCTTATTCTGAAATTATCGCGCTGATTAACTGCAAGCTGCACAAATTCCAATTCCTCCTTCAACTGCTGAATGTCCGTATTCTCCGTCTCATCCACACCCGTTATCATCTGTATATCCTGCAGACTCTCGCATATAAGTTTAAGGGTAACTATCGCCTTAACACTTATTTTTCTTGAATTAATTGCTTTAATACTAAGATCTTCTATTGATGCCTGACATGTAACATAATCACCTGTACAGTCACCCGAAAGATTGACATTTTCAGAAAAACTCATTTTCCCTGTCATTTTGACCGGCTGCATTCTTTCTGAGTCAGATGATGCACCTATATAAAGAAGTGAAAATTTTAATTCCCCATCAACTGCAGCTTTATCCTTATTTACCTTTACACTGTCGGTCTGGACATTCCCCCATTCTTTCACTATAAGTTCAATATCATCTTTTGTGTCCGGCACATTAAAATCATCATCAAGCGTAATCTGTGCCACTGTATTACATTTCAAACGATATTCATGAATATTTTCTGTTCTGAGTCTCACAGACTGACCTCCTATACATTCTACATTTTAAAAACAACGCTTTCTTCACGTCTCTCCATCTTAAGCACTATTACCGGATATGTGTCAACCTCATTTACAGCTTCCCCCGCTGCCGGACCTATCAGATTAAGATCAATGTACAGTGCATTATCTCCTGTGTATACATCATTTACCTTAATTGAATATCCACTTGTTTCCCTTGTTCCATAACCGGCCACAACATATGTATAATCCTTAGTCGTATATGTAAGCCTCATCACTTTATCTTTTTTGCTTTCAATAAGCTTCTTAAGCTCTTCCGGCAGGTCTGCATTTTCAACCACTGTATAATCAACACTGGTCTTATTATCTGGCTCTTTGCTGCCAGAACACCCTGTCATGGCACACGCAGGCATAATTATTAACAATGCCAACACAAACGTCATGATTTTTCCCCATAATTTTCCACACATAAAAAACACCCCCACAATAAGACCTATTTAATCTTATGTGGAGGTGTTGAAAATATTCATATAAAGTTATTGTTTATGTTCACTCACCATATGAACACGCACGCTCCCAGTGTCCGTCTGTGGCTTACACTTTCAGTATTCCTGCGCTTAGCAGGAGTAAATGCCGCTATCTACAGAGTTTATTACAGTATGCGAAAGCAAACGCACTTCGTTTGAACGAGCTTTCGCACACTGAACTTATGTATATAGCGGCATTAACTCCTACACAGCTCGTCATAATTCAAGCGTAAGCCACAGACAGACACTGGGAGCTGGTTGTACATATGCCGAATGAGTGTAAATAATAGATAGTAAGATTTTTTAAACCTTACACTGCGTATCCCTTACTCTTTATAACTTCTATTACCTGATCTACATACTTCTCACACTCTTCTGTGCTTCCAGCCTCAACCATTACACGGACAACAGGCTCTGTTCCGCTTTCGCGTACGAGGATTCTTCCATCTGCGCCAAGTGCATTGGCAACTGCCTCAACTGCAGCCTTAACATCTGCATCATCCTGTGCCTGTGTCTTATCTGTAACCCTGATGTTCTTAAGAACCTGTGGATATATAACAAGTGGTGCTGCAAGCTCTGACAATGTCTTCTTCTTTGCAAGCATAACCTCCATCATCTTAAGGGCTGTGATAATTCCATCACCTGTTGTTGCATATTTAGAGAATATAATGTGTCCTGACTGCTCTCCACCTATACGGTAGCCGTTCTCTGACATACACTCATATACATACTTATCGCCAACCTTAGTCTTTTCGTACTCAATTCCTACTGCATCAAATGCTTTGTAAAGTCCGAAGTTAGACATTACTGTTGTTACAACCTTGTTTCCGACAAGCTTATCTCTGTCCTTCATATAACATCCATAGATATAGAGAATATGGTCACCTGTTATGACCTCGCCCTTCTCATCTACACACAGACATCTGTCAGCATCACCGTCAAACGCAAATCCTACATCAAGATGCTCTCTTCTTACTAAATCCTGAAGTCCTTCAATATGTGTAGAACCGCAGTTTGCATTAATATTAGTTCCGTCCGGAGCAGCATTTATAACATATGTCTTAGCTCCAAGTGCGTCAAATACAGCTTTTGCAAGTGTCCATGCACTACCATTAGAAGCATCAAGACCTACTCTTATTCCTTTGAATGAATAAATTGCAAGACTCATAAGATATCCCATATATCTGTTACGACCTGCTGTGTAATCAACTGTACATCCAATGTTTTCTCGTGTTGCGTATGGAATTTCTCCAAGCTCACCATCAAGGTACTTCTCGATTTCAGCGATAACATCCTCTTTCATCTTCTCACCTGCGGCATTAATAAGCTTAATTCCATTGTCATAGAAAGGATTGTGACTTGCAGAAATCATAATTCCGCAATCAAAATCTTCTGTTCTTGCAACATAAGAAACACTTGGTGTAGTTGTAACATGAAGAAGATACGCGTCTGCTCCTGATGCTGTAAGACCGGCTACCAAAGAATACTCAAACATATAACTGCTTCTTCTTGTATCCTTACCAATAACAATCTTTGCCTTACCATTCTCATGGTTTTTTCCATAATACCAGCCTAAGAATCTTCCCACCTTAAATGCATGGTCAACTGTAAGAGTTACATTTGCTTCTCCTCTGAATCCGTCAGTTCCAAAATACTTACCCATAATCTACTCCTTAATCATCATATCCGTTAGGATTATTCTTCTGCCATCTCCATGAATCAGCACACATAGTCTTTAAATCACGCTCTGCTTTCCAGTGAAGCTCTCTCTCTGCCTTACCTGCGTCACAGTAGCATGTTGCGATATCACCTGGTCTTCTTGCCTTAATTACATATGGTATATGTATTCCTGTAGCAGCCTCAAAATTCTTTACTATATCAAGTACTGAATATCCATTACCTGTTCCAAGATTATATATTACAATTCCCGGATTATCATTGAGCTTTTCTATGGCCTTAACATGTCCAAGTGCAAGGTCAACAACATGAATATAATCTCTTACTCCTGTTCCATCATGAGTATCATAATCATTACCAAATACCCCAAGTTCCTTTAACTTTCCAACAGCAACCTGTGTTATATATGGCATAAGATTATTAGGAACTCCGTTAGGATTCTCTCCTATTGTTCCGCTCTCATGTGCTCCAATTGGGTTAAAGTATCTTAAAAGAATTACATTCCATTCCGGGTCAGCCTTCTGGATATCTGTAAGAATCTCCTCAAGCATTCCCTTAGTTTTGCCATAAGGATTAGTAATCTCGCCCTTAGGGCATTCCTCTGTAATAGGAACAAATGCAGGATCTCCATAAACTGTAGCTGAAGATGAGAATATAATATTCTTGACACCATGATTTCTCATAACATCAAAAAGTGTAAGTGAACCGGATATATTATTCATATAATACTCAAGCGGCTTTGCTACTGACTCACCTACAGCCTTAAGTCCAGCAAAATGTATAACACTGTCTATACTTTCCTTCTCAAATATCTCATTTAATGCTGCAGCGTCATTGATATCTGCCTCATAAAATGTAACTTCCTTTCCAGTAATCTTCTCGACTCTTTCTAAAGACTTTCTGCTTGAATTAACAAGATTATCAACAACTACAACATCATAACCTGCATTCTGAAGTTCTACTACTGTGTGGCTTCCAATAAAGCCTGCGCCACCTGTTACTAATATTGCCATTGTTATCTCCTTTATGTTCTATACTAATATAGCCACAAAACTTCATATAACATGTCGTTCTGTGGCTTATTATATGTCTTATGTTACGATATTATTTGTCGCCTTTCATCATACGCTCAGTTGACCATATTTCAACCTCGTACCTGTTGCTCTTATTATATCTCTTTCTAAGGTTCTTGAGCTGCTTTAAGTACTCTAACGTAACCTTTCCTGAAAGCTTTGATTCACCTTCAGTTCTCTGCTGGAATTTGTATGGAATCTCTACAACCTTGCTGTATGTACCCATCGCAAGAACCTCAACCATAATCTTCCATCCGATTGGCTGAAGGTCAGCATTCTCAATAACTTCTCTTCTGAACATAAAGAGTCCGCTTGTAGGATCTGATATCTTTCTAAGACAAGGCAACATAACCTGTCCTATCTTTCTTGCTGTTCCAGATACGAACTTTCTGTACCAGTTAAGTCCGCCATCATCTCCACCTGGAATAAGCCGGCTAGGTATACAGAAGTCTGCACCACTTTCCATAGCCTTATACATATATTTAAGAACGATTGGTGGGTGCTGTAAATCAGCATCCATACATGCCATATATTCGCCCTTTGCAAGCTTAAAACCATCAAGAACAGCAGTTGCTAATCCTGTTCCATTCTTTCTATGTTCCATTCTCACCTGTGGATATTCCTTAGCAACTTCCATAATCACATCAGGTGTATTGTCCTTACTGTCATCAACAAAGACAATTTCATAATCAACACCCTTCAAAGCAACATCAATCTGTGCTACAAGATTTCTGATGTTCTTGCTTTCATTAAATGTTGGTATTACTACTGATAACATTATCATACTCTCCTTTAAAAAGAATTCTCTCGTCATTATACATCAATATACAACAAAGTAAAACATTTTTTTATATTCTGGTAACAACCATGGTTGCCTGTCCCTTAATTATTATTGAACGAAGACCTGCGCTTACAAAGAAACTGTCACCTGCTTTAAACTCCATAGTCTTTTCATAATCATCAGTTTCAATAGTTCCTGAGCCATTAATGAAAAGTACAGAAACAAAGGATGCCTCATCAACAGTAATCTTTGCTTCATCATTGACATCATACTTATATACTTCAAAGTATTTGCACTGGACAAGTCTTTCTTCTGTGAAATGTTCATTTCTTGCAATAACAACCTCTGTCTTATTGTCCTTGATATATTTATGGTTATCAACAACATCAAGTGCTTTCTTAACATGAAGTTCTCTTGGATTACCGAACTTGTCCCTTCTGTCATAATCATACATACGGTAGGTACAGTTAGAATTCTGCTGTATCTCACATATGAATACACCTGCGCCTATTGCATGGATTGTTCCTGCCTTAACCATAACAACATCGCCTGCTTTAACCTCTATCTTATTAAGAATGTCTGTGATTGTATTATTATTAATTCTCTCAAGAATTTCTTCCTTAGATGCGTCTCTTGAAAGCCCACAGTACAGATATGATCCCGGTTCACTGTCCACTACATACCACATCTCATTCTTTCCATATTCATTCTCATTCTCAAGAGCATATTCATCATCAGGATGAATCTGTATAGAAAGTGCCTGCTTTGCATCTATGAATTTTATAAGGATAGGGAATCTGTCCTGTGCCTGACATTTCCAGCCTAATGCTTCTTTTCCTATAATATTAAGGTACTCATTAAAGAGCATTCCTTTATATCTTCCCTCAGCTATACGGCTCTGACCGTCAGGATGAGCTGAAAGTTCCCAGCTCTCACCGATGACATCATAATCACATTTCTTGCCATATACATCACGAATCTTGGTTCCACCCCACAGATTATCCTTAAATGCAGGTTCAAGCTTCGCAATAGGACTCTTATCCAGTCTTACATAATTAGCAGATGCCTGTGGGTTATCCTTATTATATATCTTAACAAGATCTGTATCTGATATATTATCTCCAATACCAACCTCTATTACTACCACATTCTTGTCTGTCTTATTAGCAATCCTGTGTTTCGTTCCCACTGGAATGAATACACTTTCATATTTGTTATAATCAGCAGTTTCATTACCAAGTGTAATTGTAGCAATACCTTCAACTATTGACCAATGCTCAGTTCTCTTTTCATGCCGGTGAAGAGACATTGACATTCCTGGAAAAACAGTAAGCTTTCTGACTTTATATCCCTGTGAATAATTAAGTATCTCCTGTATTCCCCATTCCTTATAAGTAGTCCTGTTATAATCGAAAAATGCTTCATAAGTATCCATATTATCTTTCATAATCTGCTTGATATTATCAGCAGATTTCTTTGATGATATATATGTTGCATCATCTGTATTAACAACTACAAGATCTCTTAAATCATTGGCGACAACAAGTCTCTTCGGTGCATTATTTATAATATTAACATTATCGCAGTCATTCTTGATAACACATTCTGACTTAATATTGTTTCCAAATTCAGCTAAATCGCTGGCGTTGCCGACATCCATCCACTCGAAATGTGCTTCAACTACTTTTATTGAATCACATTTTTCAAGGAGAAGTGTTTCAATACTTCCATGTGGCATAGCCTGCATAACCGTCTCTGAAAATCTCACAGACCTTCTTATTGCCGGCACCTTTCTCTTAGCTGTCTTACAGGTAGTGTACAGTTCTGATGCAAGGCGTCTTGCAGCATTAATCATATCCCCTGCCCTGAATACAAGTATTCCACTGTTCCACAGATATCCCTCACCATAGTCATATCCAAGCAGACCTTCTGTCTCATCTTCATCGAAATCTATTCTTGCAATAAACTTCTTAACATTCTCTTTATCCCGGAGAATGTACCCATAAGTGGATGACTGTGATTCTGGCTTAATTCCTAATACCGCAAGATATCCTTCTTTTGCATATTCTTTAGCCTCAATTATTGAATCTTTATAACCATCACCCTCAATCAGGTTGTCCGAATTAACAACCAGAACTAATTCTGACGGGTTGGCAAACATAGTCCCTAACAATACAGCTGCTCCTGTTCCCTTCGGTGTACCCTCGAGGATAACTCTGTACTTAAGACTCTGGAACGCTTTCATCTGTCCATTAACAATATTCTTATAGCTCTCATTGGTAACTATTATAAATTCCTCACAGAATGGCATATTCCTTACTACAGTTTCCTGTAATATGGAACGGCCTTCTTTTATTTTCATAAACTGCTTTGGAAACTGCCTTCTGGATAATGGCCATAAACTATCACCACTACCCCCAGCTAATATTACACATTTCATAGCAATCCTTCCTTAAAATATCTGTTATAGATAGTATGTTTATTAGTTATCTGCTGAAGCATCTCCACCCGCTGGTGTATTGCTGCTTACGTCTCCGCCTGCCGGCTTATCTGTGCTTTCATCTCCGCCTGCCGGCTTATCTGTGCTTTCGTCTCCGCCTGCTGGCTTATCTGTGCTTTCGTCTCCGCCCGCTGGCTTATCTGTGCTTTCATCTCCGCCCGCTGGCTTATTACCACTATCGTCTCCGCCTGCTGGTGTGTTGCTGCTGTCGTTTCTTCCTGCTGGTTTATTATTCTTATCCTCGGCAGTTGTTCTCTCATTAGCTGCTGTTGTCTCATCCCTGCCGCTTGTGATTTCTGCTTCTGTCGTTGCTGTGCTACCTGAAGACTGTACTGCTGTCTGGCTTTCCTTACTTGTATCAGTCTCCTTAGGTGCTTTGGTTGTATATTCCATCGGTTTCCAGTCATTGATATTATTCTTATTATTGACTTTTCTTCTGTTACCACCAGCCATTGCTGCTATTGACACTATAAGGATAATCACTACAAGAATTACCACCATTGACGCATATACAACATTACGTCTTCTTGCTCTTGGTACACCCGGAAACACTCTTCCAACAAATGCTGTAAGCTTGTCCATAAGTGAAACACCCCTTACAGGGACATCATCAAAATCATTGTTCTCATATCCATTCATGTCATATTCAAATAACACACCTTCATCAGAATCCTCATCGTCCGATTCATCATTTTCTATCCCTTCGTCTGATTCATTATCAGGTAAATCTGCATTTTCAGGCTCATAAGCCTCGTACTCGTCGGCAGCTTCTGTTTCCGCTGCTTTCTGCTCTGCACCATATATCTTAATATCAGAATCATCTGTCTCTTTTTCATCAAACGAAGCATAATCTGACATATTCTCTACAACTGATGATATACCGAGTATATTATCCTTCATCCTTGCAATAAGCTTAAGAATAAATGCACTGTCTATATCGAGCAAAGTTTCTATCTCGTCAACTGAATGCATCTCATATCCGTAAAGTTCCATCATAATAGTCTGGACTCTTGATAATGACTTAATATTATCAGGTGCATTGTCATACGCCTTAAAATCTTTAAATATTCTGGAATTATCTTTTATTATGTCAAATAATTCCTTATCTTCCTTAATTCTGCCATACTCATACTCGTAATCATCATCTATCTTAATAGTAGAATTATCTATAAGATTAAACATAAACACTGAAACTCTTGTTGCAATCTGACGCATAATATTCTTATTAACATCAATACTATCAAGATTAGTACATATATCAATAATCGCTCTTGGAGAAAGTTTCTTGTAATCCTCTCCAAAAACCGGATATATAAGACAGTTTACATCTTTCTGTATCTCCTTGCATAAGACCTCTTTATCAGTCTTTCCAGTCCTTACATCATTAATCAGTTCCTTCATCTGTTCTTGATTCTTACTCATATTTTATCTCCTCGTGAATATACATTCCGATTGATTATACCACTCTGTTAAAGAAATGTCACGATTTTTCAGTTGTTTTATATAGTCACATCATTTAATGCTTCCATGCACTCATGTCAACATTACCTGATATACCATTCACACGTGCTTTCTCAGTAAACTGCCACATTGTAAATGGTCCTGTATATGTACATTTGCTGTTATACTGTGCAAGCCATACACTACAACCTACATTCCCTGCATATATACGGTTATTCATCCAGTCCTTGTTAGCATACAGTATTGCTGAATAACCGCAACTTCTTACTGTCTGTGCAAATGCATTTATAACGGCTGTTCTTTGTGATGATGATATCTTATCTCCTCGTCCGCTTCCATTACCTGCACTCTCAACATCAATTGCCAAAGGAAGTGAAATATTATATTCACTGCAGGCTGATACAATAAAGCTTGCTTCTTCAACCGCTTCGGTAGTATCCACTGCCTGGGTTACAATATAAGCTCCAACTTTAATTCCTGCCGCTGTTGCCTGGCTCATATTGCTATGAAATCTTTTATCAAGTACAAGTCTTGCCGTTTCATATCCTCTATATCCAACTCTTATCATAGCATAATTAATACCAGAAGCTTTTACACTGTTCCAGTCAATATCTCCATTATAAGTAGAAACATCAATAACAAGCGATGACCCCTGTGAACCGTCAGCATTGAAATAATACTGCACTCCATCTATATTCTTCCAGCCTGTTACAGCGTTGGAATTTTCAAAATAATAATTTTTTCCTTTTATATTCTGCCATCCATCAGCATATATATATTCAATCTGTGCCTCAACCTCCATAACTATATACGAAACTGTTTTTATTTCAGTTGAAGTTTCTGTCTCAGATTTTGAACTTTCTTCTATATTAGAGACACTTTCTTTTTGTGAATTATCAGGTGCCTTTGCAGAAGTACTTTCCTCCTGCTTTGTAGAAGTTTCTGTATTGTCATCTTTTATAAGGAATTTGGTTACAACATTTTCAGAGCCACCTGTAACACTTACAGTTCCAGTTTCATATACATATCCTGTATATTGCTTCTGTGTTCCGTTTTCTTCAACAAGAATACTGTCCTTGCTGCATTTATCAAGCTGGGATGCCGTGAAATCCTGTATTTTTCTGCCTTTTAAGCTGTATATAACATCTGTTCCTGACTTCTTTACTGATGAAACACTTACACTTCCTGAAACTGCATTATCAACATATAACACCGGCTTTATAACTTCACCAGCTGTTGCATTATTTCTGTTTTTCAAAGGATCTTCCTTCTGAGTCACAGCACTGTCAGTAACAACCTTTTCCATGATATCATCAATCACTTCAAATGTTTCTTCTGTAGATTCCTCTTCTTCCGGCTCAGTACTTTCAGGCTGTGTATGAGTCTGCATTTCAGTCTGGGTCTCTGCTGCTTCTACAATCGCCGGCTGATGTTTAGATGCTTTATTTACGCTTATACCGACTACAATCCCTGTTATCACTCCTGCTATAATAACTGCTGCAGATACTGATGTCACAACAATATGACTCTTAACCTTGAAGAAATCGATAACCTTTTCCCTGAAATTTCTCTGAAGTTCCTCAACATCAAGAATCTCATACTGCGGTTCTTCTGGCAAGTCCTTCTTCTCACAGTCTTCTGTCTCTGTAGATGCTTCGTCATTCTCCACATTTTCTTCTGTTTTTATGTCTTCTACTTCTTTATCTGAATCACACATATCTGCTTCCTGTTATTCCTCTGCACCTCTGACAATAGCTGCTTTCTTAATAACTTCTCCTTCTCCTGGCACATTAAAAGCATACTCTGCTACATAGGTGTACTTATCAAAGTCGTACTTTTCTTCTATTGCCTGCTGCTCTGTCAGTACATCTTCTTCCTCTGTTTCTATATTAACCCTCTTTATTACAACTCCGGTTAATTCAGCTTCCTGTCCAAGATTATTCTTACAACTGACTCCTGTCCTGAAATTATAATCCTTTGACATAGTGTTATTCTTTACAACAATATCATTTCCTGTAAATTCCTCTGTTATAACCTCAATCTCAAGCTTTGCTGTGTTCTTTATCCAGCCAGACTTAGGGTCTTTAAAACGGTACTCTACTGTGTATTTCCCGGCCGTTGATATTGCTTCCTCCTCGCTGTATTCATTGCCTGATTCATCATATATTGAATACTCGATATCCATATCATATCCGATAGTATTAATTCCCTTAACTCCGTCAAGCAGGTTAAGTTCCTCTGTCAGTCTTCCGATTCCATCGCCGTATGTGCGCTTAATCTCCTTGTTAGTAACCGTAAGCACAGCGTCCTTAGTATCAACATGGTAGTTAGCATAGCCGAAAAATGCTATATCTACATCTACCTGTCCACTGATACCATCAACATAACATCTTGAACTATACTGCCACATATCATAATGATATCTGAAATTTGGAAGATCATCTCCATAAGTCCATCTTACTGAATCATAATAAAACTTACCAAAATATGCTGCCATCCAAACTTTATACTTACTTGCAATCTTTTTCCCATCAAAATTGTTATACCATCTGTTTCTGTTAGAATAAACCATAGGCTGATAGCCATAGCTGGATATAACATTACAAAACGTCTCACAGGCTTCTGTTACTGAATCATAATCACCGTCCAGTTCCCAGTCAAATGCAACTGGATATGTTATCTGGTAATCCCTTATAAGACTTATACAGTAACTTGCTTCATCGTATGCTTCTCTTGCATTAGAAGCACCTGAATAGAAATACACACCTACCTGTATACCGTTAGCAAGTGCTCCTTGTATATTCTGCTGAAATTTCCTGTCTTCATATAAACCATCATCTCCGCCACCGCATTTTATCATTGCAAATGTGATGCCATCAGCAGCAACTGCTGACCAGTCTATATCTCCCTGCCATCTTGAAACATCTACACCATATGTCAACTGGCTGATTTCATATACATCATTCGAGCTTGGCTGATCTGGTTCAGGCTCCTCAACCTCAGTCTCCTCTCTTGATGGTTCTGACGAATTATCTTCTACTATCTCAAGATCCTCAACATCTTTAACCGGAATCGGTGCACTGCTGTTCTCTGCTGCCTTATCAATTATCTCATATAATTCTTTACTGCTTGTATTCTCATCTGCAACAGCCTCTTTAACAAGTTCTGCTATCTCTTCCTGTGTTGCAGTCTCTATCTCTGTCTCTGATTCTGTTTGTGTTTCGGTAAGAATCTCACTCAGCTTATCAAGATTACTGTCTGTCTCAGTCTCTACTTCTGTCTCCTGTGCCTGTACCTGCATTTTGCTGCTATGATGATGAACATACTCTACTGTTGTTACAGTTGCTGCACTTCCTGCAACCACGACTGAGCCTGCAATAATACATGCCTTTGCATGTGCCACAAATACAGACTTACATATTCCTGATAATTTTCCTGCTATGGTATTTAATAATTCTTTCATCCTACATGCATCTCCTGATTAGTCATAATAATGTTTGAAGTAAACTCTCCCGAATATTGCCCATGTATCGCAGAATGCCTGCCATATATCTTTCATTCCTATACGCTTTACACCGGAATCCCTGACATATACAACCTCCACAGGCATCTGTGCTATCGAAAAACCCCTTCTGTGAATCGCCACTAAAAGTTCTATATCATAAGCAAACCCTGATGTTCTTATAAGATGTGCAACCGGTTTGATTGCCTCAACCCTAAATACCTTAAGCCCGGTCTGCGTATCCTTAACATTAAGATGGAACAAGACTAGAAGCATTATATAATAGCCCATGCTCATCACTTTCCTCTTAAACGGATAATCAAGCTTGGAATCCTTAAGGAACTTACAGCCTATAACAACATCTTTATTATCATCAAGCATTTTCTTAAGATAACCTTCTAACTGTGATGGATTAAGTTCAAGGTCTGCATCAACAAATGCGACATACTTTCCTTCAACCTGCGACACTCCGGCAATTATTGCATTACCCTTGCCTCTGTTCTTTTCAGAACTTACCATACGCACACGGCTATCCTGCTTGATAGCTCTTTCTATCTCAGCTTTGGTATTATCCTTACTGCCATCATTAACCGCAATAATCTCCAATTCAGGAACAAACTTTTCAACAATTCTCAATGTTTCCATGATACTGTGATATATAAGTTTTTCCTCATTGTAAGCCGGCATAACAATAGACAGCATACCATTTAGATTTAACATTTATACTCTCCCTCTGATGTTTACACACCTTTTAATATTACAATGCTATGCCATGTTTTTCAAGTATAGACAGGAAATTAATGCAGATAATATCTTATATAAAAACTATCTTATATATTATAATGAGGTGAATTTATGAATAACTCAGAAAATCTTCCAACAGACAACAACAATAAATCTATCGTAAAAGGGAAAACCATGTATAATTGGGAAACTCACGATAATCAGGACAAAGTGATTGTCGACAGCATTAATGCAATCGAAAGAAGACGTGAGCATATGACTGACGAACAGTTAAGAAAAGCCTACACAGAATTACAGACAGGACTTGGTCCTGATATATATAGTCAGTTATGTGACCGCAAGGCAAGTGACAATTTTCAGGGGTGACTTTATTATGAGTCACCCCACCACCTGCAATTATATATTATTTGCGGCACAGTCAAGTGCTGCTGCCACAACAGCATCCATGTCATAATATTTGTACTCACCAAGACGTCCGCCGAATATAACTTTTCTTTCAGCGTCAGCAAGCTCCTTATACTGTGCATATAAAGCGCCGTTCTTCTCATCATTTACAGGATAATATGGCTCATCACCCGGCTTCCACTCAGAGCTGTATTCACGGCTGATAACAGTCTTAGGAAGGTCGTCGCCATTCTCATCCTTACCGAACTCAAACCACTTGTGTTCAATAATTCTTGTCCATGGAGTTTCGGCATCAGTATAATTAACTGCTGCATTACCCTGAAAATTAGGAGTATCCAAAGTCTCTGTTTCAAACCTTACTGAACGGTATTCAAGATTACCAAGCTTATAATCAAAGTATGCGTCTATCGCACCTGTATATACAACCTTTTCAGCCTGACTGTCTAATTCTTCCTTAGCATCAGCAGATGCAAGATAATCAACACCAAGTCTTACCTCAATGCTTCCGGAAAGCTCGCTGTCATTAAGCATATTGGCAACCATCTTAGTATATCCGCCCTCAGGGATTCCCTGATAAAGTGCGTTAAAATAATTATTATCAAATGTAAGTCTTACAGGAAGTCTCTTGATAATAAATGATGGAAGCTCATTACATGGTCTGCCCCACTGCTTCTGTGTATATCCCTTAATAAGCTTCTCGTATATATCGGTTCCGACAAGACTTATAGCCTGCTCCTCAAGGTTCTCAGGCTCTGTGATTCCTGCTTCCTTTCTCTGCTGCTCGATTCTTTCTGCAGCCTCCTGTGGTGTCACAACGCCCCACATCTTATTGAAGGTATACATATTAAATGGCAGTGAATACAGTTCCCCATTATAATTAGCAACAGGTGAATTAGTGAATCTGTTAAATGTAGTAAACTGTGAAAGATACTCCCACACCTTCTTATTATTGGTATGAAAAATGTGCGCACCATATACATGCACATTAATACCTTCCATCTTCTCTGTATATACATTACCGGCAATATTATTTCTCTTATCTATTACAAGAACCTTCTTTCCTGCTCTTGCTGCCTCATGTGCAAACACTGAACCGAAAAGTCCGGCTCCTACTATTAAATAATCATACATAATCCTGTTCCTTTTCTATCTTAAATAATGGGATGATGCCCACGCACCATCCCATTAATTATACTTATTATATTGTATTAATTCAACAAAAGAAATAATTAATAATAATCGATATCAGATATATAATCTTCTGTCCTTGTATAACCATCTAACTGTATAATAGCGTCTGCCAGAACAGATTTACCGTTGTCAGGATTATACTTTTCATAATTCAATACAATGCAAGGATTATCTGCATTTATATTTTTATTAAAATTCTTCTTGTCAAGGGACTCTATAAGTCCATTTAATACTTTTTGTGCTCTTTCTTCATCTTTTCTTACATACGAATCCAGATTAATATATGTTCTGGTATCATTATATACAAGAACTGCTGAAAGAGTTTCATATCCACTAGTATATTTATCCCATGTTCTGGAACTGTCATTTAAATACTGCTTTAAAATGTCGCTCATTGTCCCAAGCTCTTTTTCATTATTCCTAATGGCATATTCATTCCGTATACTAATATACTTATTATAAGATTGTGGCATATTCTTACTGATTGGAAGAACCATATCATAAGTAACGCCTTTTTTTGAAAACCGTACTGACATCAAGAATGTATCAACATCTGAAGTAACTGTCTGATACCATTTCTCAAAACCAATCTGTTTAATTTCACTTGAAATTGTTTCATATATATCCTTACAGTCAGAATCCTCCATATTACCTGTTATATAATTAACAGAAATCTTGTCACTATCCGGAAGTTCCATATAAGCCTTAACAAAATTCTCATCCTTCTTTAACAGACTTGCAAGTTTATTGGCATCACTGTCTGTAAGCTGAATCCTTCTGTAATGTGTAACACCGTTCTGTCTGAAACCAACCTTATAATTAGTCACTGAACCTCTGCCGTTATAAATATAATTATGAACACCATTTGATATACATTTATCTTTATATGCCCCAAATTTCTCCGATACATATTTGAGAATCTCTTCATCTGTAAACTGAACCTTCGATGATATAGAACTGAAATATCCGTTATCTGAAGCATAGTACATATCCATTGACTGAATTGATACATATGCAAGTTTTGAAGCATCCGGTTCGTACGATGCCTCATATTTGCCAAATGAATTAGCTCCTGTTCCAATTACCACTGCAAGAACATATCCAAGAAGAATTGATGGAATACACTGCTTTATAACATTCATCTTCTTACTTACTATACATTCATAAACAAACACAACCAATGCACTTACAATAAACAGCACAATAACTGCTATTGTCTCATCATTGTCTATACTTGTATATGCTATCATTACACCTATAAACGCAATTGAAAAGCCGATAAGTGTTCTGATAATCATTGGCAGAACCTTTCCATTAGCTGCTTTTCCTGCTGTCTCACTTTTTCTCTTTACAAAGAGAAGTGCGCCAAGCGCTATATATATAAGTGCAAGCACGAGTGTATATAAGTTACTTGTAAGGCTGAGAACCATATCTGCTATTCCTGATGGACCATTGTATATATCAAATACAGAAAATACCCAGCCAACAATCATATTGTTGGAAGAATCAAGTAACCCCACACCACTGTTACTTATCATGTAAGTTTCTCCATGAAACACAGTCAGTTCTGTAACCATTAACGCAATAAATCTTGGAAGAAACATTATAAGTCCTGTAACACATATATTGCTTAATATGTTTCCTGTAATGGATATTGATACATTTATAATTGCCATGCATAAAAGGCTGCATATAAATATTGAAAGATACATACGGAACATTGTTGCATAATCAACATTAAAATACTGCCTGTTAGCCATGAATAAAACTGCCTGTGATACATATGACACAACAAGTATTCCGGCAATCCATGTAAGTATTGCTGCCGTCTTGCTAAGATATATGCACAATCTTGTATATGGAATTGAATGATAAAAATCACTGCTGCTTCTCTTATTAAGAAAACTCCATACTATCAATGATATAACAGGTACAACAATTATGAATACTAATACCAGAAAATAATTCCCCGAAATTCCACCTACATTATTAACCTGTTTATATTCTTTAATATAGCTTAATGATGAAATAATCGGTACAACTGATATAAGTGTAATTACCGCCATCATTATAAAGCCTGCAAGCCTTGTCTGCTTCAATGTCTGTAAAAACATATGAAAGCTGAATACTTTCTTATTATTCATACGTCTTATCCCCCTTCACATCAAATGTATAACCGAGCGCTTCCATCTCATAAGTAAATACCTCTTCAAGCGTAAGCGGGAGGACATCAAATACTACCGGATTCATGGCATTTATAATGTCCATGGTCTGTTCCCTGTCGCCACTTACTATCATGTTGGCAACTGAACCCTCCTGACGGTATCTTGTAATCCTAATGCCCTCAAACTTACTCTCATCAAAATCATCCTTAAAAGCTACCTGTACCTTGAACTGACTCGTCTTTAGTTCAAATACATCGCTGTCAAGCACCAGCCCGCCTTTGTGAAGAAGTGACAAATGATCACATAAGTCTTCTAACTCTCTTAATGAATGTGATGTAACTATAACAGTAGCGTTATTATCTGCAACATCACCACATATTAACTTCTTGACAAGATTACGCATAACAGGGTCAAGTCCGTCAAATGTTTCATCAAAGAACATATACTTGGCTCTGGTTGAAAGTGCAAGTATTATAGCTGCCTGTCTCTTCATTCCTTTTGAAAAGTTTGATATACTCTTAGACGGATCAAGTCCAAATGTTTTCGTAAGTTCTGTGAATCTGTCCATATCAAAATTATCATATATTGAACTATAGAACTTAGCCATGCTCTTCATGTTCGCGCCTGCAAGAAAGAATAATTCATCTGCAACGAACACCAGCTTATTCTTCATGTATGTATTCTCATATACATTAATTCCATCGATTATTGCTTCTCCCTTATCTGCCTTATATATCCCTGACAGAACTCTTAGCAGTGTGGACTTTCCTGCACCGTTAGAACCAACCATACCATATATACAGCCCTCCGCTATATTACAGGTAACATTGTCAAGTGCTGTAAAGTCATCAAATGATTTAGTAACACCTTTTACCTCTATCATATTTTCTTATAAACCTCCTCAATCATATCTGTTATCTCACTCTTACTCACCCCTACGTATGCAAGCTTTCTTACAATCTCCTTAAGTTCTGAAAGCTTTTCCTTAGACTGATTCCCGACAATCTTTAACGCTTCTGCCGATATAAAAGAGCCCTTTCCCGGTACGCTCACCAGAATTCCTCTTCTGTCCAGCTCCATGTATGCTTTCTGGATTGTATTCGGATTAGTAGACAGCTCCATCGACAAAGACCGTACCGATGGCATCTTATCGCCTTCCTTCATAATCCCTTTAAGCACCTGGTCTTCCACCTGCTTAATGAGCTGTTCATAGACTGGCACTCGCGACATGACATCTATAGTGAACATGTTCCATTCCTTTCTGTGTTTTATTTAAACTGGTTACAAGCTTGCGTAATAACTGTACTATATTGATTAGTACAGTTACAGCATACTATTATATTTAGTTATTGTCAACTGTTATTTTTAAGGTTTTGCAAATATACCAAGCGCAGGCGCACCATACGAGCATGAAACAAATGCTGCTGCCATCATAAAATCAACAATTGCCATAATCCATGTTCCAAGTACAAAGCTCTCATGCCCAGCACGTCTTAACACATGATACTCCACAGCGAAACCAATTAGCACTGCCACAAAAAATGTTGCAATATCAATCCACATTTTTGAAAATCCAAGAACTCCCATATATGTGTAGTACAGAAACGGAATTGCCCATGTTGCCACATTTGCCCCCAGAAGAATTGCGAAGGCACTCGCTTCGTATCTGTCCTTTAATGCATACCATGTATATATTCCATACAGATTCATCGGCAGAAACGCCAGCTTCATATGTTCCCATGTTGATTCATTAGTTGGAAAAAACAGCCCGACAAATGTATTCCTTCCTGTCCAGTCATACACAAAATGAAATAAGGACCCTGACACCCATACTGCCAGAATCCCTATTATTATGGTTATATTAAGTTTTTTGATTGTCTTGTTCACAATGCACACCTCCATTATTGTTGAATAATAGAAGTATATGCTTCCATCTGTTGTACTATTCCACTTCAACAGTCATAGTTACATCAGACACTTCTATGTATGTTCTTCCATCACTTACATTAATCTCTGTTCCATCTGCATATGTATACACTGTCTTGGAATAACGGTCTGACTTACTCCACTGGATTGGAACAGCATAACCGTTAGTTATGTAATAACCTTCCCCCCTGCCGACTGTATGAAGATTCCAGCAGTAATTATCATCCATCATGCTGTGTGTAATCTTCTGCACGATAATATTCTTAGTATTAAACTGTTCACCTGTTTCGTGGTCAAGACTTGGCTCGCCACTCGCAAACCTTAAATAATTACCTGACGCAGCATCATATGTAAATGTTGTGTACTGATAACTGCTGTAAGGCACATACACAGATGATGCACTGACTGAATCTTCTCTTTTTGAAAGGTCAACATCTGATACATCATAATTAAGCAGTACTGTGTCCGATGCATTCTCAGCCTCAGCATTGAAACCTTTTTCCTGTACTGCACTCTTTAACCTGTAAAGCGATGTATATGCTGTATGCTCTGTTGCAAGCCCTTCCGGATTACGTCTCCAATAATATGCACTGTTATAGAAGCCGTTAATCCAGTTAATACCAGTCTTTGCCTCATCACTCTCAGCGTAAGTGCTTCCGCCAAAATGTACAAATATCGCATCTGACTCAAAACAGAAATCCAGGAAATTATGTCTCGCACTTCTTATTGTTCCAATAACCGTATCTGTCTGGCTTACATTGCCTGAACCTACAATCTCCTGTGGTGCTTCATCTGTAACATCTGAATCCTCTACCTTGAACAAGGCAAGTAGTCTGCAGGTATAGCTTTCTGTTGGAAGCTCATACACAATATACGCCTTATTAAGTCCGGTCTGCACCTGTACAGCTACCGGTGTATTGTTAACAGATACTGCAAATGGTCTTGTCTTCGAATTAACGTCAATTATGTCGATCGTATTATCTACATACACAGTTGGTTCTTCTGTCTGTGAAGAAGACTCTATCGGATTAACATTCTGTGATAAAGCCTCGCCCGTAGGATTACCTCCTCTTATTCTGCGTATCATAACAACACACATGACAGCCGCCACAACTGCTGCTGCACTAAGAACAGAAATTATAATAATACGTTTTCTATTATTAATCATTGATTGTCCCCCATCATAATAATCTTCCTTAATTGTACGACTTGTACTTCTATATAGCAAGAAAAAAGAGCCATACATAACCATAGTTATGTACAGCTCTTTATTAATATGCCGGCAACGGGAATCGAACCCGTATGGGAGTATAAGTCCCGCAGGATTTTAAGTCCTGTGCGTCTGCCAGTTCCGCCACACCGGCGTAAAGTGCCTGCATAGCAGGCGTATTATTAATACATATGACTTCCTCTGGCGCAGCCTAAGTGTCCCAAATGCAATAACAGATATGTAGTACATCACGACTCTTTACTACCTGCAGATTCAACATATGCAGTGAATGAAGTTTAGCACATTGTTATGTTTATAGCAAGCATATTTTGTCAGTTTCACTATTTTGTCACATAATTTTCATAAACTGCCTGCTCTAACTGTGCATAAGTACCATAAAAAGCGGTACTTTTGTCACATTTGTCAAGAAGAACTGATGCCAGTATATCTGAATATCTGTCGGCAAGTTCTCCAAGCATATGACCTTCTTCATCAAAGAAGTCATCATCTGTTCTTGGAAGTGTATCCATTGTTAACAGATTGAAATCATAATATTCAACACCATATTCTTCACAAAGCCTCGTAAAATATGCTCCTGCCTGTTCCGAATAACCGTTAACTGATGTTGTCGGCGTAATAGGTGATGTAACGCATACCAGTTCAATATTATTCTTCTTACAATATTGAACAGTCTTTTCAAATGAATCCAGAACCTTATCACTGATTCCACTCTCATCCCATGCAACAATATCAGATGGCACGAGGCTGTCCATCTTCATATCTCTATAGAAAAATCCTTTGGCAGCATAAGGTCCTCCGGCATCATGTATCTCAACTGCATCCATACTGTAGTTGCGGTATGCCGCACTGCTCTTAACCTTAAGATTATTCATAATAGCAGACGGTGATATCTCATAAGCCCATCTCTTTGAATATACAGTACGAAAATCCTTTGTGAGCAGATTATCAGCTATATACTTAAGCTTTACATTACTGAAAGGAAGCCATGTATATATGAAACAGTCTTCAAACTCCCTCTCTGCATAATTGCACCAGTACTGATAATCAAGGTCATATATAACTCTTTTTACATTATTATGCCGGTCACTCTCCATTAAAAGATAATATGAATCTGTTACCGTCTCGCCTGGTATTGCAAGATTAAATGCATTGTCAGACGCCCCGGCTTCATCGAGCTTTACTGGATTTATAGCAGATCTTGCATGTGAAGCTCCAATTATTATATTGTCATATCCTTCATCAGTATCTGCATTGTCGGCCTCATGTATAATGTATCTTATATAGCCTGATGGCATCATCGCATAATCCATACATTTGACAAGCCCGGCCACTATGGCAATAAACACCACAGCCCTGACATATTTTAATATTTTATTACTCATTGCCCCTCGCTTTAATTGCCTCTATGCACTCATCATAACTGCTGTAAAAATATTCTGAACAATCATTCTTTTTAAGTATCTCTGTGAGTACCTCTGAGAACTGCTCAGCAAGCTCTCCGTTCATATGACCTTCCCAGTCAGAAAAATCATCATCACTTACATTAAGAATCTCATTCTTAATAAGATTGCCATCTATATACCTTACATTATTCTCATCACATATCTGCTTAAAATATGTATCAGCCTCATTGGCAGCACCCGAAACAACCGACGATGGTGGAATTGGTGTAGTAACACATATAAGCTCAATTCCATTGTCCTTACAATACTTAACTATCTTCTGGAAATATTTCTGCACCTTAGGATTAAGGTCATCATATGTCCATGGTGATGGATTAAGCTTTCCCTTCTTATCAGTTACCTTGGTTCGATAGAAAAATCCCAATCCCTGATATGGTCCTTCTGTTTCGATTCCGGCAACACCCTCAATCTGGAAATTCTTATATTCATCAGTCTTCTTTATAGCCATATATTTCTTAGCCGTTTTCCAATTCTTGGCAAATGCATATCTTCTGAAATATATTGTCCTGAAGTCTTTATCCATAAGCTGGCTTACTATATACTCCATTTTAAGACTTGTAAACGGAAGCTGTCCATATACAAGAAGATCTCCAAAATCCGAATCACGTTTCAGATTCTTATTCCAGTACTGATAATCAAGTTCAAGAATTATCTTCTTTACGTCATTATTATTGCACGCTTCTCTGATCATATAATAATTATCAATAACCGTGGCGCCCTGAATACACATATTAATTGGATTAACTGCATATTCCATTTCCAGAAAATAATGCGGGTCAATTGAAGCCCTTCCATGTGAAGCTCCCACTACAATACAATCATAATCAGAGCCATCATCTGGATTGTCAACCGTATGGATTATATATCTTGCATACCCCGGCTGAACCATTACATAATTAACTGCTTCAACAAGTATAGTTATAACCGCAAAGAATACTATCACCCTCACATATTTTAATATCTCTTTAAATGCTTTCTTCTTCATGGTATCCTGCACCTCTGATTAGAACTGGGCGTACATAAATCCACCCGATGTATTAGAAATATAGCCAAGCATTGCAACCGACATAACAAGAGCTATGTATACAGCCCATCTGATAATCAGAGGCTTTCTGTCAAGAGCTTCCCTGATTACAATGCCTTTCTCTTTAAGTATGCTTATAATAAGCCATACTAAGCAACCTGCAAGCAATATTATTAAATCCAGCTGGCTTCCAGACATTTTTACAACGGCGTCCATGCTGAATGATGCATGTTTAAATGTATTTCCCATAAGTCTGAATGCATCTGTAAGAGTAGCTGCATTATCAAAATACCAGCTTATATTAACAAGTATAAATGTTCTTATTATCTGCCATCCTCTGTACCAGCGTGCATTCTTATTAATATGAGTTATTTTAAACATTTTTTCATAAACAGGTGCCATAATACTGCTAAAGCTCATGATTATACCATTGTACATACCATATACGATATACTTCCATGCTGCTCCATGCCATACACCTACTATAAAGAATATGAGTAAATCTGCCAGACATATAGGCAATGCCTTCGCCATATATTTACCAAATCTTGTTTTGCTGTGTTTCTTAAAGAACTTACCCAGCTTATTCATGGCTTTACTTAAGCTGAATGGATAGAACACATAATCCTTCATCCATGTACCAAGTGTTATGTGCCATCTGCGCCAGAACTCTCCAATAGAATGAGAGAAGAATGGCTGCCTGAAATTATCATCCAGATGGATTCCAAACATCTCGGAAGCACCCATAACCATATCTATTCCACCGGCAAAATCTCCGTATAGCTGTGCACAATACGCAAGAACACCTATTATTACATATATTCCATGATACTGACCGGGATTATTAAACACCAGATCAGACACGACTCCTGCACGGTCAGCTATAATAAACTTTTTGAAAAGTCCCCAGGCCATCCGCTGCAATCCATGCTGGATAACTGCAAGATCATACTTATGCTCTGCCAAAAACTGTGGTGCAAGCCTGTCGTATCTTCCGATAGGTCCCTGGGTTATCTGCGGAAAATACGAAACAAACAAGGCGTATTTAAAAATGTTATTACATGCCTTTACTTTACCTCTGTACACATCAATAACATATGATATTGACTGAAATGAATAGAAGGATATTCCAAGTGGCAGAAGCAGTATAAATGTTGATATCCTGCCATTGCCACCAAAAGCCTTAATTATGCCATTGACGTTCTCAATCGCAAAATTATGGTACTTAACAACTGCAAGCACACCAAATACCAGAAGAAGAGCAAGTACTACAACTCTTTTCTTATATATCTTTGCCTTTTCTTTTAAAGCCTTTTTATCTTCTCTTGCCAGCCCATCTGCTTTAAGGCTCTTGTCAAGATTATCCTCTGTTCTCTCTAAAAGGATTCCTGATGTGAAAGTAACGATTGTTGTAAGTAATATGAACACAACAGTCTTATATCCCGAACATAAATAGTAGGCATAGCTTAATATCAAAAGCCATGCCCACTGTGCCTTCTTAGGTATAAGATAATATACAATTACTCCCACTAATAAAAATACCAGAAATCCGGTAGAAACTAGTGACATATTATTTTACCCCGCTTTCCGGATTAATCCTGCAGACGCTGAATCATCTCCCACATAGCTTCTGCTGAATTAAAGTTCTCAGGTACTATATCAACTGGTGTGATATCAATGTCAAATGCATCGTTTAACTCACCAACAAGTGATACAATATCAAATGAGCTGAATATACCATCATCGATAAGAGTATCACAAATTTCATAATCCACATCACTGTTAATTTCATTCAAAATGTCTAATAACTGATCCATAATAAACCTCGCAAAAAAATTATTAATCACACATCTGTGAACAGAAAACATTCTATCTTCTCATTCACATATAGTCAATCATATTTTGTAACAAAATTGTAAAATTATTGTGTACTAACACTGTTTATTAAAAAAGTGTCCACTGGATTTCTAATAATCCTGTAGCCATTCTTCTTTGAATACATCACAATTGCTGGCATGCGACGGCTCAGAAACAGATATATTCCCTCCGTAACCGAATAAGCTCCAATATTATAAAATGCTAACATATCGCCAATCTTAGCATCCTTTAATTCAAGATTCTTAACAATTACATCGCCAACTGTACATAATGAACCGCATATATTATATGGCTGTACTCCCTGTGAATACACTTCGACCTCATGATCTGCACCATCAGCAAACCCTTCTGTGTACTCCATTGGAATGAATTCACATCTTGGTTTCTTCATAGCCATAGCCTGTCCATAATAATTAATATGATTAATTCCGCTGTCAATAATTGCATATCTTGTTGTGTCATTCATCTTCATATCAGCAATTCTGCTTATAAGAACTCCACAGGTAGCTGCAATATATCGCCCCATCTCAAGAGTAACATTGAATTTTTCGGACATTTCTTTAATCATGCCTGCAAATTCTTCTAACTCATCAAAGTTAGTATTCATGGCATCACATTTGTCTGTAACGAAGTAATCAACTGACAGACCAGGACCATATTCAATCTCATTAAGCTTAACGCCATGCTCTGCCTCACATGTATGTGCTATTGCCTGTAACCATACAACTTCAGATTCTATCTGGCTTAATTTCTTCTTCTGGGTTCCTGAATAGCACTGGATTCCCTCAATAATAATTCCCTTAAGTTCATCCTTTCTGTCAGCAATCTCATATACCTGACGCTCATTAATGCCGAACTGGTTGCCACTTGTAACTCTTATAAGCACCTTAACTTTAATGCCACACTCAACTGCACATGAATTGATAAGTTCAAGCTGGTTAAGCGATTCCACAGTGTAGATTCCAACAGCACCTGTCTTCATTGTGTAGAGGATATCTTTCTTTTCCTTATTAACACCCGAAAGAACAATCTTAGACCTGTCTATACCTTCTTTTTCACATATTGCAAATTCACCCGGAGAACATACCTCGAATTTATCAAGCTTCTTATCCAGCGTACCAATAAGAAAAGGATTCGCCTTCATTGCATAACATACTGTAACTCCACAGCCAAGAATTTCCTGCATCTTATCGATTCTTTCACATAATACATCTGTATCAAAGATATATGACGGTGTACCACATTTTATGGCAATCTCTTTTAATTCCTTAACTCCTATCATCCTATGCCTCCTGTTCTTTATATATCTTCATAAGTTCTTTTCTGTCAATCTTACCATTCTTAGTAAGCGGCATCGAATCAACTTTAATAAGCACGTTTGGAATCATCCACTGAGGCACTTTATCTTTAAGAGCATGTGTTACGCCCTTTCTATCAAGCTCACTTGTACTTTCCGTCTCAAAGAACCCAAGAATCTTGTTCTCATCAGTATCAAATATACAGCAGCTTCTAAGCAGTCCCTCTATACCATTCATGTATGTTTCAATTTCGCCCAGCTCAATTCTGTGTCCCATATGCTTAATCTGGAAGTCCTTTCTTGATGAGAAGAAAAGTTCACCGTCTTCACTATAGTAACCAAGATCACCTGTGCGATATATAGTTTCCAGATATCTGTCATTAAGAGGATTCTGTACAAATGCTGCTGCTGTCTTTTCAGGATTACGCAGATACCCAAGCGTTACTGCTGTTCCGGATACACATATTTCCCCTAATTCGCCTGGTCTTTCTGCATCAACAAGCCTATCCTCGTCATCTAACAGAAATACTCTTTCGTTGGCAAACGGCTTACCCATAGGAAGTTTCTCGTCAAGGCCAAACTCTCTGTCAATAATGTAATATGTACAATTACATGTTATCTCTGTTGGTCCATAGAGGTTAACAAACATTGCATCCTGATACTGTGCTCTCCATGCGTTAAGATGCTTTATAGGCATAACCTCTCCACTGAACATAATCTTATTAAGTGAAGATGGTCTCTTATACTCGAATCCATTAAGAGTTGTTACAATACATAACGCTGATACAGCCCATATAATAGTTGTAACCTTTCTGTCATCAAGGAAATCAAGCAGCTTGGTTGGAAATGAGAAGCACATCTTAGGAATAAGCTGTAAGGTTGCACCTGTCTTTAAACTTGAATATATATCCTTAACTGATACATCAAAGTCAAAAGGTGCCTGATTACCTATAACATCCTCATTAGTAATTCCAAATGTTTCTGTAAAACAGTCAATAAAATCTATTGTTGAACGATGATTAACTATAACTCCTTTAGGAACACCTGTCGAACCTGATGTAAATATTGAATACAATGGATCTGTATCAAGTGCCTGTTCTCTTATCTTCCCCAGTCTTTCCTGAGCCTCTGAATCCACAGCCTGTCCATCGTATTCTTCAAGTAATTCGTCAAGATTAATAATCTCGCCCTGGAATCCGAGCTTTTCTGCTTTCTTGGCTGACTTATTATCTGCAACAAGAATATCTGCCTGAATCGTATCTAATATAAGATTAATTCTCTCAGCCGGATGAGTTGTATCAAGCATGCAGTAATATCCTCCTGCATACACAATTCCCATAAATAAAGATAATGTATTACATGTCTTATCCATATACACAGGAACTCCCTGTGTAGGCTTAATCTTAAGTGAGAGACAGCTTCCTATGAACTTTGCCTGATTCATAAGCTGTGTATAAGTAAGTTCATTATTCATATCAGCACATGCTGTCTTTTCCCCATACATTCTCTGTGAGTTTTCAAGAAACTCTAATACATTCTTTTCCATTACCTTCTCCTTTTACTTCTTACTCTTATCTTTTCTGAATACAAGCAGCTTGCTTATAACATAATTAAGTATAATTACAACTACCTGCGCAATAAACTTTATTAACATACTGTTGAAATGCAGCATTGTAATGAATACAAGAAGAATTATCTCCTCAATTACAAGAGTTAATACTCTTCCACCTGCAAATGAAACTAACTGTTTCATAAATTCTTCCACAGTCTTAGTTGGTGCTGCAAACACCCATATCCTGTTAGTAAAGAATGCAAAAAGTACTGCAAGTACCCATGATATAACATTTGCAATAAGCTCATTAATTCCAAGTGCAACATTAAAGAATGCATATGAACCAATACTTACTACTGTTGTAAGTACTCCGAAGAAAAGATACAAAAGTACTTCCTTATACTTCTTATACAATGGTTCAAACACCCTAAGACACGGCAGATGCATAATCTTATCGAATATATCCGGCTTAGTTTCCTGCATATTATTATCTGTATTGTTACTCATAATTACCTCACTGTTTTTATTGATATAATGCCATACTATTTTATACTTTTATCAATAACAAATCAAGAAAAAGACGCCGTGTTGAAACGGCGTCCTGAAAATTCATTTATTATTTTGATTCGTTAATAACGATATCATCTGTCTCAACTTCCTTGTTTCTGTTTTCATCAATGCCAAGCTTGTTATTAAGCTTTTTCTTTGCCTTTCTTAAATAAATACCAAGAAATGCACCAACAGCAATTATCACTCCGGCAATAGCCTGAATGGCATAAGTCATAACAGATGGGTCAATGTAACCTGCTACATTTAAATTTAATAATGTCAACATACTTTTTATCTCCGTTTTAATTAAATTCCTTTTTTAATGCTTCAAGCATCTTGTTGTTATCTGCATCATTTCTGATTGCAATTCTTATATACTGTTTTCCATCATGTACTTTTGATGTAAGATCCTTTATAAGCAGATAATGATTCTTAAACAGTTTTATCATAAGTTCTTTTGCTGTCATTCCATTAGTTATCTCAATCATAAAATAATTAGCCTGTGATGGGATAACTCTTATACCAGATATCTGCTCCAGTTCATTATAGAACCTTTTTCTTTCTACGCGGAATTTGTCCATTGCAGCCGCATAATCTTTCTTATACTTTTCTGCAATCTGAAGATAATACTCACCAAATGAATTAATATTCCATATTGCAACATCTTTTTTCATTGCTGCAATCGTTTCTGTATCTGAAGAAACAAGGATTCCAAGCCTCAGCCCCGGTACACCGTATGATTTAGATATACTTTTCATAACATATAATCTGCTATATGTTTCGATAAATTTCTGTTCTATAAGAGAATTATCCGGTTCATCTGAGAAATCAGCAAACGACTCATCAACCACCAGCTTTATTCCCTGACTGTCTGTCCATTTTATTAACCTTATAATCTCTTCCTTTTTCAGGTAATTACCAGATGGATTATCAGGATTAATAATAATAATATTATCTACTTTGTTGCATGTATAGAACTCTATCAGTTCTTCAACTGAATATGTATAATTATCATTTGACGGTGTAAATACCACTTCGTCTTCAACAGCATATCTGTTAGGATATTCTTCAAATGTAGGTCTGATAACGCCTGTCTTTCCAGAAAAACTCTCCATAAGTGACTTAATAAGTTCTGCTGCTCCATTTCCAACTATTATGTTGTCTTTGTGGACACCAAAATTCTTAGCTGCAAGTAAAGAATTAACTCCCATACCTGAAGGATATTCTGTCAAAAGTGTATCAAAGCTTGCACGCAGTTCATCCTTAAGCTTTTTAGGCGGATAATAAGGATTAACAAGATAACAGAAATCCAACAATCCCGGATATCTCCAGAATCCTCCATATCTTTTATGCATAAGGTTAATTCTTGTCTCATCATCTGGAGCAAAAAGTGTTGTTGCTATATCAAGATCCTGTTCATCATCTATTTCATACCATTTCTGACCTGATAATCTCATACCTTTAATTCCAGGTGTATCCAGCATTGTTATAACTCTAAGAACCTGTTCATAATATTCATTTTCTCCCAACGCACTACAATATGCCTCAAGGAAAGGAACATATATATCCTGTGAAAAATGTTTGCTGAATTTGTAGATATTTACAGTTTTATAGTATTCCTCTTTTTCCTTAAAATCAAAACTCTTTCCTGGAACAAATGCAACAATATTATCATATTCGTCAAGCTTTACACATGTACCATCCATCCAGCTCTCATATTTATCTACCATGGCAAGTGTATCTCTCGGATCTTTTACAAGTTCATCAATTGCAGAATCATCAATAATTACATCTGATTCAAAAAGCAGAGTATCTTCTTCCATAAGATAATTCTTTGCCAGTGCAAGTGAATAAATATTGTTTGTCTTATCATATACCGCATTGTCAACATATGAAATTGGTGTCTTAATTCCCAATGTCGCTATATAATCAATCAGCTTCTGTCCTTCATAGCCCACAACAATCACTATTCTTGAGAGATGTTGTTTCTCAAGCTGATGCAAAAGCCTGTCTATAAGCGATACTCCATTAACCTTTACCATACATTTGGTATTATTCTGGGTAAGTTCCTTTAAACGCTTTCCCATTCCTGCTGCTAAAATAATTGCCTGCATAATCCCCTCCTATAATCTGACGTTACTCTTGTTCCTTATGTCTTTTAATTGCTTTTTGAATTTCCTGAATAATATATTTAGCTCCAACCGAAGCACTACTGCCAAGATTATACACATATTCTTTAACAAATCGGTCTATGCTGTCCTTATATGTATCAGAAGCTGCCAGCATCTTTGCTGCTGTATCAGCTGTCTTATCAATTTCATCAAGCTTAAGTACACGCCCGATTTCATATCTCATCCATATATTAAGTGGCTCAATTCCAATCTTTTTGTATTCAGGATTCATTATCTTCATTGGTGTATCAATGAAAAGAACCGGTTTACATGTAGTATAAGCATATTCATATGCTATACCTGACCAGTCTGTAATCATAAGATCTGCCTCAAAAACAGTACTGTTTGATGAAAAATCAGTCTGAATCTCTATATCTGTATCATTCTTATATCTTTCTTTAAGTCCTTCCATCTTCTCAGGCATATGTCTTACATGCTGTGGGTGTGGTCGAACTGTAATCTTATAACCATGTCCCTTAAGATTATCAAGTATGTCCTCAAGACAGCTGTCTACAATATTATCTTTCTGCCATGATGGAGCAATAAGTATTGACTTAATATCATTTTCCTTCTTTGGCATCTTTGCATAATCCTCACGCATCTCATCAAGCAGTGAATATCCCCACTCAACAAGCTCCTTCTTAGGAAGATTATACACTTCTTCAGTTTTTTCTATTTCTTCTTTCTGAATCTTTCCTGTACATAATACAGAGTCATAATGATCCATCGAACCGATTCGCATTGTCATATTAAGGCTGTCCATGCCATGAGGAACATAAACATAATTAATATCTTTTCTGATATAACTTCTCTTAATGTGATAATTCTCAATATCAGGCATAGTCATAACAACAACATCTGCATCCATCTTCATCATAAGTGTTATAAGTTTCTTTTCCCCTATATAATAAGGTTTAATCTTACTTTCTTTTTCTGCAATTCTGAATATCTGATCATCAGGATCACTTGTTACATAATGGATTGTAATATTCGTATTATTAAGTATGTATTCAATTATCCCTTTAAAATACTTATAGAAACCTGAGCCCTCTGAATAGAATACAAGATGTTTATTAACAACAGAGAAAAACTTTTTATAATCGGCCTTTTCTCTCTTAATATCTTCTTTGTTTCTTTTACCCTTTTTCGTACCAAGGGCTTCAATCTCTGCAAGTTCTTTCTTTGTTTCCTCAAGAGCCTCATAATCAACGTAATTCTTAGGATTAATAGCCCAGTTAAGAAGATATAACTGAAGAATTGCAAATATATTGCTTGCAGTCCAGTAAAGAGCTACTCCTGCATATACAAAACATCCTAAATATAACGACAAACCTACTGAAAATATCATCATACCATACTTATTAAGCTTACTCTGTTCTGCCTGTAATACATTACTTGCATTCTGTGCAACACATAAAAGCCATGCTGAGACACCTGCTATAATTGGTGTTATTATTGATAATCCCCACTGTTTTGTAGTAATCCATGTAAGGTCATAGCCACAGAACTTCATGTTCGCAACACCTTCATTAATTCCGTCTTTGATAACTGCAACAACTCCAAGCAGAAGTATTATCTGTATAATAAGAGGTATAAGTGATGCCAGTGGATTATATTTTTCTTTTTTATAAAGCTTAGACTGTTCCTCTGCTATCTCATCCTTATCCCCATAATGCTTAATAAGAATCCTGTTAATATCAGGCTGCATCTTAACCATTTTAATTGAATTCTTCTGTACCCAGATTGATACAGGTAAGAGAACAATCTTACTTATCAGAGTGAATAATATAATTGCCAATCCATAATCATGCAGTAATTTGTAACAAAAATTCATTACATAACCTAAGGCTGTCGATAATATTTCCATAAATAACTCCTCTTTTGAAGATTTTATTGATTGTGTCAGAGTCATCCAATATAATAATTAATCATATCACTTATTATCAATTATTGAAAGGTGTTTTTACATAATACAGTGTCCTTTTAATATTATTTATTTATTTCAAAAGGTATTCAGCATATTTAACTGCCATGTCCCGCCAGTTTTCCAATGCCTCTCCCATATCTGCACCACATGATTCCCTGTACATAGCCCATACAAACCAGTAGTACGCAATAATAGCAACATATGCCATATAATGAAATCTTGTTGTCTCATTATAATCTTCCTGAAGGTATTCCTTTATGAATTCCTCAGCCTTATCAAAATCATACATGGCATCAACCACATAATATCCAACATCAATTCCCGGGTCAGAATATCCAGAATACTCCCAGTCTATAAGTATTACACTTCCATCCGGTCTTATCATCCAGTTCGGCTTATATGTATCGCCATGACAGAAACATTTTTTAACTCCATCTCCAAGAGTCATCTTATACAACTGTCCTATGCTGTTCTTAAGACCTTCATACTGAACAAAGCACACGGGATCTTTCTTCTCAAGAAGCTTCTCCATATCAAGTGCATCTTCCCATGGCTTCATTCCATAATCAGCCGTTATATCTGCCTTATGCAGCTTTCTTAAAACTGCCAATATCTTCTTTGAATCCTCAAAAGAATTATAATCAGGTTCTCTGAATTCCGGAATGAATACCGATATCTTCCAGCCCTCATTAACATCTGCATATATGTATGTAGGATCTACACCAGCTTCTTTAGCTTTAATAAGTGATTTTTTTTCATTTCTTCTATTGATTATGCTTTCTGTTCCATCACCCGGATGTCTATATATATAATCGACTCCATCAATCTTGAATATAAATGATGTGTTGGTCATTCCTTCACTTACATTTCTGAAATCAACTATATCTTCCTCATCACATCTGAATACAAGCTTAATATTTCTTATTATCTCACTATGTGTATGTCCAAGATACTGTGAATCAAACTTTCTAAGTTCATCAAAATAATCAAATTCAAATATATTACCTGGAAGATACTCTTTAAAGAAAATATCAGGCAAATCATTAAGTTTATCTTTTACAAGTATTTCCCAATAGCAGTTATTATATATACCAGATTCCCGGACAGCCTCAACCTGATTAATAAATGCTTCTGAGAATTCTTTTCTCCAGAATGAATGTCCCATAAGAACATAGCCATCAATCTTATTATCCCTGGCAATTCTTGTTATCTTTCCAAATCCATCAGCTCTTGCATATACTTCATCTGTTGTTTCCTTTCCATAATAACCTGAATAAAATGTATGATATTCAAACTGATTAAACGGATTCTCTATATAATAACTGTCACTTACACATATATAAGTATTCTTAAGTTCTTTTCTTGCAAGATAAAGACTTTCAATATTATTCTTTATATTAAATGAATCATTAATAATAAACTTTACACCATACTTGTCTTCAAGATAGTAAAACATCTCCTTCTTATAACCAAGCACAACTGTAATATTCTTAATACCAGCATCCTGAAGCTGCTTTATCTGTCTCTCAATAAGACGTTCACCCTTAACTTCAAAAAGACCTTTGGGCTGTTCAAGTGATAAAGGAATAAAACGTGTAGATGCACCAGCTGCAAGAATAACTGCATTATTAACCCTGTATGGTTCAAGTGCCTCTAATCCAGTCTTTGTAATACTGCCAGACTCTTTTTCAATATACCCTGTTTTTACAAGTTTATTATAAATATCTGTGTCTTTAAGAGCTTTTGTCTCCTCAACATCATAAGTGCAGCCCGCTCTTCCAATGCTTCCATTATACAAACTGTTCAATACATAAAACTCTTCTTTTCTCATTATACATATCTCCTTATGCCATGTTTCCTGAGAACACTCCTCGAATCACTGCTTTGATTACATTTTCTCTACATGATTCATACTTTTTTCCCGAAAGTATAAGTCCCTCTACCTTAATGTTCTTTATATCCTTCTTGTCAACTGAATACAAATCATCTGAAAGAACCACCATATCGGCAATCTTTCCTGCCTCAAGGCTTCCTCTTTCTTTCTCGTCAAATGTTACATAATATCCATTATACGTACACATCCTTAGTGCTTCCTGAACCGATACTGCCTGAGACTGATTCATATTATTAACAGCTTTGTCAATCCATACGATAGGATCCGGTGATGTACATGGAGCATCAGAACCGCACGAAACAACTATTCCATTCTCATTAAATGTTCTGAGCGGATTAAGTCTTTCTGCTCTTTCTTTACCCATAATACTTTTAAGATACTCATCAGGTTCCTGTTTCCAGTTAATGAAAGCACTCTGTACAGGCATCTGTATATTATAGTCCCTGCATATCTTAATTCCCTCTTCAGTTGGAAGACAGTCATGTATAATTCCATGTCTGTGGTCTTTTCTTGGATAATCGTCAAGTGCCGCCTTAAGTGCCCTGCATGCCTGGTCAAATGCTTTATCCCCAATCGCATGCATCTCTATCTGCAGTCCGGCTCTGTTAGCCTTCTTGCAGAAATCAATAACCTTTTCATCATCATAATAAAGTACTCCGTCACCGCCTAATGAATCAATATATGGTTCATTCATTGCTGCATCGTGTGAACCGAAACATCCGTCAAGTGCACATTCAAAGCATCCGCCTATTCTTGGCAGTTTTCTCTTTAATGCAACATCAACATTCATTGACTGTGGGAATACCCTTACCTGAAATCCATTAGTTAAGGATTTTGCAAATATTTTTTCAAATGTAATATCAAGATTGCCTGTAAAACCCACACCACTTACAGTGTGAATACAGCCAATTCCATGAGACGCCTGAAAATCAATGGCAATCTGCATATTCTTAAACAGTTCAATAATAGAAAGTGAATTAGTAATGTAATCAGAGCATGCAAAGAATGCCTCCTGATTCATCTCACCGGTATCTTCGTGATAACCTCTTAACTTACTTACTTTCCCCTTCAGCTTATCAAGAAGCTTGCTGTTAATTATGCACGCATGTCCATCATATTTGACAACCATGATTTCCTTATCAGGGCATACCTTATCTAATTCTTCCCTGCTTATAAGTCTTCCTTCTTTAACTGAATATGGTGATGCACCGAATGCTATAAGTGTCTTTTTATTACCGCTTGACTGCACGAATTCTTTAACCATCTGTGCAATCTCTTCATTGGACTCTGCATCCATAACATTAAGTCCTGCGTGAAATGTAGAAAATGATGCCATATGCTGATGTGTATCTACGAATGCCGGAACCAGCACCTTCTTTCCAAGTTCAACTATCTGCACATTCTTATACTGTTCTGGCAGTTCATTACCAACATACACAATTCTTCCTTTATCCTCAACGAGATAACCGGCTACTGTATCATTACTGTCAACTGTAAGAACCTTTCCCTTATAACATATCATAGACATTCACCTTCCCTTTATATCTGCATTTACTGTTCCTGTCCCGGATAATCCTTATAAGAAGAATCTAACTGTACCAGCTCATAAAAATTATCTATCTCCATAATATCTGATTTCTCACAAGGTCTTACCTCTACCGCATATCTTTCCTTGCGAAGCACAAGTGGAATAAACTCCCAGAAATAATCATTGCCCTCCGGCTCTTCATTATATACCTGTGCAAAGTCTTCTCTTAATCTTGCACTGTCTTCCTTTGTCCAGTAAGATATTCCATAATAATTAAAGCAATATGTATTACCCTTCTGATAATCTGTTATATGTCCATTATCAAGCTTAAAACTCCAGTCATCAGTCTCCAACGAATAAGAGCCAAGGATATTGCTGCAGTACTGATACTTTGTGATAATAGCCGGATTAGATATATACAGGTCCGCTTCACATAAATAGCACTGGTCAATATGTTCTAATGCTGCCATTGCTGATGATATATTATTGGTTTTATCATATATATCGTTATCAATAAGATTGATAAATGGATACTTCTCCAGAATCTCATCAAATTTTTCTTTCTTATAGCCCCTTACAAGAGTTATATCCTTAATTCCTACAGAAACAAGTGCATCAAGTAATGTATCTATAATTCTTACTCCATTAACAGCAACCATTGGCTTTGGTCTGTCTAATGTAACAGGAACCATTCTTGAACCAAATCCTGCTGCCATAATAACCGCTCTCTTTACCCGGTAAGGCTCAAGTGCCTCCAGACCTCTTTCAGTAATCTCCATCTGATCTTCACATCTTTTAATAAGAGCTTCATTTTCTAACTCATCCAGAGCTTTAGATATAGCTGTTCCTGAAATCTTTAATGTATCTGAAAGAGTTCTCATCGGATACTCTTTCTTACCATTCTTTTCAATATATGTAAGTACTTCAAACTGATAACGATTCATATTTCCTCCTTACAGCACCATTGGAATTATATAGATTCCAAGTGCAATGCATGTAACAATAATTGTGCATACCTTCCATATGGTGTACTGTCTGTCCATCTTAACCTTAGTCTGCTCATCCGGCTCTTCTATAACGCCAATCTCTTCCTCAATTGTTGGCATAGCACATTCTTTTCTGTGAGAATATGCAAAATAGAATATTACACATAATACTGTTATGATTCCTGATGTAATAAGTGCTGCCTTATCCGCAAATATTAACATGAAGCAATACACAACAATTGTAAATATACATCCAACAACTCCAAGAGGAGCCTTATAAGGTCTCTTCATATCAGGATACTTCTTCTTAAGCCCCATATATGAAAGACAGCCTATCATATAACATATAGCAAGTGATATAAGCGATACTGATGCTATGTAATTAATTGAACCTGTTGCAATAAGTATAAAATTGATAACACCAACCACAATAACAGCAACATATGGTGTCTTGAACTTCGGATGAATCTTTCCAAGGAATTTTGGTAATGCGCCATCTTCTGCCATTGTATAAATGTATCTTGCAGGTGCAGCAATTCCCGGATTAATAGTAGATAAATCTCCACCAAATGCAATACCGATACATAAAAGTATAATAGGAAATCCAACAAGTCCAACTGCCTTAAGTCCTTCTGCATATGGAGCATCTGCCGCTGCAAGAATTCCATAAAACTCCTTAGGTACAAGACCTACAAGAAACCACTGGAATAATGCGTTAAGTGCAAATACCATAAATACCGAAATCTTTAATGCTCTTGGAAGTGTATACTGTGGATACTTAGTCTCTGCTCCCATAGATACACATGTCTCAAATCCTGTATAGCACCACCATACAAGACCAAATATATACATCATCTCATTAAATGGAGGCAATGAGTTCATTGCTATTCCACCAAAATATTCAACATGAACCTTAGGTATCATATAAAGGAACCAGCACACTGAACAGCCCCAGAAGAAAAACATAAATGCTGTCTGTGCCTTACCTGACTGCTCAATACCTCTGAAATTAAGAATAAGGAAAACTGCAACAAGGATAATAGCTATAATTCTTGAATCAAGCTTAACTATGCTTATTCCAAGCTGTTCCATAAGAATCTTAAAATAATTGGCAAATGCAAGCGTCTCACCTGCACCAATAGCTACAACAGATACTATATAATGCCATCCTGCCATATTAGCCCATACTCTGTTAAGTCCTCTCTTGGCATAATTATATGTTCCACCCGCACAAGGAAGTGCTGCAGACATCTCTCCATATATAAGACATGGCCATATAGATATAAGAAGTGCAACAAATGTGAATCCTATTATCCATGAGCCTACACTTCCTATCTGTGCTGAACCACAGGTAAAAAGTCCTACACCTACAACGGTTCCAATTGTCATACTAATTGATTCTTTAAGCCCTAAAGCACGAACCAGCTGATTCTTCTCATTCATAAATATCCCCTCTCACAGTTTATTCGTTCGGTCATATTTTTGTCCATTGCGTGAACAGAATGGATTATAGCAGATAATAAACTAAATTACCAGTATAAAAAGCAGCCGCTATAAACCTTTCAGGCTATAGCTGCTGCTTCATCATTAATTATTAATATCCTTCATCTGCTGCTCATCTTTAATTACAGATATCTGTGGATTAACAGCGTCCCCATCTATTCTGAACACCGAATAATCTCTGTTTTTAAGATATTCATCTGTCGGATACATACCTTTTGACACATCCCATGGCGCTACATGATATCTTACCTGAGAAACACCTTCCATATCAAAAAGGGTTTTTCCATACTTACTCTTCTGTCCAAGTGCAGCCTTGCCATAAGTAGCATACAGATTCTTAAATGTTACAGAATCTGAATTAACCTGCATTACATCATTATGTGTATCAGCCATTTTCACAAATACAGCAGGACGTTCATACAATCCATATCCGCCGTGGTCGGCTGTAATTATAACCGTGCTGTTATCATACACACCTTTATCCTTCATCTGCCGCATATATTCATTAATATATCTGAATACCCCCTGTATCTGCTTATCAAGAGAAGTCTCTGTTTCTCCCACATCTACACACTGTTCATTCATCTCATATGGTGCATGTGCCCCTACCATATGATACAGTGTAAATGTTTTATTTCCAGCATCAACTGTTATACCGCCATTATTCTTAAAATCAGCATACAACTGTGAATCATCCAGTTCATATTGAATAACATTGTTATTCTTTGGAGCCTGACATGCTGCAAAATCATCACCATAAAACCAGAAATACTGTTTTATAATCTGTGGAAATGCATAGAATGCCGACATTTTATATATATTCTTAAAGAATTGCACTTTGTCTGATATTCTGTATTTCTGTCCACCTGCAGTATTGGCTACTGCCTCCTGATTAACTCCATTAAGATACTCACTTGAAGTATACAACTTAACATCATATCCGTTATCTGACATATCCTGAATAAGAGTACCTTCTTCATATGCTTTCTTTCTGTAATCAGCCAGAGAATGTGTTGTATCATACTGATAACCTGTAAGCATAAGTGGAACTCCTAGAGCTGTTGGTGCACCTCCGCCTATCATATTATCAAAATAAGTAAAATCTTTTAATTCTTCACAGTATCTGTCGATAACATAATTCTGTGCGTCCTCATTATCCAGTGTATCCACAATGAATACCACTACATTGCCCTGCGAAGATAACGCAAACTCACCATTCTTAGTAACTACATATGAATAATCAACACTTCTTTTTGAAGATACAATAAGAACCACAAGTGTCACAACCTGTATGCTTGAAAGAAACAGGCTGCCCCACTTTATTATATTTGTCATTATATCTTTCTTAAAGCATACAATAACTGGCGGAACAACAATAAGTACTATCCATACAACTGTACTTATAATTCCATTAACCTTAAACTGGCTCCACTGAATCTGCCTTCCATTAAGGACTCCGAAATCAGGGTTAAGGAAATTTCCCTGCACATAAGCAGCAAGTGCACCGCCAAATATGACCGCTGCGTATATGTTACATATCTTCTTTGGCACAATCAGACCTATCAGTATAACAACTGCTGCCGTAATTAACGACGCTGCCATAAGAAGCGGTATAAGTGCCGCGAATCCCACTGCAAATTGATCAATATTGCCAAGAAATAAAGATGATGGCATAAATATACAGAATGTTACAATAAGAAATATCAATTGAGGATAAATCGTTATTAATTTATCTTTTATCTTCTTCATAGTAATCTCCCTATTAGTTAGCTGCTGCTTTCAATGAATTAAGCTGATATATTCTCCATCCGAATTCATCATATAATATTGAATAATTGTAATATTTCTCAAGGACCTTATCAAAATCATCATTATAAGTTCTTGATGCAATATATTTAACACCAATCTTCTCGGCATCTTTATAGTTCAGATTCAACTGTAAAAGATCCTGCTGAACAAGTTCCTCATTAGTATCCTCTTCTGTAAGTGTAAGTAACATATGTGCAAATCTGTTATAACAGTATTCATTCTCTTTCTGTGGATCAAGAATATTCCATAAATCCCAGTTAGGAACATTATTACATGTATTAATTGTCGGAGCACCACAGGCAGCAAGATACATTGATTCTACCCATGAATCAAGCATTACCCATTTACCATCTTTATCTTCACTTGTAATCTCGCATACTTTCTTGGCAAGTGGTTTAGAATATATAGCGTCTGTTCCTACATTAACTGTAAGTGACCATATTCCTGATAAGAACACAATACCCGCAAGCGATAACAGTGCCATATTCTTAAGCCTGTCATGCTCTTTTACACAGAATACAACAATAGTTATTACTGTAAACACAATTGCCAGCGCTATTATTGCATACTGTAACATTCCACCAGACTCAGTTATATCATATACAGTTCTTGCTTCTTTCCAGCTGTAATAACAGCTTATAAGCATTGGAACCACAACAATAACAGGATTGACTTTATATCTGTTTTCCCTGCATACATATATACATCTTATAAGTAATATAACCTGTAAAAGTCCTAACAGGTCTGCTGCTCTTTCTTCCGGTACATAACTGAATAATGTGAGCCTGGCAACAATCAATGGGAAGCCAACTGTACAATATATTGTATATACACATGACAATCCAAGCATGATATCAAGAAGAATATCCTTACCCTTCTGCTTAATAATGCAGTACACTGCCATTACCATTGGCAATGGGAACAATGTTACCATCATTGAGAACTCACTATTATTAAGAGTTGCCTTGAATGGATAGAATATTGTAGCAACATATTCAAACATCTTATATAAAGAATATCCACCAGTTGAAACTCTTGAACCCGGATAGATTGTATTCATTATCTCTGTTACATATGTGCTTCTGTCCTTGAGGTACACAATAACAATTGATGCCATAAACAACATTGATGCTGCGAATACAAGCCATTCCTTAAGCTTGATTTTCTTGAAATTATCCCATGAACTTACAACCATCCATACTACAATTCCAAAATAAACATATCCTGAAGGTACCTGGAACGCCGGATATAATATTGTTATATATTCTGCTCCAAGTATGGCAATACACGGACTGAGTACCATCTTCTGCCACGTCTTCTCTGCATTTATAAAGTAATATATACATACAAGCGCTGTAAGACCACACGACAGATACTCAACATTCATCCACCACATCTCATATCCGGAGAATGCCACCATAACGCCACCAGTTACTGCCAGCACTTTATTCTTTCCTGCTATAATATAGAAGAACTGGATTGACATAACAATAAGTAATATGAATGGGAAGCACCATTCTACCGACATACCTATGCTATCTCCAAAAAGGTAATAGCCCCATGTATGTGGTTTAGCCAGTGCTGAATATGACTTATACAATCCAGTCTGTGCTATATTTTCTGTCTGCTTCCCCATAATTATATAATTATATTTACCATAATCAGTATACTTGGCTGTAAGATATCTTGGTGTTGAAACAGCCCACTCATCACTTCTTATAGAATGTGTCTCTCCATAAACAGGCGTTACAAACTCACTTCCCTGTCCAGGCTGTACATAATTATCAAACATTCCTATAGATGAAAAATTCACTCTCATAATAACAAGAATCAGAAATATTCCGACAGCAATATAGAATCTTTTATCAAATATGAATTCACACATTTTCTTTGGTCCGACAATAATTAATCCGCATACAAGCATAAGAATCAGCGTCATAAATACCATTCTTACTGCAAACACACCATAATTATCAGTATGGTGGTAATTCCTTAAAACTGCATAACAAAGTACACCATTCTGTTTCTCTCCGTTAATGCTGTACTGCACTGATGTATCTGTTATATTCTGATTATCTGTCCACAATGTAAACTTCTTTCCATTCGCTGATGTATCTGTCGATACTTTAAGTGTATAAGTTTTTCCACCTGATATAACATTTTCCTCAGCAAAATTAGAGAACTGGTTATCATTGATATTGACTCCGCTCACCTTCTGGTGGAATACAACTTCACCTGTTGTCTTATCTACAAGTTCTACAGTTATCTTAGAGAAATTCCTTATGGCATTAGTGCTGAAATAAAGTGCTATTCCATTGAAATCCCCATCAATATATATATCCTGGGTTATCTCCATTCCTTTCTCTAAACCTGCAGTCTCCTGTCTTGCTGCAAATCCTGAATCATACATATCTGCCACTTTATCATTAGTAACATTATATATGTGTACTCCTCTTAATACGAACAATACTGCCACAACAACAAGAAGCAATATCTTAATGTATTTTGATTTATTCTTCATGTGTTTTAATCTCCTAACAATTTTAATCGTTTTATTATATCACGCAATTATAAATACATACAAGTCCTTTACCTTGTCTTAACTTTTCAATTCATGTATAATTCAGTAAATACATATATTAATGGAGGATTGTCTTGAATTTCAATACTAAGAATTATAATTACAATTTTATTAGATTTATTGCAGCTTTAATGGTTATTATATCCCACTCATTTGCATTATCACTCGGTGCTTCATCACAGCATTATATAGATAGCCATCACCTTAATCTTATTAATATCAACACATGGGGATTCCTTGCTGTTGCAGTTTTCTTCTTTGGTTCAGGTTTCTATATTGCGAAATCATGTGAGCGCAATGAAAGCTTTCTGGTTTTCTTATTAAAGAGACTGTTTAAACTGCTTCCGATGCTTATACTTGTTGTACTTATATCTATATTCATTATAGGACCTGTATTCACAACACTGCCTCTTAAAGATTATTTTTCCAATATACTTACATGGAAATATCTTTTGAACGGAATACTGATTTTACAGCATAACCTGCCTGGTGTATTTACCAATAACGTATATATGCCTACTGTGAATGGCGCTTTATGGACACTTCCTGTTGAATTCTTATGTTATCTGTTCTGCTACATTTTTTATAAAATCTTTAAGAACAAAGATAATATTGTAAACCGTATAATGCTTGTTTTATCAGTTATTGTTATATTAGGTGCTTTCCTGTTACAGAGCCACATATCATCTCTTTATGATGCTTTATGTCCGGCTATTTCATTCTGGCTTGGTATCCAGTACTGGATTAACAGAGAACACCTTCTTAATATTAAGAAACCTCAGGTTTTATTCATAGCTTCGATTATTTTATTTGTTCTTGTATTTCCGGTTAAGAGTCTTTCAGCACTTGCCGTATGGATATGTGTTCCTTACTTTATGTTCTATGTAATGTTCATCAGTAAGCATCAGCATTTCCAAAAAGCGGAAATATTAGGTGACTGTTCTTACTGCATGTACCTCATAGGATTCCCTATACAACAGAGTATTGTATATGTGATGGGAGGCGGACCAATCAATCCTTTTATCAACATTATTACTACCGTAGTCATAGATATTGCACTCGCCCTTCTCATGCATATCTTTATAGAACGCAGAGTCGAAAATTTAACCAGAAACATATTAAAAAAATGGTTCAGACATTAATCCATGTCTGAACCATTTTTCTTATTATTAGCGTAACTATTCAAAGCAATCTCCTGTGCCATCTTTCTAACTCTTTCTGAGTTTCTTGAAAGCGACATCGTAAGTGAGAATATAACAAGTATAATAAAGACAAATCCCAAAAAGAACAGCATATTAATCTCATTATATATTCCTAGTACCTTTGATATAACATTAAGCAGATTAGGTATTAATGTAATTATCAATATTCCAAGTTCCAGAAAAAGCCATGAAAGCGCATATTTTAATTCCAATTTGTTCTTCTTGATAAGACCTAAAATCTTTAACAGCCCTAATATAAGAACAGCAATTATAACACATTTAATTCTTATACTCATCTATGCTTATCTCCTCTGAAATTCTCAAACAATATTGCCAGTGTAACCTTAACCATATAATAAACAGATTTCTTAAGAGTTATTGACGAACTTCCACCCTGTCTTTCTCTCATGACAACGGGAATCTCAGCCACCTTGAAACCTTTCTTTAATATTGCCACAACTGTTTCCGGCTCCGGATAATCCTTAGGATACTTCTTGGCAAACTGTTCTATTGTACGTCTTCCTATAAGTCTTAATCCTGATGTAGGATCTGTTATTTTCTGACCTGTACATAACCTTATCAATCCTGTAAAATAATTAATTCCAATCCTTCTTGCCTTAGAAGACTGGAAACCCTGTTTCTCAATAAATCTCGAACCTATAACCATATCAAGGTCATTCTTTTCAAGATAATCAGCCATCTCTCCAAGGAATTTCGCATCATGCTGTCCATCACCATCTACCTGTACAGCAATATCATATCCATATCTTTCTGCATACAGATATCCTGTCTGAACAGCTCCGCCTATTCCCAGATTAACTGGCAGATTAACAATATTAAATCCATTATCTTCACATATCTGTCGTGTATTATCAGTTGAGCAGTCGTTGATAACTACATAATCAAATGATGGTGCATTCTCTATAATATCTCTGACTGTCTTCTCTATACTTTCGCTCTCGTTATATGCTGGAATTATTATAAGTTTTTTCATATTTTCTCCATAATTGTCCATGCTTTAAATATCAATATCTTTCAGCTCCTCATCAAATGGTCCGAACTCCAGAACCTCAGGTACATGATTCTTTCTGCTCTCTACTGGTGGCATCTTCATATAATCGCCAAACATTCTCTTAAGAAATACATCATTATTCTTAGGGACTTTAACCATTATATCTTCAAATGGCTTTTCAACCAATGGGAACAGGTCATCTAACTTTATAGCCTGCTTTAAAGGATCCATCTCACCAAAGAAACATGCAACCCATCTTGTCTTCTCATTGTTATACTTAAGTGCGCTCTTCATATAACGTCTGTTGATGAATTTTCTTGAGAAATGTGTCCATGTAAGTAATCTGTTCATTACTATACACATTGCACTTACAACTTTTCTCTTCCATCCATGCATGAAAAGCACAGGTTTCTTGAATTCTCTTAATATTCTTAACTTGCTCCAGAAGAATACTGATGATCTCTGTCTTCTTCTCTTCTTGGCATCATCAGGAACATTATCATAAGGATAAAGCGCAATATCAATTCCCATAGGAACCTTAGCATCCTTGAATACATATGGTATATTCTTAGTTCCAATTCTTGCTATCTCTGCATTATAGAAAGGAAATGTTTCCTGTGAATCTATATCAAGTACTACATACTTATCTGTGTATTTCTCTCTATATATCTTCAGAACCTTCTCATAATCATCTCTGAGCATTCCGATATCTATATCATCATCCCATGGAATAAATCCTTTATGTCTCTCAACTCCGATTGCACATCCTGCAAACAGGAAATATGAAAGTCCGTTCTCATCACATATTTTAATAAAATCTTTAAACACCTCTAATTCTGCAAGCTGTAACTTTCTCAGGACCTTTGGATCATACTGTTCATTCTGGCTCATTGTCTTTTTCTATCCTTTCTAATCTGGTATAAGATATATCCCATCAATAATACGCCTAATAACACAACAAGTATCAGATAGCCGAGTGCAGCTCCGTTAAGACCAAGTCTGCCTGTAATCGGATCCATAATAATCAGCGCAACTCCGCATACAATAAGATACAGAATAGTCATGTATTTCTGCTTACGCATTATGGCAAGTACATAATAGAATATTATATTGACCGCATTAACGCCTCCACATAACAGAAGCAGAAGCAGTGTCATCTTGTAATCCTTAAGATTAACACCATAAAGCCATGACAGAACCGGTATTCCCAGTATATATGCCCCGACCTCACATATAAGTGTAAATCCTGCTATTATAGCAAACATCCTGAATATTATGTGCCAGAAATTCTTATACTTCTTCTCATAATAATTAACAGCCATTGATGTCTGCATCGGCTTAAATATTATACCACTAAACAGATTAATTACCATATTAGGCATGAATACCGCCGTATAATACAGCTGTGCTGCATCACCTAACATTCTGTCAACAGATAATTTCGATGAATTGATAATATAGTTACTTAAAAATGTGCTTATAGCAAGAGGCAGACACACTTTAAAAAGTACGAAAACTCTTCTGTAATCCCTGACAATACATATCTTAACCCTGCCTGCTGCAACAGATGCATCAAGACACAGAATTATAAGCAATGCAACTACATTCATACATATCAGAGAGAATATCAGATTTCTTGTTATAATTACTGTTACAACAAGAACCAGTATACTGAAGAATATCCTGTAAAACTCTGATTTACCGGACATATCTATTCTTTCCTCTTTCTGGAATTCACCTTCAAATGTATCAGCTACCGAATCAAGTATCTTATAGATACATACAAGCAATATAACAGTAACTTTCTCCGGACTGTAGCCGTTTAATACAACGTATACTATGCTTGCCAGAAATGTTATAAGACACATCATAAGTCTTAAAGTGAAATAATATCCAAAAGGATACTCATTCTTAACATCAGTAACCTGATATGTTCTTATTTCGAAATAGGCTATTGTAACAAGCCACTGTGCAATTGAAAGACCAATCGAGAACATTCCCGCTTTAGCCTCACCTAAGAAACGGCTTATAACAATTGTCATAACAAGCGTGGCAAGTGCGAAACATGCTGTTCCCATTGTAAACCAGATATATTTGTACTTATCTTCTGGTGTCTTATCCACCCCCATTATTCTTGAAATAATATTCATATATACCTCTTAGTCTTTAAATTCCAATTTATATGGGTAATGATTCTTTCTCTTTTCAACTGGAGGAAGCTGCATATAATCTCCATACATATTTCTTAACTTCTCATCTTCGTTGGCTGGAAGAGGCATCTTAATATCTTCAAAATCATACATCTGTAATGGATATATCTCATCCTTTAACATTATATGATAATATGGATCTGTATCAAATAAGAATGCCATTCTCTTAGTATCCACATCATTATATCTTGATGCAATCTTTAAGCATTTGCCAGCAATCCAGTTATGTGAAATTCTGAACACAACAAGTCCGGCATGAATAATTGCTGTTGCAATATGTGTTATCTTAGCCTTAACTCCCTTATAAGGAAGTACCGGGAACGCAACATGTCTGAGAATAAGAAGCTTGCTCCAGAACCAGGCAGCTTTAGCCTGCTTTTTAAGTTCTTCCTCATCATCTGATATATTATCAAGCGGATACACATCAAGGAATATTCCAAGATCACATTTGATATTCTTAAGAGGTTCCTCTATAAATGTTGTTCCTTTCATCATAATTCTTGTTGTCATCAATGGATAATTCTTCATTGTTTCAACATTAGCAATTGAATACTTATCGCTGTAATCTCTTTTAATAACTTCAATCATCTTGTCGAAATCTTTTCTAGGAAGCATTACATCAATATCATCATCCCATGGAATGAATCCCTTATGTCTTATTGCCCCAATTCCTGATCCGGCATCACCAAACCATGTAAGATTATTCTCGTCACACACTTTGATGAAATCTCTAAGAATTTCCATCTCTGTCTGCTGTACCTTTTTAAGGGTTGCCTCATCGTATTCTTTCATCGTTAACTCCTATCCCTGCTTCATATCATTAGATTCTTCACTCTTGCTGTATGCCTTAGTAAGCATTTTAGCAATACATTTGGGCCAGAACTTCTGGTACATAATGTAATCTTCTTCAGATCTCTTATTATCATTAAGAATCTTAGTTGTCTCTGAGTCCTCATGTATTCTGTGATATGTGAGTATCTTATTACAGAATATAAAGTCTCCCTTAAGCTTTGATAATCTCTCCCATGCTTCCCAGTCTTCATCAGCTCTGAATCCATTAAGGAATACCTGCTTCATAAGATTAGGTCTGTAATATGTTGCTGATGGACAACATATTGGTGAGCCAAGCGATAACACTCTTCTTCTTATAAATCTGCTTCCCCACATTGCCTTTGGACGCATTATGAAAAGCATTATTCTCTTTACTTTAAGAATCTTGTTGGTTGTTACAATCTTGCCATTTCTTATCTCTGCATAATCGGTAAAGAAAAGCAGCGGCTTTTTAGCTTTAGCTGTATACGCTAACAGATTCTCTACATATTCAGGCGCATATTTATCATCCTGATGAGCTATAGTGACATAATCTGTCTGTACTTTAGAATAAGCAAAATTCCAATCCTGTGTAATTCCGCTTTCTCCCTCATTGACATACACCTTTAAATTATATTTTGCTGCTATGTTGTCAATATACTTATTAGGTGTAGATGTAGCAATAAATATCTCTGACTTTACAGTCTGTTCCATAAGTGATGTAATACACTCTTCGAGATATGGACTCTCCTTATAAGCGCATATCGCAAATGTATGATTAGTATTGACATGTTCCTTTGTCATTATAGTTCCTCCAAACGCCTTGTTTTAAGCATATGTATCTTCATACTATCTTCTACAGATACTCATTCTTTCCTTCTTCACGAAGCTTTGCAAGTACCTGCTTGATTTCGCCTGCATTCTCTTTAGTTGTAATAAGAGTTGCATCTTTAGTATCAACAACTACGATATCTCTTAAACCAACTGTGGCAATAAGTTTTTCGCCACCTTCTATTACACAGCCCCTAGTATTAACTGCAACTACATTGCCGTTAATTACATTGCTGTTATCATCATTCTTCTTGATTCTTCCTACTGCAAGCCATGAACCTACATCATCCCAACCGAAGTTGCCTGGAAGTGTGTAGATAGAATCTGCCTTCTCCATAATACCGTAGTCAACTGACTGTGACTCAAGATTAGGGAATTCTGCCTCAAGCACTGCATTTTCATCTGCTGTTCCAACTGCTGCCTTAATCTTTAATAAGCCTTCATATGTATCCGGCATGAACTTCTTAAAGCAGTCTAATATTGTAGATACCTTCCATACGAACATTCCACTGTTCCACAGATATGTTCCGTCAGCAAGGTATGATTTAGCTGTCTCAAGGTCTGGCTTCTCAACGAACTTTTCAACTGAATAAGCATTATTCTTCTTGTCATCCTGATTATACTTAATATAACCATAGCCTGTCTCTGGATAATTCGGAGTAATACCTACCGTTACAAGGTTAGCCCCCTCTTCTGCAATCTGAACAGCTTCTTTAAATGTATCTGCAAACACTTCATTATTCTTAATAAGGTGATCTGATGGAAGTACAATCATAACTGCATCATCATATTTGCTTGCAACATGAACTGCTCCAAGACCTACACATGGTGCTGTATTTCTTCCAACAGGCTCACATAAGATATTCTCCTCTGGAATACCTGGAAGCTGCTGCTTTACAAGTTCTCTGTAGTTCTTGTTAGTAGCAATATAAACATCCTTAATATCAACCACTGGGCTGATTCGCTCTACCGTGAGCTGTATCATAGTCTTTCCGTCATCTGTAAGAGAAAGGAACTGTTTTGGCATATTAACACGGCTCTTTGGCCAGAATCGCTCTCCCTTACCACCTGCCATAATAAGTGCTGTAGTCTTCATAAATTCCTCCTTGTTCTGCCATATTGTTTTAACCATCAATTACGACATCTGTCTGTGCATCATAATATTTACCATCAGCTCTGATAGCACATCTATATGTGCCGCTTTCCATCTCTGTTGTATCTATTCCACAAAAAAACGATGCATAGTTAATGTTCTTATCCACACCTTTTCTTAAATGAAATACTCTGTCACATACTGACTGTGCCTTAATCCTATAACAATTCTGTTCATTCCACAGAAAAATTACGGGATTATAATACACTTTATTTCCGTTATATGCAAATCCCCTAAGCTGCATATCATCATGATACCCTGTTTCTGTCACCTTAACTGTAGGTGATACTTCCATATATCCTGCAGCCGGCCTTAATCTGTCAGCTTTCTGAGGTTTTCTGTATATTACAGAATATATCTCATCTCCGAATCTGTAGTTATTCTCCGTCTGCGTAAGAAGCGGACTATAGAAAGGGTCATATTTCTCAAGCTTTGGATGTTTTTCATATGTCATATCCCTTGCATGCATATTACGTCTGTTCTTTTCTTCATCAACCTCATCATCACCTCTTGAGAATGATTCATGGTGAAAAAGAACCACGTCATTTCTTAAGACATTGTAATATCCATGTTCATAGAGAGTCAGGCATATATCAACATCATTATGTGTTACTTCAAATGCTTCATCAAATCCACCAGCTTTATCGAATTTAGCCTTCTCAATCATAAAGCATGCTCCTGTAACACACAGGCAGTCATAATCAGCGTAATTCCTGTGAGCCTTGATATTCTCATCATCAACTGCCTTCGCATACAGATGTGCAAAACAGCTTGATTCATAATTAATTACACCCACATGCTGGATATATGATGAGTCCGGATACAGAAGCTTTGCACCAACCGCGCCGGTACTTTCCTGCTTTGCCTGTCCGGCAAGTACCGAAAGCCAGTCTGTGTCTTCATAATCCTGTCCGATTATTTCAATGTCATCATTAAGGAACAGCAACAGATTACCTTTTGCTTTAGCTGCTCCGGTATTACACATATGTGAGAAATTAAAATCTGCTTTTTCATACACATATGATGCCTGTCCTTCAAATGTATCTACAAGCCTCTCATATTCTGTTCTGTTGCTGTCATTACTTCCGTTATCAACAACAACAATTTCGTAATTAATATATTTCGTAAACTTACTGATACTCTGTAAACAGCATTTTAATATGTCTGGATTATCCTTTGATGGAATAATTATACTCACCAGATCATATTCATTCGTAATGTAATGCACATGCTCAACTGCTGAATCATGCTTATCTGCTACGATGTTCACATTAATTTCTGAACTTTCCAGAATCATTTTCTTAAAAGCTGCCATTCCGTCATCAGCAGTCCTGTCTGATTTACTGTCAGTTCTTATGTCCTTAACAAGCACTTGATGGATATGCCCAACATCTGACGTCTTACACTTTGAAAGAATTATTAAAGACAGTTCATAATAATTAATATTATCAACCGCGCCATGATTCTTACATTCATTAATAGCATCTATAAGAGCATTCTTCTTTGCAACAAATGCATCGCCAATATAATTGTAAGATAAAAGTGTATCCCATGAATAATCAGGCTTGCAGTCAGGAAGTCCGCATCCAGCTTCCTGATTATACTTTTCCGAATCAGTATATATATATATAAGACTGCGTCCTGCCCTTTTCTGAATCCTTATATAATGTGAAACAATTGCTGTATAATCTTTATCGAATTCACAGCTTTCATCACACACGGCTATATATTCAGCATCCATTCCAGACACTGCTGCCAGCATGCTTTCATAGCTTCCACTATGTCTGCATATTGCTGTGCAGTCAGCCTTATTATCAGTAATACGCTGTTTTGGTGCGATTTTTTTCTGATAAATGCCATAGACTTTAGCATCTGTCATATTCTGATGCATCTTCTGTTGTAATGCATACCCGAATGTCTTAAAGCCTTCTTTTCCAATAATCTGCGCTGCTCTCGTTAAAAACATTTTTACCTCTGATAATTACTCTGAAGCCAATACATACGCCTCTGTTGTCATTGGGAAATTCCTGTTGTAATATGGATCTCCCTCATCCAATTCTTTCTGCCATTTGCTTTGGAAAGTTTCTATCTCTCCCTTGAATCTTAACTGCTTTTCTGGCGTATCTTCATATCCTCTTGACTTGGATTCATAATGATACCACTGTGAAAATGCATCATATACCACAAGGTATCCCTTGCTTCTGACTTTCATGCACAAGTCAACATCATTAAATGCAACGGCATATTCTTCACATAATCCACCAACTTCATCAAACACTGCTTTAGGCACCATAAGACACGCTGCTGTAACTGCAGTATAATCACATGACAAATATGCTCTTGACATATAACCATATTCTTTAGCATCGAGACCTATAAACGCATGTCCTGCAATTCCACCTAATCCCAGAATAACACCAGCATGCTGTATTGTTCCATCTCCATATATTAATTTAGAGCCAACAATTCCAACCTCAGGTCTCATACAGTATCCAAGCATATCTCCAAGAGAATCTTTGTCCAATATCTTAGTGTCGTTATTAAGGAGCAGAATATAATCACCTTTTGCCTCTTTTACTCCGAAATTATTAATTGCAGAATAATTAAATTCTCTCTCCCATGTAAGAACTCTTACATTATCATATTCTTTCTGTATTTTATTATAATAATCAAATGTTTCTTTTTCTGTGCTGTTATTCTCTACTATAATAATCTCAAAATTTCTGTAAGTACTCTTCTTTAATACTGAGGTAACACATAAATCAAGATCTTTATAATGATCTTTGTTTGGAATAACAATTGAAATCATTGGATTTCCTGGTGTTGCATATCTGATTCTGTATCCTCCAAAAAGTTTACTAAGCTGAACCTGTGCTTCTATTCCCATCCTGTTAAGATGATCTTCGACCGCTCTTCTTCCAGCTTCATGGCAATACTTCTTGCTTTCTGGATTAGCTGCTGTTGAATTACTATGCATTCTCCAATGATATAATATCTTTGAAACATGTGCTATTTTATGAGCTTTTTCCGTTGTTCTAAGAATAATATCATAATCCTGTGCCCCGTCATACTTATCGCTAAAACCACCAACTTCCTTAATAAGTTCAGTTTTAACGCAATAAAAATGAGTAATGTAATTGTATGAACGAAGTAAGTCTATATTGAAATCAGGCTTAAAATTAGGATTAACATTTTTCCAGTCTGGTCCTAATATTTTATCTTCATCAGTATACACAACATCAACATCTTTATCCTGTAATGCCTTCACCACTTCATATAATGCATTTGGTTCAAGTGTATCATCATGATCTAATAATCCGACTATTTCACCTTCAGCCATATCAAGTGCAGCATTAGTATTTCCTGCTATACCTAGATTTCTATCAAGAACTTTGTAAATTATCCTTGAATCTGCTTTACTGTAAGCATCTAATGTTGCCTCAAGTTCCTTATTTCCCTGACTTCCATCTGCGATACATAACTGCCATTTTCCATAACTCTGCGCTATAACAGAATCAATCATTTCCTTTAAGAATATAATCGGTGTATTATAAGTTGGAACTATAATGCTAATAAGTGGCTGGTATTCAAAGTTTTCATTCTTCTCTCTTTCCAGCTCTTCCTGAGTTACCTTATGATCTGTAAACCATCTCTTATATATAAGCTCCTGATTATTGCCTCCATATAATCCACTATATACATATTCCCTTAAATCAGAAAATCCATATTTGCCAATATATTTACAGAGACTTGCTACATTATGAGGTGTTATTGCTCTTATGAGTCTCTTTGTCTTATCTATGTTATGAACTCTTCTTTGCCATTTAAGTTCTTTGTCTATATCGATATCCTTCTGAGCAGAATCTGACATGAATTTTAATATATAACCATCTTTTTCTTCTACAGATATTGTAAATCCATATGCTTTTTCTTTATCTTCTGTATATCCGTTATCAATAAGATCATGTCTGTCACATTTGACATAGGTATAATCAACTTTTTTATTATCGCGATTTACAACCTCTATGCTTATATCTCCTTTTGACAATACCCAACCAGTTATTCTATACACAGTATCTCCATCTGGCGTATTCTCAGCCCATATGCAATCTATATTGTACTGTAAAAGCTGATCTTCAATAGTATATCCTATATCTTTATTGTCAAGTGTTGCAAGTTCTTTTGTTTCTCCCGAATCAACAACAACAAATTTTATTTCATTAATATCAGTTTTATCTGTATCAGCCTTAACTATAAATCCTATTTCACAATCTCTGTTAAGACCTCTCTCTAGCAATTCATCCAGCTTGTCTTCTCTTGTTATATGCTCGATACTACACTCTGTCTTCTTGCCATTAATAAGTAATTCAAATGAATAATCATTAAAATCCTTAGGAATATACCAGCCTGCAATTCTGATATGAAGTTTTCCCTGATTATCTGAAAGCTGTACATTAATTACATTATTACTCTTTTTCATAGCCACTACCTTTCAATTAACAGTTCTTCCATGTATGTTCAATTCTTGCAACACCCATATCTTCAATTCCTGATACAACATTAAATCTTACTGCTTCTTTATAGTAATCAATTGGTGTTCCATCTGCTTTTTCAAGCACAATATCTACCCAGTACTGGCTTCTTGTAAGTGTCATACTGTCAAACTCAATAACAATCTTTCCATCTTTGTCAAGGTCAAATGCATCAAGTCTGTCTATCTTAGTACTGCTTCCGCTGCATAACTGACCATCAATTCTATAAATCATATATCTTGCATGAACATCTTTTACCGGAGTCTCAACAGAATAATCTATCTCTATCACGGCTTTTCTTCCTGTTTCAAGAGTTTCTGTCCTCTTGCCGTCATCACAAGACAAGATAACGTCATTAATTCTTGCCTCGAAACTTCCGTAACGTTTATCGTTACCACCTTCTTTATTCTCTTCCTCAGCCTTCTTAAGTCTTCTCTGCTCGGCTTCAATTCTTAAGATTCTGGCCCTTTCCTGCTCATCCTTGCTTAATCTTTCCTGATTCATATAATCAAGATAAGCAATGTCAACTTCTCTTGGATCACCTTCCTGCTCAATCTGTCCATCTTTAATCCAGATTGACTTGTCACATATCTCTTCAATCTGTCCAAGGGCATGTGATACGATAATAATAGTTGTTCCGTTAGCCTTAATCTCTCTTAACTTGTTGAAACATTTTGCCTGGAAATTCGCATCACCTACAGCAAGAATCTCATCAATAAGAAGGATATCTGCATTAACATTAATTGCTACTGAGAATGCAAGTCTCATGTACATACCTGATGAATATGTTCTTACAGGATTATCAATAAACTGCTGTAATTCTGAAAACTCGATAATATCCTCAAGTCTTTCATCTATCTCTTTCTTAGTAAGACCAAATATCGCCGCATTAGTATATATATTCTCTCTTCCACTCATATCTGGATGAAATCCGGCACCAAGCTCAAGAAGGCTCGATACTCTTCCACACATCTCAATAGAACCACTGTCAGGATATATAATCTTGGTTAAAAGCTTAAGAGTTGTACTCTTACCACAGCCATTTCTTCCAATAAGGCCTACTGCCTCACCCTTCTTTACTGAAAAGCTTATATCATTAAGAACAACTCTGTTTTCATATCTGTTTCTCTTCCAGAACAGCATTTTCTCTTTAAGTTCATTGCCCTTATCAAAATACACTTTAAAGCTCTTGGATACATTCCTTACTTCAATTGAATTCTCATTGTTAAGCATACTTATCTCTCTTTCTTAAACATTAAAACTCTTCTGCGAATCCGCGCTGAAGTCTTCTGAATATAATTGCTCCCAGAATAACAAAAACAACGCCTGTTATAATTGCAACCAATAATGTAGACAAATCCGGAATCTGCTTATAATAAAGAATTTGTCTGTATATATTGATGATTGGTGTCATTGGATTCAAATTGAATATTGTCTTTAATATCTGTGGAACATTAGCATTCTCCACCATATCAACGCCGTACATAACTGGTGTCATGTACTGTAATGCCATAACTACAATTCCAAGAATGTACTGTAAATCTCTAAGATATACAGTAAGTGCAGAAACTATAAGTCCAATTCCAAGACATAATATATATTCAACAATCATTACGACAGGAAGATATAATAATGCAACCGGATTAATTCCTCTTCCTGAGAAAATAAGTACAATAAACACAACAACAAATGTAAGAATCATGTTAATGAATGCACTTGTTACTGTAGATATTGGAATAACTTCTCTTGGGAAATATATTTTCTTAACCATGTTAGATTCACGCATTATACATGTTGAACCATCCTGGACACTTGAACCGAAGAACATCCATGGTACAAGTGCTACGAAAAGGAACAGATAATACTGCTCATAATTAGCTCTCATAATTATTGAGAAAACCAGTGTAAACACTAAAAGCTGTAACAGTGGGTTAATAAATGTCCACATAAATCCAAGCATTGAGCCCTTGTATCTTCCTCGTAAATCTTTCTTCACCAGAGAAAATATCATCTCTCTGTATTCATACATTTCCTTTAAATGTTTCATAAATCCTCCATTTAATTATGGCTGTTAGAAATTCGCATATAAGAATCCGCTTCCAGCGTCACTTGCGTATCCCAGAACAAATATTGCTACTATAATACCGTAATATATAAGCCATCTTACGGCTATTGGTTTTGCTGCTACGGCAGCTCTTATCTGTACTCCTCTTTCCTTTAGAATGCTTATTATTAATACAACAATGCATCCTGCTAAAAGAATTATGTAATCAACCGATGTTAAACCAATACACTTAAACATCTGTGCATTAAGCTGGTCAAACCTTAATTCTGTAAACATCCGCTTTATCATTCTGATTGCAGACCCCATACCTGCTGCGCTGCAATCAAATACCCATCCGATATTGACAAGTATAAATGTTCTTAATACCTGTACACACTTCCACCACTTCTTATGTGGATCAATATGACATGCATGTAAACATTTTTTATAAAGAGGTTCTGCGAGGTTACTGAATGCTATTATCACGCCATTATACATACCGTACATGATATAACGCCATTCTGCACCATGCCATATACCTACTATGAAGAATATCAGAAGATTAGAAAGACATATTGGGAGAGTCTTTCCAAGATGATCTCCAAGATGCTTCTTGCCCCACTTTCCGAACTTGTTCATAGCCTTTGATAAGCAGAATGGATAGAAGACATAATCCTTCATCCATGTACCTAGTGTAATATGCCACCTTCTCCAGAACTCTCCGATTGATTTACTAAAATATGGCTGTCTGAAGTTCTCATCCATAGTTACACCAAAAAGCTGTGCAACACCTATTACTATATCAATACCGCCTGAGAAATCAGCATATAACTGGATTGAATACATAAGCACCGCTATTATTGCCATTGCTCCCCCGTATTCATCAGGCTTGTTAAATATCATTGCCACAAATACTCCAGCCCTGTCTGCAAGAACCATCTTCTTAAACAAACCCCAGAATATTCTCTGAATTCCAAACTGTACATTCTGAAGATTAAATGCATTGCCTGCAAAAAGTGTTTTCTTCAGCTTATCAAATCTTCCAATAGGTCCCTGCATAATCTGTGGGAAGAATGATACGAAAAGACATATCCTGAATGGATTCTTTTCTGCTCTGTATTTTCCCTGATATATATCAATAACATAAGATATTGACTGAAATGTAAAGAATGATAAGCCAAGCGGCATTACATAATTGCTTAATGCATACACAGTCTTATCAATACCTATCTTGTTAAATACTGCTGTGATATTACCTGTGATAAATCCACCATATTTTAATACTGCAAGAACACCAAAATTAATAAGCATTGCAATAACAAGAATTATTCTCTTCTTATGCTTAACAGAATTCTTAAATTTCTTCTTCTGTTCCCTGCCAATCTCTGCCTTGTGTTCTTTCAGATATGCATCTGACTTATCCTGTATATGTTCCATTGCTAGTGCCGCAAGATATATAACCAGCGATGCTGCAACCATGAACAGACTATTCTTCGCATTGAATGAAAAATAATACAGATAACTTAACACCAGTAACCAGATCCATCTTACTTTAGATGGAAGTACATAATATATAACTACTCCAATTAATATAAAAAACCAAAATAACGCTGTTGTAAATGACATTTTATTTCTCCACTACCCCATATAATTCCGCTTCAGTATTGTACATTTGCTGAAATGAACTGTAGAAATATTTATTAATATCTTTAGTTCCTTGTTTATGTTCTTTAATTATTTTGCCAAGAAATTCTGAATATTCTTTTGCAAATTCTCCATTCATATGTCCTTCTTTATCAACAAAATCCGAATCCTCTCTTGGCAATATGTCCTGTCTCGCCATATTAAAATCATAATAAAACACCCCATTGTCAGCAAGCAGTTTGTTAATTGTATCATGGACATTTTCCATGTGAAGAGTTCCCACACTGCTCGGAGTTATTGGAGATGTTACCGCAATCAGGTCAATATCATTGTCTCTGCAATATTTTATTATCTTGTTAAGATATTTCAGAGGATAACCTGTAACCTGCTCCTTGCTTCTTTTACTCCAGCTTTCTATAAGCTTCTGTCCGGCAAGCTCCCCACTGACAGGGTTAATATAGAAATATCCTCTGCCGGCATATGTTCCACCGTCTACATTAAGTGAACTTATATCTGCTTCTTTGTATTCCTTAGATAACTTCTGTTCGATATTTTCTTTCATATTAGACGGAGTAAACGTACATGCCTGTCTTCTTGTGAAAACATTCCTTATCTCCATACGCTTCATGTTATCATATATATATTGCCATTTTACATATGAACTCCAATCCATCTGACATTGAATAAACTGTTCAGTATAAAACCCTTCTTTAGGCGGATTGAAATAATACTGATAATCTATATCCAGAATTACTGTCTTAATATTATTAGTTCTGCATGTCTCTTCAAGTATATAATATGAATCTTTTACCGTTTCTCCTGGAATAGCCATGTTTATTGAATATGTTCCGGAATATTTATCAATAATATCCGGATCTGATGATGCCCTTGCATGTGAAGCTCCAATTATGACAGTATCGTAATCAGTTTTATTATTTTTCACACATACATTTCTTAAAATATAATTAACATAGCCTGTCTGTACACAGGCAAAATCAATGACTCCCATTATAACAATAAGTCCCGTCAGGAATATCACACATCTTAGTATTGGTTTAAACTTTTTCATAACTACCTTCTATATTGTTTCTTATAATGAATATCAACTGTTGATAATATTACTAATTAATGATCTTGTAAATCAGTTTTTTCCATGTATCTTTCTTAACCTCTCGCTGACAATATCTGCAGACCTCTTATATGCCAGATGTTCCTTAGCATATTTCTGACCATTCCCAGCAATTCTTTCGTAGAAATCCTTGTCCTCATAAAGCCTTCTCATATAGTCTGCTGCCTCATCAACATGTGCATCAGCCCATACATTGCCCTTCTTGAACGGCTCATAGTCCTTATCAAGCTCTATCATGTCGTAACCGACCATGCATGCTGTATCACTGTTCATAAACTCTGTATTGCCTGACCAGTCAGTTGCAATAACAGGTGTACCAACATACATTGACTCAGCCATAACAAGTCCGAAGCCTTCAGAACGGTGAAGTGAAACATACACATCCACATCGGCAAGAAGTGTATTAACCTCACATCTTCCCATATGACCGCACATATAATAAATGTTGTCGCTGTCCTCTATTACAGAATCAATGATTTTTTCATCTTCTGCAGATAATTCTGCCTCGCTTATCTTGATAACAAGTCCGACATCCTTATACTTTTCTTTCGTCTGCTCATCTTTGCAGAACGCTTCTTTAAACGCTTTAATTGCAGCAAGCGGATTCTTTCTTTCCATAACGCTTCCACTGTTATACATTACAAGGAACAGGAACTTATCTTCCGGAAGATTAAAATGCTTTCTGTCAAACTTCACAGTATCCGTCTGCGGTGCAACACAGTGCGGAACTGTTATTACAGGCTTGTCTGTGTATTTCTTCAAAGTATTCGTAACGAAATCAGATGGAGTCCAGACTTCATCAACAAGCTTGAATGCCGGAAGCCACTCTTCTGGAAATGTCTCCAGCTCCCATGCCCAGTATCCTATGTTATATCTGTAATCCCATACTTCTTTTCCAAGGCTTAAATATGCTACCATGAATTCACTTGCATTAACATGAATAATATTAACATCATACGGAAGCTCTTCCGTAAGTCTGTCATCGTAAGTATCATTGCTTCTTGAACCTCCTGGTGGAACAAAGAAATCTCTTATAACATGAGGTTCTTCATTCTCATCAAGCAGCCTGCACATAATTCTTGCGCTTTGTCCAAGTCCATTATCTCCCTTAATATTACCTATTATATTGGCACCACATTTGTATCTTCCTGCTTCATATTTTTCAATAGAATCAGCCGACAGCTTGTCTGTGGCATTATTAATTATCCCTGCTTTCATCTTACTTAAAAGCTTCATAGGAATAATCTTTATCAGCACCGGTCTCAATGCTTCTCCCGTATTAAGAAAAAATTTTGATAAACCCATATAAACCTCAACATTCTATCTGTTATTCATCTGGCTGTTAATAAAGTCTCTCACCATACCACCAAGTCTTTCCGGTGTATACTTGTCCAACGCATGTCTGTATGCATTCTCATCAACAAGTCCAGAATTAATCTTCTTATCTATATTCTTCATTCCATTCGCAAGACTTATAACCTTATCATCATCATCACCGGCAAGACTGAATCTTTCCACACAGTCACCTACTACCTCGTCAAATATTTTAAGATTACTTGCAAGTATTGGCTTATTATGCTTCATTACCTCTAATATAGGCATTCCGAAGCCTTCTGCCATAGAAGGAAACACAAAGCATGAGCAGTTGTTATACAGGTCATATCTTGTAGTGTGTGATACATAACCAAGATAAGTAAGACCTTCAACCTCTGTAAGTGCATTCTCAAGAAGCTGCTCAATATCATCCTCCTGCATCTTACCGGCAAGAATAAGAGGTCTTGTTCCGCCTTCTTCCCTGTATCTTCTGTACGCTTTAATAAGGATATCAACGCCCTTACGCTTCTCCATATTACCTACATACAAGAAATAATTCTCATCCTTAGGCGGTACATATCTTGTAAGCGGATTAGATATAATGTAGGCATTGCAGCTTGGAATCTTCTTAGCCTTTGGAAAATACATCTCTGTGTCGTCCTTAGTCTGCTCCGAATTATACAGAATCATATCTGTATGTCTTAAAGTCACACCAAGATTAAACTTAAAATAATAGCTGTATATTTTTCCAAAGTATCTTACATACTGAATAGGAAACATATCGTGTATTGTGATAAGTGTCTTAAAGCTTCCACCGAGATTAATAGGAATAATCGAATTAACCTCCCAGAATATATCCGGCCTCACCTGCTTTAATTCTTTCTTAATAAATGCAAAATATGCATACACGCCTGCACTTCTATATACAGGCTTTCCCCATTCAATAACCTTAATTCCTCTGGCTTCAAATCTCTTAATATATTCACTCTCTTTAACATCTGTAAAGAGAACCCATTCAAATTCATCATATGTTATGAGCTGTTCTAAGAAGTCATTAAGATACATGCCCACACCACTTGGTCTGCTGCCTAAAGTTCTTGCGTCAACAGCAATCTTTAATTTCTTCATAACTGTATTCTCTGCCCCCAATAAATAATCTTTCATTCTATCAGAGTATTTCCATAATATGCATGTTCAAACTACCCCTGTAACAAAACATGTTTCTTTTGATTTTACCATATTATAGATATAATTGCTATACATTATTTTCTACACACAAATACACCAGCCTCTTTGGTTATTGTCATAGGTTTCACAAGCTTTTTCTCTACATATTTTTTAAAATCCGTATACTTATCCACAAGGTACTCTTTCTGATTGCCATGACATGATAGTATATAATCTACCAGCGGTTCTGCTTCATCAACAACAAGTGCATCTTTATAATCTCTTCTCTCAACATCTGAAAAATGTTTTTTTAATATCTTATCTCCATTATCAAGTCCGAATTTTTCAAAAAGCTTATCTGCTTCAAGTGCAATTCTCTTATCGTATCCCGACACAAGGCGGCTTATCTCCTGCATATGCCTGCTGCCATATGTACTGCACACAAGCACTCCTCCAGGCTTTAACACCCTCACAATTTCATCAAGTGCCTTATTGACATTTTTACAATAAAACAGCACATGATTAGCAATCACCAGATCATACGATTCATCTTTTGCCCATGTCTTTTCGCATGAAGCCACTTTGAACCTGAATGATACATCAATATCTCTTTCCTTCCAGCTCTCTGTTGCTTTTTTTATATTTCTTCTCGCATCACTTATCATGCCTTCTGATATATCCGTAAGCTCTATATATATGTTTTTTTTCTTCCCTGAGAATTCATTTCTCTTTCCTGTCATGGCAAGCTGACCTATATTGTCAACCCACAATGTTCCATCACCACACCCAATCTCAAGAATTCTCATCCCCTTAACAATACCACACTGCTCATATACCCACGGAAACCATCCCTGTTTATTAACTGAAAACCTGTTATGAAGATTAATTCTTGCAGATATATTTCCAGCATTAATGTACTGATTCTTCATGCTGTCTTCCATATTAGTAAGATGGATAATCTCCAGCATATTACTCCAGTCAATTCCTTTTCCCTCTTTAATAGAGTCTTCTGTTTCTTCAATAGCTTTACATACAAGCTGCATCTGTGCAATCTTGTCCTGAATCATACGCTTCTGAAGTTCAAGTGAATTCTTAAGCACATGATAATCTGAATCACCAATTGTCATATTTCTTATATCATCCAGTGTAAATCCAAGATATTTAAGCAATAATATCTGCTGTAACCTTGTAAAATCTGAATCCGTATAAAATCTCACTCCCTCATCAGTAAGAAGTGAAGGCTTTAATATGTTCTGCTGGTCATAATATCTTATAGTCCTTACTGAAACATTTGATTTCTTCGCAAATTCGCCTGAAGAATAATACCCGTCTTTATGCATATATTACTCCTTGTAAAAATTTTTTAAAAAACACTTGAAGGTGACGTTACGTCATCTTTTATTATATACTTGACTTAAAAAATGTCTACTTGAAAATTAACATAACATTTTAACAAACAAGGAGGAACTTCAATTATGAAGGGTATTATTTTAGCTGGTGGTTCTGGCACACGCCTTTACCCACTCACAATGGTAACTAGTAAACAGCTTCTTCCAATCTATGATAAGCCAATGATTTATTATCCACTCTCAGTTCTTATGAGTGCTGGTATCAGAGATATTCTTATCATCTCTACACCACAGGATACTCCTAGATTCAAAGAGCTTTTAAAGGACGGAAGCCAGTTCGGTGTCAACCTTACTTACGCTGTACAGCCAAGCCCGGACGGACTTGCACAGGCATTTATTATCGGTGAGGAATTCATCGGTGATGACACTGTTGCCATGGTTCTTGGTGATAATATATTTGCAGGTCACGGTCTTAAGAAAAGACTTAAGGCAGCTGTTGAGAATGCTGAATCAGGAAAGGGTGCAACAGTATTTGGCTACTATGTTGATGATCCTGAAAGATTTGGTATTGTTGAATTTAATAATGAAGGAAAGGCTGTCTCTATCGAAGAAAAGCCAGCGCAGCCTAAGAGCAACTACTGTGTAACAGGTCTTTACTTCTACGACAACAAGGTTGTTGAATACGCTAAGAACTTAAAGCCATCTGCAAGAGGCGAGCTTGAGATTACTGATCTTAACCGTATCTACTTAGAGAAGGGTACTTTAAATGTAGAGCTTCTCGGTCAGGGATTTACATGGCTTGATACAGGAACACATGAAAGTCTTGTAGAAGCTACTAACTTTGTTAAGACTGTTGAGACTCATCAGCACAGAAAGATTGCATGTCTTGAAGAAATCGCTTACTTAAACGGCTGGATTAACAAAGATGACGTCCTCAAGGTATATGAAGTATTAAAGAAGAACCAGTATGGTCAGTACTTAAAGGATGTCTTAGACGGCAAATATGTCGACAAGCTTCATGAATAATTAAGTACATTTAGTTAAAACATTTTTCATATAAGAACACATTTTAAATATTAAGGAGATTAATTATGACAATTATTGTTACCGGTGGAGCCGGATTTATCGGAAGTAACTTTATATTTCACATGTTAAACAAATACCCAGACTACAGAATCATCTGTCTTGACTGCCTCACATATGCAGGTAATCTTTCAACTCTTGAGCCTGTTATGTCTAACCCTAACTTCAGATTCGTTAAGGAAAGCATCACAGACCGCGAAGCTGTTTACAAGCTTTTCGAAGAAGAGCATCCAGATATGGTTGTAAACTTCGCTGCTGAATCACACGTTGACCGTTCTATCGAGAACCCGGAAGTTTTCCTTACAACTAATATTCTTGGTACACAGGTTCTTATGGATGCCTGCAGAAAGTACGGTATTCAGAGATACCATCAGGTATCTACTGATGAAGTATACGGCGATCTTCCACTTGACAGACCTGACCTTTTCTTCACAGAAGAGACACCAATCCATACATCAAGCCCATACAGCTCATCAAAGGCTGGCGCAGACTTACTTGTTCTTGCTTACCACAGAACTTATGGACTTCCTGTTACTATTTCAAGATGCTCTAATAACTATGGACCATACCACTTCCCAGAGAAGCTTATCCCTCTTATGATTGCTAATGCTCTTAACGATAAGCCACTTCCAGTTTATGGCGAAGGTCTTAACGTTCGTGACTGGCTCTATGTTGAGGATCACTGCAAGGCTATCGACCTTATCATCCACAAGGGACGTGTTGGTGAAGTATACAACGTTGGTGGACACAACGAGAAGAGAAATATTGATATCGTTAAGCTTATCTGCAAGGAGCTTGGCAAACCTGAATCACTTATCGTTCATGTAGGTGACAGAAAGGGACATGATATGCGTTACGCTATCGACCCAACTAAGATTCACAATGAATTAGGATGGCTTCCAGAAACTAAGTTTGAAGATGGTATCAAGAAGACAATTCAGTGGTATCTTGATAATAAGGAATGGTGGGAGACAATCATTTCTGGCGAATATCAGAACTACTATGAGAAAATGTATAGCAACCGCTAATTAACACATTTATTCTGTAAGGAGATTTGACATGAAGATATTAGTTACCGGCGTTGGCGGTCAGCTTGGCCACGACGTTATGAATGAACTGATAGGCAGAGGTCATACAGGCGTTGGCAGCGACATCGCACCTGAATATTCAGGAGTTGCTGATGGAAGCGCTGTCACAACAGCCGAATATGTACCTATGGATATAACTGATGCTGCTCAGGTTTCTGAAGTTATCACCCAGGTTTCACCTGATGTTGTAATTCACTGCGCAGCATGGACAGCCGTTGACGCTGCTGAAGATGATGATAAGAAAGCCAAGGTTAAGGCTATCAATGCAGATGGTACTCAGAATATTGCCAATGTCTGCAAACAGCTTGACTGCAAGATGGTATACATCAGTACTGATTATGTATTTGATGGTCAGGGTGAAACACCTTGGGAACCAGACTGCAAGGACTACAAGCCTCTTAATGTATATGGAGAGACTAAGCTTGCCGGAGAACTTGCTGTTTCTAACACTCTTGATAAATACTTTATCGTGCGTATTGCATGGGTATTTGGTGTTAATGGAAAGAACTTTATTAAGACTATGCTTAATGTAGGAAAGACTCATGACGAGGTTCGTGTTGTCAACGACCAGATTGGTACACCAACTTACACATTAGATCTTGCAAGACTTCTTGTTGATATGGTTGAAACTGACAAATACGGTTATTACCATGCAACTAATGAAGGTGGATACATTTCATGGTATGACTTTACTAAGGAAATCTATGCACAGGCAGGTCTTTCTACTAAGGTTACACCTGTAACTACTGCTGAATACGGCATTTCTAAAGCTGCAAGACCTTTTAACAGCCGTTTAGATAAGAGCAAACTTACTGCTAACGGATTCACTCCGCTTCCAACATGGCAGGATGCTCTTCACAGATTCTTAAAGGAAATTGGTGAGATTTAATATTTTAAAGGAGATTTTATCATGGGACAGATTACAATTGAAAAGAATGTCGCAGGTATCGAAGGACTTTGTGTCATCACTCCTGCTGTTCACGGCGATAACCGTGGATATTTTATGGAAACATACAGCCAGCGTGATATGGAAGAAGCTGGTATCAATATTAACTTTGTTCAGGACAACCAGTCTATGAGTACTAAGGGTGTTCTTCGTGGTCTTCACTTCCAGAAGCATTTCCCACAGACAAAGCTTGTAAGAGCTATCAAGGGAGCCGTTTTTGATGTAGCTGTTGACCTTCGTACAGACTCTGAAACTTATGGAAAGTGGTACGGAATCCTTCTAACAGAAGAGAATAAGAAGCAGTTCCTTATCCCTAAAGGATTTGCACATGGATTCCTCGTTCTTACTGATACAGCAGAATTCTGCTACAAGTGCGATGACTTCTATCATCCTAACGACGAGGGTGGTCTCGCATGGAATGACCCGGCAATCGGTATTGAATGGCCAGAGCTTACAGGCACTTACAATGGCTCAGCTTCAGGTGAAGGCTACGCTTTAAGCGATGGAACAAAGCTTAACTTAAGTGATAAGGACCAGCTTTGGAATACACTTGAGAACACATTTAAGTTTGACTAAATAACACAGGAGATTAGGAAAACCCTACTAATCTCCTGTTTTTTCTTGTTTAGTATGTCTTTTTTGTCATTGTTAAACTTAATTAACAAGATTTTACCTACCACTCTACACTTTTCTATCATTTGTGTAGGTCATTTCCCTTCATTATTCTTTATTATCACCTCTGATACCCACTAAAAAGCCCACTCAATCACTATCTTTTCACCATTTAGTATGTTTTTTCTTAAGCAGCAATACATTTCCTTTTAAAATTGACCTACTACTTCGGAATAATTTTGGTTTTGTGTAGGTCTTTTCGCAGATTTTCTCAAATTAATGACATTTTATATAAATGTTGTTTTTAGTATTGATTTTCTTTCTTTTGTATTATATATTATTAATATATTTATATAAGGAGGCTGATATATGAATAACATCAATAACAATAGATTATTACCACATTGTCCTTTGACACCCGATACTGTGATTTCAACAATAATTAACAGGCAGTCAGAACTTTCTTCACTTCTTGACACTATTAATACGAGATTAGATGAGGCACCAGCCGGTACTCTTCGCATTGCTAACAGAGGCAACAGACCTCAGTATTATCACAGATTAGATTCTAATGACAGGAAAGGCTCTTATATTAAAAAAAAAAAGAACTGACCCTTATAAAGAATCTTGCCCAGAAGGAGTATGATTTAAGAGTCAAAAAAGAGGTGGAATGCGAGCTGCAGGCCTTAACGGATTTCCTTAAGAATTATTCTCCTGAGCAGATTGAACAGGCTTACGATTCACTTAACACGGCAAGACAGGAACTCATCATCCCAGCATATATTGCCACCAAAGACGTTATACTTCAATGGAATGACATCCAGTATAATTCTTTGGATATTTCTGAAGACACCCCTGAATACTATTCTGATAATGGAGAACAGGTTCGTTCCAAGTCTGAATTGATAATCGCCAACAAACTGAAACAGCACAATATTCCATACAAGTATGAATATCCTCTTGTACTTTCTACCGGCATAACTGTTCATCCTGATTTCATCTGCCTTAATGTTAATACCAGACAAGAATTCATCTGGGAACATTTTGGCATAATGGGAGATTCTGAATACATGACTAAAGCATTAAAGAAAATTAATGATTATGCCAAATCTGGCTATGTATTGGGGAAGAATTTCATTGCTACCTTTGAGTCCTCCTCTGTTCCTGTTAATTCCAACATGGTTGATATCAATATTAAAGAATTTCTCTTATAAGATACTTTTATGAAAGATATCGCCTATATCTGATTGCTATTCAATTATCTATAACAAGCACTTTGCATCTTCCATTAACCTTTGTTCCATAAAACCTACACAATCACTAATTATGTGCAATTGCGTAGGTCGATTTACAGTATCAGAATCCCTATATCTAAGAAAAGACCTACTTAATTGCTTGTAACAAGACTTTGAGTAGGTCTTTCCTCTCCACTTTTTATCTGCTGCTATAGAATCGACCTACTTTTACCGAAAAAAGACCTACTAACACACCATATTGGCAATTGTTAGTAGGTCTCGTCCCATATCTTATTCAATTATTTCCTCAAAAAGACCCACTCAATCTACACAATCATCTTAGTTAGTAGGCTTTTCGCCAAAATCAGTTGCAGTACATGTATTCGCTAAACCCATCCACGCAACTTCCGCAACTTCCGCAACTTCCGCAACTTCCGCAACTTCCGCAACTTCCGCAACTTCAATGTTCCCCAGGATGATACGTAGGAACAACTTCTTTTATAAGTTCACGGATATTACCAGTTTCTGAATAAGCTTCTTCCTTAAGCTTCTCAAGGTTATCAAAGAAATTCTCTTTATCAAACTCAATTGGTTTTCCAATGTGGATAAGCTTGTTATCTGTCTCCTGAAGACCTTCTTCTTTCATAAGAAGCTCTTCGTAGAGCTTTTCGCCAGGACGGAGTCCTGTGTATTTAATTTCCATGTTGACGCCAAGTGTATAACCTGACAATCTGATAAGGTTCTTTGCGAGGTCATCAATCTTAACAGGCTCACCCATATCAAGAATGAATATCTCTCCACCTTTGGCATATGCACCTGCCTGAAGAACAAGTGAAACCGCCTCTGGTATAGTCATGAAATATCTTATAATATTAGGATCTGTAACCGTAACCGGTCCACCAGCCTCAATCTGTCTCTTAAAAAGAGGAATGACTGAGCCGTTACTTCCAAGTACATTACCGAATCTTACAGCAACGAAATCTGTCTTGGATATCTCGTTATACGTCTGAACAATCATCTCACAGATACGCTTTGTTGCTCCCATTACATTAGTTGGATTAACCGCCTTATCTGTACTTATCATAACAAACTTCTTAACCCCATACTTATCAGCCATCCTTGCAACATTCCATGTACCAACAACATTATTCTTAACAGCCTCATCAGGACTGACTTCCATAAGCGGTACATGCTTATGTGCTGCTGCATGATATACAATATCTGGCTTATACTGTGCAAATACGCTTTCAAGTCTTGAAACATTTCTTATCGAACCAATAAGAGTAACAACATTGGCATCAGGATAATTAATCTTTAATTCCTGCTGAATATCATAGGCATTATTCTCATATATATCAAATATAATGAGCTGCTTAGGCTTGTGACTTACAAGCTGGCGGCACAGCTCTGAACCAATAGAACCGCCACCACCTGTTACCATAATGACCTTATCCTTAACATAACCCATGATAGATTCAATATCTACTTCAATCGGGTCTCTTCCAAGAAGGTCAAGCACATCAACATTACGGATAGAATTAACATTAATCTCTCCATCTACCATCTGATATACACCTGGCAGAATCTTAAGAGTACAATCAGTCTCTTTACAAATGTTTAATATATCCCTTTTAACTTCATTAGATGCTGATGGAATTGCAAATATAATCTCATCAATATCATAAAGCTTTGCTGCTTCCTTAATCTTGTCCCTTGTTCCTATAACCTTGACGCCTCGTATGTATTTACCAACCTTGCGGCGGTCATCATCAATAATACATGCAATATTAGAGTTGGCAAGATAGCTCGAATTCTGTATTTCTCTCATAATGACATTAGTTGCCTCTCCGGCACCAATAATCATTACATTGTTGGAAGTCTTAATATTTCTGTATTTGTTAAGAACAGTTCTTATCATTCTGTACATAAAACGACTTGCACATATTGCAATAATAAGGTATATTGCCGCATTAAAATAACAGCTTCTAGGAAGCATATTACCCATAATCTTATTACTTAAGAAATGCACTAATTCTACAATAATACACGCTTCAGCAATTCTGTACACCTCAGCTATACTCGCATACTGCCACAGACTGTGATAAAGTCTGAACAGCCAGAATATAAGCAGAGACATTATCGTGTACGGAAGCACGTTCTCTACATAATTACTAATATACTGAGGTTCTATAGATACAATACCTACATCAAATCTCATAATAAGCGACAGATATACGCATGCATTCAGTAAAAATGTATCTGTTAAAAACAAGAAAAATCTTCTTACCAGAAGCTGTATTCTGTCCTTTTTAGTCTCACCCATCATCAGTTCCTCGTTTCTTTAGCAGGCTTTTTAGCTGCTAACCCACATACTGTACCAATTCCATAAGAAATATGCAACAGAAAAAACAAAAATGGCAATGCAAAACATGTTTTATTGCGCTCCTTCTTTGCTCCTATTACTGCAACAATCGACATAACTACTGCCAACAGCCAGTATGCTCCCCACATAAGTCCTGTAAGTCCATATACAATACGCGAAAAAATCGACTTCACAGCAAGCAGCTTACATGACACACTTGCAACTGTTGTAACAATAATAGCCATGACAAAAGCCCATGGAACAAAATGATATATAGAAAGGCATCCTGGACATACCTTGCTTGTCTTTCCAATCCAGTATCCATTAGCATATTTCTGCTTAAGCATCTTAGGAAGTGAACTTCTTGTATGCTGGTACGATATTATATCCGGACAGAATCTTAATTTAAACCCTGCTTTTCTCATACGGTAATGAATTTCATTATCCTCAGTTCTTGCAAGAGCCTCATTATAATGTCCGATTTTTTCAAAAACTTCCCTTCTATATGCAGCATGGAACAACGATTTCATATATATCTTTTCTTCCGTTCCATTCCCACCATTACGGTAAGGTGCTATGCTTGAGCCGAACATCGAACTCTCAGCAAGAAGCAGCGTATCCTTCCAAGGTGTCTCTTCATCAACTATATTAGGTCGGACACCACCAACAACCATCTCGCCTTCTTCTAAAACCTTAACATTCTTGCTGACAAAATCCACCGGAATATGTGCATGTGCATCAACTCTTATAACAGCTTCCCCTGTATAATTATCAAGCAGCACATTCCATCCACACGGAAGCGTCTTCTTAGGATTGTCAAGCACGATTATCTGTCTTGCTCCCATCTTATTCTCATCAGCAAACTTCTGCATAACAGCCTTTGTTCCATCCGTGGATGCAGAATCAACAAGCACAACCTCCATAAGACTATGATCATAATCCTGCCTGCTTATGTCATCAAGAATATTCTTTATCGTATTCTCCTCGTTATATGCAATAACAGCAATTGTAATAAACATACTCTACCTACTTTTTAACAGTCATTCTTTCACTTCCAACTACTGATGTAAATGTATCCCACAATACAGCCGCATCAGCTTTCACGCCAAAATGTTTCATACTTTCAAGGTTATAACGCATTTTTGCCGGTAATACTTCATTCAGATATATATTATCTGTACTTTTTTCATCAACAGCCTCACCAAGAAGCTTGTCCTCATCCTTATAAGCAATACTTGTCCTTGATGTAAGTCCGGCAGGAAGAAGAAGTGTCGCATACATCTCCTTGGTGTACTTCTTAACATACTTAGGAACTTCCGGTCTTGTTCCGACAAGAGTCATATCCCCTGCAAGTATATTAAAAAGCTGAGGAAACTCGTCCATTCTGTACTTTCGTAAAAATGCACCAACCTTAGTAATTCTTGAATCATTATCTACAGTCACTGCTGCCCCTAGCTTACTTGCATTGTCAACCATAGTCCTGAACTTGTATATACGAAAAATTCTTCCATACTGTGTTACTCTCGCCTGCCTGAAAAAAACAGGTCCCGGTGAATCAAGTCTGATTGCAAGTGCAATTATTCCCATTGGAATAATTAAAACTGCCAGCATAATACCAGCAACAATAACATCAAGCACTCTTTTCATCTCTAACCACATTCTGTGTTTCATAAGTATATTATAGTATTTTCTTACTTCCTTAGTTCTCATTTCATCAGGAAGAAGCTGCCATGGTCTTAACTCCATCGTAATCAATCCCCTTTTTGTTGTTGTATAACTAATGTCCGATTATTTCATTCTGTTAAACTGCTCTATTACATATTCTACCTGTTCATCAGTAAGACATGTATGAAGCGGCAGTGTAATCTCATTACGATACATATTATATGAATGTGGAAAATCCTTAATATCAAATCCCATGTTCTTATATGCCGTATGCATTGGAAGCGGCTTATAATGTACATTAGTTGCAACACCTGCCTCAGCAAGTCTTGTAATCAGTTCATTACGCTCCTTAACATCCTTTCCAAGAAGCCTTACAAGATACAGATGACCACTTGAAGTATATTCATCTGTAAAATGCTTCATAATATCCACATCATCGGCTGCAATCCCTTGTGTATATCTCTCAATTATATCTCTTCTTCTCTTAAGAAGTCCCGGATATCTCTTAAGCTGTACAAGCCCAATAGAAGCCATAATATCAGTCATGTTACATTTGTAATAAGTTCCTTTGATATCATATTCCCATGCACCAAGCTTAGTCTTTGCAAGCGCATCCTTAGACTGTCCGTGAAGTGAGTAAAGCATTATCTGCTTATATATATCCTCATCATCAACTCCCGGAATACTTCTCCATGTAAGAGCTCCGCCTTCTGCTGTTGTAAGGTTCTTGACTGCATGAAATGAAAAGCTTGTAAAGTCAGCCTTCATTCCACTCATAACACCACCCTCACTTGCTCCGAAACCATGTGCAGAATCAGCAACAATTGCAACTCTGCCAAGTGCCTCCTGAAGGGGTGTTGAAGCCTTAAATATATTCTTTTTACTCTCGACAATCTTTCTTATCCTGTCATAGTCAACCATAACACCACCTATATCTACAGGTATTACAGCCTTGGTACTCTCATTAATTGCAGCTTCAAGCGCGTCATAATCAAGGTGATATGTGTCCTTTTCAACATCAATAAGAACAAGCTTTGCATTAACATGCGCAACGACACTTGCAGATGCTGTATAAGTGTATGCAGGAACAATAACCTCATCGCCCTCACCGATTCCTAACAGACGGAGTGCTGTCTCTAAACATGCTGTAGCTGAATTGAGACATGCCGCCCTGTTACAGCCTGTAAACTGAGCAATATTTCTTTCAAACTCTTTAGTTCTTGGACCTGTTGTAATCCATCCTGACCTTAAAGCCTCAGAAACTGCCTGAATCTCTTCCTCGGTTATATCTGGTGGTGAAAATAAAATATTCATAACTCTTATCTCCTTTTCGTACTCTGCTTTGTAGATGACTTTGTTGTTGCAGGAGTGACTGTTGGAACCTGTACCTGTGTTGTAGTCTCCTGGGTACCTCCACTTATCATTTCTGGAAATGCATATGTCAGGTCTCCTGCTGTATTAGCAATTGATATTGTATAACTAACTGTATTATATCCATTCTGCGAAAGTGTAATCGTCTTCTTTCCAGATGATTTATCAAATGAACACGGAACAGTTCCTATGTATTCACTATTAACATAAAGTACCGCTCCCTTAGGTGCTGTTATTGATACCTTATATCCACTTGTATTATCAGCCGCTGTACTTGTTGATGTACCGGATGAAGTCATATCGATAACCTTCGTAACATAAGCTGAGTTAACATTTATAATCTCAGAGTATTCCTGATAATTGTTGGCTACCAGCTTAATTCTGTGAGTTCCATAAGAAAGTGACACTGGAGTAGAATAATCAACCTCAACACCATCAATACTCATAACCGCGCCCTTCGGAGTAACTGAAAAATTAACAGCCCCCACCTTAACCGGATCACTTTGTACTTCAGAAAAATCAAGTGATGTAGTCTCATCTTTAGCTATAGTTACTGTCTTACTTGCTGACATGCTGCCATTACGTACATTAACCGTATGTGTTCCAACAGGTACAGTCACCAGCATATCCTTTGTAACACCCAGTAATTGTTTATTACCTATGCTTACATAACCCCCAACAAGTGCATCTACACCTGTAAGTTTAAGATATCCGTGTCCTGCAGTTACATTCACCGAATATACTTTCTCTCCAACGCCCCTGATAACCAGCTTATCCTGGTCAACGAGCTGTGCAATACTTATACGTTCTTCTCCTGAAAGCACAACTGTGTAACTTTCATATATCATATTGGAAGCCCCAATGCTTAACTTCCTTGAATTCTCATCTACGGTTATTCCTGAAACATCATATCTTACCCAGGCATCACTGTTTCCGTGTATCTTCACCGCCTTGCCCTTCTTATCCACATATACATCATATATTCCACCCATATCCATGGTAGAAGCTGCTTTTATCTTTCCGTAAGCATCCTGAATATCTGTACTGCCTGTATAAGGGACTTCATATTCTGTTCCTGTCTTTATATCTACAAACCGCATTCTGCCCGTGTCAGCATCTCTCAATGTAAGAACTCCTGTAAGTGTAGGATTCTCTCCATCACCCTTAATCTCCTTTGCGGCACCTGGTGCGGGGGTAATACTGCTTCCTGGTATCACCGCCCTGTCATTATTTCTGGAAAATGTGCATGCTGTCTGACTTACAATTAACACCATAAGCATACACACTGCAATTATTCTTTTCATAAGCATTCCTCGCAAATACTTTTACCCTTGTATCATCAGATTTTATCACATACCACACATTTTATCAATTAATTCTCTTCTGCGCATATTCTGTTCAATAACAATCTTTAATTTATCTATATTCTTAGCAGGAACCCACGCCTTTCCTGCGTTATAGTACTGATTTATGATCTTCCAGAATTTTTCTGGAAAGCTCAATAATGTCACAAGCATGTCAATATCATCATCTTCAAGCGGCTTTAATCTGTCATATTCATCAACCAGTCTGTATGCCACATTAATATTCCAGTCATGCTTTTCCATAACCTTTCTTAAAAACTGGTAAAGATCTGCAACCTGACAGTCATTATGACATTTTTCAAAATTAGTCACTGCATTGCCGCCATTACCAACATCAAGAAACACATTATGATAATTATAGCTTCCATGCACAAGCTCATTAGTCTGTTCCATCCTGTCAAAGCGCTCATCAAAACGTTTTGAATTAATATTCCTGCTCGCTTCATCCGCTTCCCTGAAAAATGTATCAACCGCACCAAGCGCAATCTGTTCAAATTCATTTTTCTTTTTCTTGCCACGCATATAATTAGCTGCCTTTTTAATTTCTTTTGTATGTCTTTCCATATTGGTGCGTAACCCTGCTCCCCTGTCAAAATGTACAGCATTATGTACGATGCTTTCACTGGCCTTTAATTCTGACTCGGGCTGCTCATCTGCGGTCTCTGCAAGCGCCATACATTCCCATTGCTTTGTAATATTTGTATTTACATTATTCCTTAAATATCTAACACCATTAGACGAAACAACATTTAGACAAATATGAAGTCTTGCCAGAGTCCTTACCGCCTCCATCACGTCATTCACAGACTTGACATCACATTCCCTGCCTCCAAACCAGTTCTTCATTACATATCTGTGCCCATCATCTCCAACAGTAAAAAGCTCTCCATCCTGATTTCTCACATATGTATCCACATTTTCAAAGCCTGCATCACTAACTGCTTTTGTCACTGCCTCATCTCTCAGATAAAACCCATCATTTCTTGAACACTCGAGAAAAAGTCTGCATCCTCTGTCTGTAAAAAGAATTACTCCTCCACGACCTTTTACCATTTTATTAACCTGAATATCATAAAATCTAATACATTCCAATGATTTATCGTTCATATAATCCCCCAATTCCGCACTTAATACAGACGCCCTTTGCTCATACGCCTGCGTCTGCCTTATCTTATGACATTTATGGCTGCTATATTCCTTGGATTTAATGATACGACGAATTAAGAAAATCATAATCTTGATGAAAATGTAATTTTTTCTTATAATAGATAGATGTGAGCTTTTTTCACATTTATAATAAATATTATTATAGGGGGAAATCATGCCTGAAAACTTTCATATTGACATGCCGGAAGCTGTCAGGAACATTATACATACAATTGAAGAACACGGCTTCAAAGCATATGCCGTTGGCGGATGCATAAGAGACAGTATCCTTGGACGAAACCCAGATGACTGGGATATAACCACTTCTGCTGTTCCATCACAGATAAAAACTTTCTTTAAAAGAACTGTTGATACTGGAATCGCCCACGGAACCGTCACTATAATGATAGATAAAACCGGATACGAAATTACAACCTACAGAATTGATGGCGAATACGAGGATGGCAGGCATCCGAAGTCTGTAGAATTTTCAGACAGGCTTGTTGATGACCTGTGCCGCCGTGATTTTACGATAAATGCCATGGCATACAACGACACTGATGGATTTGTTGATGAATTTAAGGGTCTTGATGATTTGGATGCAAAAATAATACGCTGCGTTGGTGAACCAGAATTAAGATTTACAGAGGACGCTCTGCGAATGATGCGTGCCATAAGATTTTCTGCACAGCTTGGCTTTACCATTGATGAAGCAACATGGAATGCAATCAAAAAGCTTTCCCCTTCAATCAGCAAAATAAGCATGGAGCGTGTTCATGTAGAGCTTGGCAAAACGCTTATGTCTGCACATCCCGATTATGTTGCGCAATATTCAGAAGCAGGACTTTTTGCCCCAATACTCCCAGTAATTGACAATGCTCTAAAGAGCCGCTACAAGCGCAAAATACTTGCAACATTACAACACACACCTGATAATATATACTTACGCTACGCTGCACTTTTCATAACTTCTACACCTGATGAAGCAGCTAAGACTCTCCGTGCACTTAAGCTGGATAACAAGACAGTTGACACAGTATCAAAGCTTGTTGAATTATCAAAGATGGATATAGAAGAAACTGAGCCGGCTGTTCGTACTGCCCTTAATAAGTATGGCAGAGATTTCCTGCCTCTGTGGCATGAGCTTATGATGGCTGTAATCCAGGCATCTGAAGACACCACAGGAATAAGTAATCCAGCGAAGGTAAAGCATCTTCTCACATTAAAGCGTCTTGCAACAGATATTCTTGCACGCGGTGACTGCTTTACAATAAAAGCCCTCGACATATCAGGAAATGACCTTATTGAATATGGCCTTCAGGGACACGAAATCGGTGAAACACTGAAATCCCTGCTTGATATCGTTATAGAGAACCCTAAGCTCAATGATAAAGCTACTCTTATTGCAATGATTGAACATATCAAATAATATAATCATAAAATAACCCTCACCGGCTGCCTACTGGCAAATCCGATGAGGGTTATTATAATTAACACTTCTTAGAATTAATATGCCTTACCCCAGTAAACCATAGCCTTAGCCGGCTTACCACAGCATACGCACACATCACTTAACTTCTCCTGTGCAAATGGCATACATCTTGATGTACATGTAGTATCTTCCTTAATCTTGTCCTCACAAGCCTGGTCTCCACACCACATAGCCTTGATGAATCCAGCCTTATTAGCTGCTGTATCCTTAAATTCATCATAATTAAGAGCTGTATATGTATGAGCTTCTCTGTGAGCTCTTGCTCTCTCAAGCATATCCTTCTGGATAGTATCAAGAATTTCTGGAATTCTGTCTCCAAGCTCATCGATAGATACAGTAATCTTCTCTCTTGTATCACGACGAACAATAACAGCCTGATTAGCCTCGATATCTCTTGGTCCCATCTCAACTCTTACAGGGATACCACGCATCTCCTGCTCAGAGAACTTCCAGCCAGGATTCTTATCTGAATCATCAACCTTAACACGAAGCCCTGCTGCCTTTAGAGCCTGTCCAACTTCATAAGCCTTGTCAAGAACGCCTGCCTTCTTCTGCATAATAGGAATAACATCAACCTGAACAGGTGCAACCTTAGGTGGAAGCACAAGTCCTGAATCATCACCATGAGTCATGATAACAGCACCGATAAGTCTTGTTGTTGTTCCCCATGAAGTCTGGTGAACATATTTTAACTTATTATCCTTGTCTGTGTACTGGATGCCAAATGCTCTGGCAAATCCATCACCAAAGTTATGGCTTGTACCTGACTGGAGGGCCTTACCATCATGCATAAGCGCCTCGATAGTATAAGTAGCCTCTGCACCTGCAAACTTCTCCTTATCAGTCTTACGTCCCTTAATTACAGGAATTGCAAGAACTTCCTCACAGAAGTCAGCGTAAAGGTTAAGCATCTGCTGTGTACGTGCCTCAGCCTCTTCTGCTGTAGCATGTGCTGTATGGCCTTCCTGCCATAAGAACTCTCTTGAACGAAGGAAAGGTCTTGTCTCCTTTTCCCATCTTACAACTGAACACCACTGGTTATATACCTTTGGTAAATCTCTGTATGACTGTATCTCATCTTTATAGAAATCACAGAAAAGTGTCTCTGATGTAGGTCTTACACACATTCTTTCCTGAAGTGGATTAAGTCCGCCATAAGTTACCCATGCAACTTCTGGTGCAAATCCTTCTACATGATCCTTCTCAACCTCAAGAAGGCTCTCTGGAATGAACATTGGAAGATAAACATTCTCAACACCTGTTTCCTTGAATCTTCTGTCCATCTCATTCTTAATATTCTCCCAGATTGCATATCCAGCCGGCTTAAAAATCATGCATCCCTTGACGCTTGAGTAAGACATAAGCTCTGCCTTCTTACACACATCTGTGTACCACTGAGCGAAATCCTCTTTCATGGATGTAATCGCTTCTACTAATTTCTTATCTTCTGCCATAATAAACCTCTTTCTATGACATTACAGACCCGTTTCATACGGAGCCTGATGCGAATGCTGCTTCGCATTGTCCGCCTGCCATTGACGGCACCACTAGAGTTTATCATGTTCTAAAATGCTTTTCAAGTAAAGAACAAGTGCTTTTATTATACAATATGATATTGGTCCAAGAATAAATCCTACAACCCCATACACAAGTATCCCGATATATATAACCGCAAGCATTGTAAATGGCGCAATTCCCATTCTGTCACCCATACATTTTGACTCCATAATCTCCCTCACAAAATATGTGACAATATACAACACCACAAGAATCACCGCATTTTTCACATGTCCGAAAAGCAGGCTTCCCACAGCCCACGGTATCAGTACCGTTCCCGTACCAAATATCGGAAGTGCGTCAATAATCCCAGTCAGCACACCAAGAAGAATCGCATATGGATTGCCTATCATTAAAAATGCTGTTGAACACACCACAATATTTATCGACATTATAATAAGCTGCACCCTGAAATATACATTTATCAAATTGCGAAGTCCCACATGCACCGCCCCCACTTCGTCCTTAAATATAGTGTTCTCCCGCCAGCTTCTGTACTTCTCAATTCCAGCCGCCGCATATATCGTTCCAATAAAGCACACCACAAGTCCGGCAACCGCCATAACGCACCATGTTATAACCGGAACAGAATGTTTTCTCATAATTGTAAAGAACATCTGCTGTCCGTCTCCATCTATAATTATCCCTTTACATTTTTCAAAAAATGCGTAACTGCATCCTTCTTTCAACTTAATCCAGCCATCAATACGGCAGCATACAAGCTTAAACTGCCCATCAAGGCTGTTAATGTTCTCATCAAAATTGGCTATGAAATCTTTAAGTTCGCGAAACGCCATATAACCGACATACAACAGCACTGAAAGAATTATAAGCGTCACCATTGTTACAACTATACTCGCAGCAAGAGTCTTTTTCTCCCTTAAAAGTTTCGCCAGCCCTACTATCGGCTTCTGAAGCAGCACCGCAAAACAAAATGCAAGCAAGAAAGGCCACACATAATAGAAAAGTACTTTAAATATAAAGAAAACCACCGCAATAATAACGACACTGCCAACAAGCAATGTCAGCCGCTTCCTGAAATCCCACACATTTTCACCCATATACCACCTCACACCTGCTAATAATTATCGTTTAATTAGTGTGTGCGTGGCTGGGACATTTATTCGCCGAATGTTGTTGATTAATTATTAAAACGCATGTATTCTTAATAAAAACATTAAAAGGACACAACCATGCTTAATATAATACACGAAACTAAAGACATTATTATAGTGAATAAACCATCCGGACAGCTATCCCAGGGTGCGAAAGGATTTGATTTAGACCTTGTAAGCGAAGTTATGACTTACAACGCTTCACAGGGAAAGCCTGCATATGCAGCAATAATCAACCGCCTTGACAGACCGGTTTCGGGACTTGTGCTTATTGCAAAGAATAAGTCTGCAGCAGCAAAGTATTCCACACTAATGCAGAAGGAGGGCGGATTTAATAAACAATATGAAGCTTTAATATGTGGAAAAGTATCCGAACCAAAAGGAACTTTTGTTGATTATTTAAAGAAAGATGGAAGAACGAACACATCAGCCATAGTTCCGGCAGACGCCGCCGCTAATGATAAAGATGCAAAGCTTTCAAAGCTTGAATATGAAGTGATATCTTATGATGAAGTTAAAGACATTACACATGTAAGAATACATCTGATTACCGGCAGACATCACCAGATAAGAGTACAGTTTGCAAGCCGCAGGCATCCGCTTGTTGGAGATTATAAGTATGCCACTGCTGATTGCAGCATGGATAACGCCGTTAAAGCAGTGGCACTTAAAAGAAATCAGATTGCACTTTGTGCAGTCTCACTTACTATTGATAATAAGACATACTCTGTTACACCGGATTTTGCGCAAAATTGATGAGCTTCAGTGATGTATTTGGCTGGATTATTGAGTTGATATGTCGTACACAATTTCAAAGACCTACGAAATCACATTTTTATGTACATTTCGTAGGCTTTTTTCACGTCATTCAACTTTTTTACGTTACGAATCACCTACTCAATCCAATTCAGTCGGTCATTTTTTGCGGACAGTTCATACATGCTATCCTTTTCTGTTCTCTGCTCCTGCGTTTGCTCTCGTTTGATTTCTCCCTCCGTATCTTCTTGGCACAAGCAGGACAATACCTTGATGCACCAGAGCCCGGGACATATTCAACGCCGCACACCGTACAATTTTTAGCGGGCATTGCTGCCCACCGTTTTGTAGGTATGATATGTAATTCATCGACAAAGCCGATGAATTTATAGTAAATCTTGATTTCCTGCTTCACTGTTCCGTCTGCCATCTTCTCACGCTCCGAAACAAGTATCTTGTCTATGAGTGCGTTTATAACTGTTGCATCCAGTTCTTTTAAGCCTTGATAATTTCGGATAAGGGCGAGGAAGTCACGGATTCCCCGTGATTTCTCGTAGCTTTCATTAAGAGTTTCCGTCACCTCTTTCAGCCTTGCTTCAATTTCAAGCTGCTCTTTCTGGTATTTCCCCGACATCATCTCAAAATTCCGCTCGGTAATACGCTCCATGACCTTATCCTCGTAGAGAGAGGAAAACAGCCTGTCCAGTTCCGCAAGGCGTTTGTTCAGCTTCTTACGTTCTTTCTCTAATGCTTTCGCCCTGCTCTGGTCTGTTTCCGTGAGCCGCTTTTCTATGGCCCTGACCGCCTTTTCATCATTCACTGCCATATCCGCAAAACAGTTGATGTCGGCAAGAACGGCATTGAATAAATCCCTTGCTTCTATATTGTGGGCACTACACTCGCTTCTTCCGTTTCTTGCATAATTATTACATGAATACTGTACACAGTCGATAATCTCTGGGCGTTTCCTCCTGTGTACGTTCATTGCCCGCAGAGCACATCCGCAGTCCACACACTTGATAACGCCTGCAAAAATATTTACAAATCCTCCCTTGTTCTGTGGAAGCCTACGACTTGTAATAAGCTGTTGGACAATATCAAATTCCTCCTGCGTGACTATTCCCTCATGGGTATTGGGTATCACTTCCCATTCTTCGGGCAGCTTAGAGGGGCGTTTCTTGCTTTTCATATTGGCGGCAATCCGTTTGTAGCCTACAAGATTTCCCGCATATATCGGGCTTCTTAAAATGCTCCTCACGCTGTTCCCACTCCAAATATAGCGTTTGTCCTCGTTCCCCTCAAAATGACGTTCAAAGCCTGTTTCGCCACGCTCCGCCGCATAAGCGGCAGGGCGTAGGATATGCTGTTTATTAAGATGTCTGCAAATTTTGGCAACTCCATTCCCTTTTAATGCAAGGTCGAATATCTCTTTTACAACATGTGCCACTTTATCATCTATCAGCAGATGGTTGTGGTCGGCAGGGTCTTTGATATAGCCATAAGGGGCGGTAGTTCCCATGAATTTCCCCTGTTGAAACCTCGCCCGATATGCCGATTTTATCTTAACAGATATGTCAGCGGCATACATTTCGTTTAAAATGTTGCGGAAAGGCGTGATGTCCATAGCAGATTTATTCAAGGTATCTACGCCGTCATTGACCGCTATATACCTCACGTTATGCTCTGGGAAGAAAACTTCCAGATATAACCCACAATCAAGATAGTTTCTCCCCAGACGGGATAAATCTTTCGTAATCACGCAGTTTATCAGACCGCTTTCAATGTCTTTTATCATATTCTGGAAACTTGGTCTTTGGAATAATGAGGTGTGATAGCGATAGCGGCAAAAAGCTAATAAAATCAATGGTTTTGCGGACAGCGGATAGACAGGGAATGTGTTAAAAACTGAATACGCACACAAACGGCGTTACCTTAACCCCTTTGGGGGAGAAAGTAACGCCGTTTTTTTATGCCCGCAGGAAAGGAGGTGCAGCCGGAATGTATTTCACAAAGGGCAAGCAGCGGGCGTTTGAATTGCTCATGCAGCAGAAGCCGGGATTTGACCGCTATCAATCCGGTTGTGCCGGAGATGATGAAGATTGCGGCACTTGCCGTTTCTACCGCCCCGGGTGGAAATATGAGTTTTGCGTTTTCAAAGAGTGTCCCTATTGCCCCGGCAAAAGGACGCGGAAAACGCACGCCAGCATGGACAAATAGACGGGCAAAAGCCCTTGTGCCATGCGGCTTTGCAGACGCGAAAACGGCAAAGGGCATATTGCAATACCAAAACAGCCGAAAACGGCTTTCTAATTGTCCACGCATACCAAGAGAGGAAGTGAGGAAATATGGCAGTTTTCAGAGTGGAGCGAAATACGGGATATACCGTTATGAGCAACCACCACTTGCGAAACAAGGAATTGTCCTTAAACCGCAGCGAAGGCAAGGCGACGCGGTACTATATCGCCATTTTACGGAAGTATGCCCCATACTGCTTTATGGGAAGCTGCTTCATCTTCTCGTCGATCAGCCGCTTTTCTTCTTCCGTAACGTAAAACTTCATCTGTATATTTCTCTTTCGGTTTTCCATTTCCGCACCGCCTTTCGGTATAAGGGTTTGGGATTATCCCAACAAGCATTTTCCGCAAACGGGTACTCGTTTGCTGTGCTTGCTATCTACTCCATACCCCCACCGAAAGGCGGTATTTGTTGCGCGTTCCTTTGATTTTGGACGCAAAAAAAGATTGCAGCCGCCATGCGCTGCAATCTCCCGATTTCTCATATTGTGAGGTTAATCCTCTGCTTTTTCGACTTCCGTTATCTCCCTTGCTGTTGCGGTTACAATCCGTATGCCTTTATCGCTCATACCGTCCAGCAGCGCGTCAAGCTGCCGCCGCCCGGTGGATTTCTCCGCATTGCTGTTCGGGAAGAAAAATTGATCTACCGAAATATGATACCGGGTTACAAGGTCATAGAATACCTGTAAACTCGGCTGTTGTCCCTTGTTCTCGATATTCGCAAGGTAGCGCGGGGAAATATATAACTCGTCGCTTACCTTTTTGCGGCTCTCGCCGTATTCATTTCTCGCGGCTTTTATAGCTGCCCCGAAAGCCTTAAAGTCGTACAATGGTA